>JAEEGJ010021620.1_pt1 | contig 13806 bp, 8 predicted proteins | sample 8958761 | NCBI WGS metagenome assembly JAEEGJ01 (sample SAMN16246546, study PRJNA631951) | gut metagenome | biome: gut microbiome; feature: rumen; material: RS-attached | host: Bos | place: Iran: Karaj | collected 2018-10 | reverse complement strand
CCATTAAGCTGGCTGCAAGCTTTTCTAAAAAGCGCCGCATTGGTCTTCTTGCCACAAAGGCTACCTGCGAAAATCCTTATAACATTGAACTGAAAAATAAGTTTGCCAGCGACTGCACCCTTGTTACCCGCGGAGACGGTCAGCTTGTTTCTTTTATTGAACATAATGCTTTTACTGCAAGTCATGAAGAATGTCTGGAGGCTGTTAAACCTGCAATTGATTTTTTCCGTCAGGAAGACTGCGATGCGGTAATTCTTGGCTGTACTCACTTTTTGAATTTTACTGATGTTTTTGAAGAAGCCTGCCGGCCGGATATTAAGGTTGTGGATTCGGTGGATGGGGTTGTACGGCATTCGCTGGAAATTCTGGATAAAGAGATTGAAGGTAAGCCTACCGGGGTTTTAGGGGCAGAGCCCCTAGGAGAAGGGGTAGCGAAAGACAGCGAAGCTGGCTGGAGCGAGGGGAAAGCATTCCCCTCCCAGACTCCAAATTTGTTTATAACCGGCTTCCGTGACAGAGAGGAAGAAAATCAGTATAATGTGCTTTGTTCACGTTTTGGAATTAAATTCGGCGGTTTGCTGAAAAAATAGAGGATGTATATGAAGAAAATTATTTCTGGTAAGGTTCGCGAGGTTTATGACCTTGAAGATGGACGCATGGTAATTGTTACAACTGACAGAATTTCTGCTTTTGATGTTATTCTGCCAACAATGATTACAGACAAGGGTACGGTGCTCAACGCTCTTGCTAACTTCTGGTTTGATTACACTAAGGACATTGTTAAGAATCACATGATTTCAAGTGATTTGAAGGATATGCCTGCTGAGTTCCAGAAGCCTGAGTTTGAAGGCCGCACTATTCTTGTAAAGAAGCTTAAGATGATTCCTTACGAAGTAATTGTTCGTGGATATATGTTTGGTTCTATGTACGAGGCTTACAAGAAGGGCGAGCCTTTCCTTGGTCACAAGTTTGACAAGGAATACAAGCAGGCTGAAAAGCTTGACGAGCCTATCGTAACTCCTTCTACTAAGGCTGCTGAAGGTCATGATATTAACGTTACATTGCAGTATATGAAAGATGATCTTGGCGAAGAGCTTGGAACAAAAATCGAGCAGGCTGCTCTTGCTATTTACAAGAAGTGCTATGAGCACGCTAAGGCAAACGGAATTATCATTGCTGATACTAAGTTTGAGTTTGGTCTTGATGAGAATGGAGAGCTTGTTCTTGGTGATGAAGTTTTGACACCGGATTCAAGCCGCTTCTGGGATGCTTCAAAATACGAAGTTGGCGGAAGTCCTGCAAGCTACGACAAGCAGTTCGTTCGCGACTGGCTCAAGGAACACAATCTTGCCGGCGATCCTAACATCAAAGAGATTCCTGCAGATGTAGTTGCCAAGACTGCTGCTATTTACAAAGAGTGCGAAAAACGTATTTGTCATAAATAAAATTCCTCACAGAGGGCACGGAGGACACAGAGAAAAATTAAAAAAATATAAACTCTGTGTCCTCTTTTGCTCTGTGAGAAAATTCATCATAAAAAATCTAACAAATTAAATAAAAAATCTAACCTTTTTATAAGTATTCTTCAAATCAGTGTATTTATTCCTAAAAATTTCAAATTAAATTCCTAAAAATCTTCATTCAAAAATCCTTCTGACGGGCTTATAGTTACCATGTAATCTAAAAAAAGCATCTATAGGAGGAAAATTAGATGAAAAAAAGCGTAATTGTTGCTGTTGCTCTTATGTGTGCAGCATCTTTATTCGTTTCTTGTGCTAAAAAATCTGGTAAAAAGGCTGGTGGAGCAATTAAGATTGGTATTATCAACAACCCACCTTCAGAATCTGGATACCGTGCTGCTAACGTAAAAGACATGGAAACTGTATTCTCTACATCAAAAGGTTATGATGTAAAAACTTTCTACAGTCTTAAAAATGATGAACAGTTGAATGCTGCTACTCAGTTCATTACTGACGGTGTAGACTACATTCTTCTTTCAGCTGCTGCTACAGATGGATGGTCTTCAGTTCTTAAGAAGGCTCAGAAGGCTGGAATTAAAGTATTCCTTTTTGACCGTATGATTAATGTTGAAGACAGCCTTTATGAAAGTGCTGTTGTATCAGACATGGCTAAAGAAGGTGAAACAGCTGTAAACTGGCTTAAGGCTCAGAACCTTTCTGAATACAAAGTAGTTCATATCCAGGGTGCTATGGGATCAGACGCTCAGATCGGTCGTACAGGTGCTTTGGATGCAGAATTTGCTAAGGGATCTATGAAGAAGGTTGTTCAGCAGACTGCTACATGGGACGAAGCTGAAGCAAAGAAGATTGTTGAATCTGTAATCAACTCTGGTGAAGATTTCAATGTAATCTATGCAGAAAACGATGGTATGGCTAAAGGTGCTGTTGCTGCTCTTGACGAAGCTGGTATTACACACGGTGTAAACGGAAAAGTTATCGTAATGGGCTTTGACTGCAACAAGTGGGCTCTCCGCGAACTCCTCGCTGGAAACTGGAACTATGATGGACAGTGTTCTCCATTCCAGGCTGCTGTAATCGAAAATATGATTAAATCTGGCAACGTTCCTTCAAAGAAAGTTATTTCTGATGAAAAAGGATTCGATGCAAAGAAGATTACACAGGCTGATATCGATACATACGGTCTTGGTGACTAATATCAAACACCTCTTGTAAATTGTTTGATACGGCGTAAAGTGTGTAACCCATATTTTACGCCGTTTTTATTGAGAAAAGTGGGGTCATGCTGAAACAAATTCGGGATGACAAGGGTGTATAATATGGACGAAAAAATTGTTTTAAGTGCACGTGGAATCTATAAAGAGTTCCCGGGTGTAAAGGCTCTGCAGAATGTAGACTTTACTTTGCGGGAAGGTGAAATCCACGCTTTAATGGGAGAAAACGGAGCCGGAAAATCAACTCTGGTAAAGGTTCTCACCGGTGTATATGAAAAAGATTCTGGAGAAATAAGAATTGCAGGAATTGAAGGTCCTGTTGCAATTCGTTCTCCACAGGATGCTCAGAATCTGGGTATCTCAACTGTATATCAGGAAATTACACTCTGTCCTAATCTTACTGTGGCAGAGAATATGTATATAGGTCGCGGAAATTACAAGTTTGTTAATCGTCGTGCCCAGGAAAAGAATGCTGGAGAGCTTCTTTCAAAATTAAACATTCCGGCAAAACCAGGCCAGCAGCTTGGAACCTGCTCTCTTGCAGTTCAGCAGATGGTTGCTATTGCACGTGCAGTTGATATGGACTGTAAGGTTCTTATTCTTGATGAGCCAACTTCTTCTCTTGATGAAAATGAAGTTGAACTTCTTTTTACTCTTATGAGAGACCTTAAAAAACGTGGAGTAGGAATTATCTTTATTACTCACTTCCTTGAACAGGTTTATGAGATTTGCGATAAGATTACTGTTTTGCGAAATGGTGAACTTGTTGGTGAATATACAATAAGTGATTTGCCACGAGTTAAACTGATTTCTGCAATGCTCGGAAAAGACATGGAAGACATGACCAACCTCAAGAATCAGAAGCGCCCTTATACAGGTGCCGGTGAGGTTGTTTATGAAGCAGAAGGTCTTTCAAGTTCAGAAGGCGTAAAACCATTCGACTTCCTTATCAACAAGGGAGAAGTAAACGGCTTTACAGGACTTCTTGGTTCAGGCCGCAGTGAAAGTGTACGTGCCATCTTTGCAGCAGACCGTGTAACAGGCGGAAAAGTAAAGGTTAATGGCCGCGATGCTAAAATCAATAATCCAAAAGAAGCAATGAAAGCTGGAATCGGCTATCTTCCGGAAGACCGTAAGGGAGACGGAATTATTCAGGATCTCTCGGTTCGCGAAAATATCATTCTTGCCCTTCAGGTTCTTAACGGTTTTACAAAGCCGCTTTCTCGTGCAGAGCAGGAAAAACTTGCAGATGAGTTTATAGAAAAGCTTCAAATTAAAACAGCTTCAAAGGAAACTCCAATCAAATCACTTTCGGGTGGTAACCAGCAGAAGGTTATTCTTGCCCGCTGGCTTTTGACTCATCCTCAGTATCTTATTCTTGATGAGCCTACCCGTGGTATTGACGTTGGTACTAAGCTCGAGATTCAGAAGCTTGTTCTTAAGCTTGCAGAAGAGGGCGTAAGTGTTACCTTTATTTCTTCTGAAATTGAAGAGATGCTTTCTGTTTGTCAGAGACTCATCGTTATGCGCGATCGAAAAATCGTTGGTGAGCTTAAAGATGATCTTTTGCGCCAGGATGTAATTATGCAGACTATTGCGGGAGGCAAGGCACAAAATGGCTAATAAAATCGTAAATCAGATTAAAAAACTTTTCTCGTCGCAGCTTGCAATTCCGCTTGTTGCTTTAATTGTACTGGTTGTATTCAACCTGATTCGAGACCCAAGTTTCTTTTCTATCGTAATCAAAAAGAATAATCTTGGAAATACAGTTCTTTCCGGTAACTTAATCAGTATTCTGAACGGTGCTTCTGAGCTTGTTATTCTTGCTATAGGAATGACACTTGTTACCTCTGCTACAAAGGGACAGGATATTTCCATTGGTGCAGCAGCCGCTATTGCAGGTTCTGTATTCGTAAAGATTTTGAGAGCAGGTAACATCAATGTTGGAACAATCATCATAGGATTGATTCTTGCATGTATTGTTGCAATCCTCTTCTGTCTTTTCAATGGTACACTCATCGCTAAGTTCAATATTCAGCCGATGATTGAGTCTTTGATTCTTTTTACAGCAGGACGCCCTATTGCTTACTGGATTAACGGTGGTGCTACTCCTAACGTTGAAAGTCCATTGCTTACTTACATCGGAGGCTTTATTCCGCATATTGCAATTCCAACTCCTATTATTGTAGTTGTGATTTTCATTCTGCTTATAAACCTTCTTCTGAAAAAGACAACTCTTGGTCTTTACATTCAGGCTGTAGGTATTAATGAACGTGCTGCCAAGCTCAACGGTATTAATCCTGTAATCTGGAAGCTTGCTGTATTTGTAATTCTTGGCGTATGTGTAACAATGGCTGGTTCTATCAACGTTTGTCGTATTGGTCTTATCAACCATGAAACAATTCTTCTTGATATAGAAATGGATGCCATTCTTGCAGTTGCTATTGGTGGTAACTCACTTGGCGGCGGTAAATTTAAGCTTTCAGGTTCTATTCTTGGTGCTTACATTATTCAGGCTCTTACAATTACCCTTTATGCAATGAAGGTTTCTTCTACTGCGGTAAAGGCTTACAAGGCAATCGTAATTATCATCATCGTAATTGCAGGTTCACCGGTTGTAAAAGCATGGCTTGGACAGCTCAAAAACAAAATTGTAGAAAAGAAGGGGGCTAGATAATCATGGCAAATATTATTACAAATCTCTTCGGCAAAAAAGAAAACAGACAGCCGCTTTCAAATACTTCTCTGCTGCTTACCATTACAATCTGTACCTTCGTAGGAATGTACCTGCTTGCAATGATTATCTGGGGCGGCGGATTTTTGAATCCTCAGCAATTCCTTGATTTGTTCAACAATAACGCGTACCTGATTGTTGCAGCCTGTGGTCTTACAATTGTAATGATTACCGGTGGAATTGATATTTCGGTTGGTGGTTCAATTGCCCTTATTACAATGACTTCTGTAGTTTTTATGGAAGATCATAATGGCGGTATCTTAAGCTCAATTCTGATTGCTCTTGGAATTGGTCTTGCAATGGGTCTTGTTCAGGGATACCTGGTTTCTTATCTTAAGATTCAGCCTTTCATTGTAACTCTTGCAGGTATGTTCTTTACCCGCGGTATGACAACAATTGTCAGCAAGGTTCCAAGAACTGCAAGCAATGAACTTTTTATTGCTTTGAAGGATCATTATATTGATATTCCTTTCCTTGGTTCTTATGCAAGAAACGGTAACTGGATTCCTGCTTCTATTGAAGTTGGCGTTGTAATTGCTCTGGTAGTTGTACTTTTACTTTGGGCAATGCTCAAATGGACTCGTTTTGGACGCAATCTTTATGCTGTAGGTGGCAACAATGAAAGTGCCCTTATGCTTGGTATTAATGTTCAGAGAACTCAATTTTACGCATACATTCTTTGTGGAGTACTCGCTGGTATTGCAGGCTTCTGTTATCTCCTCCATACAGGAGCCGGTAATGCCTCTAACGCTACTGCTGCAGAAATGCAGGCAATTGCTTCTTCGATTATCGGAGGAACCTTGCTTAGCGGTGGTGTAGGTAGTGTAGTTGGAACTATGTTTGGTGTTATGTCACTTAAGACTATTAATAACATCGTTGTAGCTTCCGGCTTGCGAGAGCCATACTGGCAGTCTATTACAACAGGTCTTATGCTGGCCTTCTTTATTCTGCTTCAGAGTGTAATTCTTTCACAGCGTAAGAAGAAGCTTGGTAATATGGCGGGTTAAAAGCCTATGTGTCATTGTCGGGCTTGACCCGACAATCTATTTTTCAACACTTAGCTTATATTCACGGGGCGAAAGCCCCGTATTTTTTTTGAAAATGTAGCTGAAGTAGTGTGGGTCAGAAAAGCCGCATTCGTAGGCAATGTCATAGCCCTTCATATCTGTTTCTCGCATAAGACGCTTTGCGTTTTCCAAACGAACGTTCGTTAGGTATTCAATAAAGGTAGTCTTACATTCCTGAGAGAAAATCGTACTGAAGTGATTAGGGCTTAACGCAACTTCTTCTGCAACAGTTGTAAGTGTTGTATTCTGATCTGCATAGTTTTCTTCTATGTAGCGCTTTGCTTTCAGAATAACATCAGCATATTTTCCAGTAACTTTTGAGTCGCGGTATTCAAGGGCAAAGTTTAAAACCTGTTCTAGTGTTTTTGTAAAGCGAGCCTCATCAGAAACTGCATCATCAATAAATTTACGTTGCAAAATCTCCGGGTTTAATTCTTTAATGTTTCCGCCAAGTTTTTCTACCAGCTTGGAAACTGCAAAAATCAAATCAACTAAAAGATACGAAGCAAATACATTAAACTGGTCAGGATTCTTTTTTATCAGTTCCATGGATTCTTCTATAATGCTCTGAATATCACCTTTGGCCGCATATTTTAGTTTATCAACAAGCGGGTCTCCTTCGTTCAAATCAAGAAGAGCATCTGCAGCAGTGCCATCTCCAGCAGAATCTGTAAGGTCGTCGGAAGAGATAATTCTGTTTTCTTTAATACTGTTTGCCTCGAGAATCTTTTTTGCATCTTCATATGAAGCCTTTAGCTGAGAAAGGTGCTCAACGGTTTTTCCCATTGCGGTAAGAACTGTACAGTCTTCATTTTTTGTTGCGATATGGCTTATGGTTTCAGCAGCGCGGAATGTATTATCATCAAGTTCTGTCTGTGTGCTTCCCTTAAAAATGCAGACAAGAAGGTTAGAGTGGTGGAAGAAAGAAACAGCCTCGTTAATGGCAGTTGAATAAGAGTTCAAGAGGGAGCAGGCTTCCTGCTGAGTTTGAGTGTTTCCACTGCGGCTTTCTATACGGCTGATTAAAACCTTGTAATAACGTGAAATCAGATTAATTCCCAGTTCAGAACTTTTTTGAATTACAGTACTCATTTCTTCTGAACCGTGTACAAGATTGTTTAAGAATTCTTTTTTGATTAAGGCTTCACTTGTTTTTAATTCTTCGCGAAGGCGGGAAATGTCAGACAGCTGTTTACGTTCTTTATCAATCTGGGCTGCAGTCTTATTCAAACTTGTAAGCAGTTCTTCCGGAGTAAAAGGCTTTAAAAGGTAGTCTTCAATTCCAATAGAAATAGCCTTCTTGGCATAATCAAATTCATCATGGCCGGAAAGGATAATTATTTTAATCCAGGGCTGGGTACGCTTAATGGCTTCTGCCAGCTGAAGGCCGTCCATAAAAGGCATCTTGATATCAGTAATCAGAATATCAGGTTTAATTTCGTGAATCATGGAGAGGGCAATTTCACCATCGGTAGCCTCACCGGCAAATGTAAAACCGCTTCCTTCCCAGTCAATTTTTGAGCGGATTCCTTCGAGTACAATTGGTTCATCATCAACGGCAAAAACGCTATACATTGCTGTCTCCTGTGAATGGCACATCTATGAAAATAGGAATGGTAAAAGAAATCTTGCTTCCTTTACCCGCTATAGATTCAATAATAATACCATCTGTCTTCTCTCCGTAATATAGTTTTAATTTTTTGTTAACATTATAGAGCCCATAAACAGAAGAAAGCTTTTCTGAATCCTCCGCACCAGTCCTGAGCTCATTACGAACCTGGCCAAGTCTTTCTTCCGTAAAGCCTGCTCCATTATCTTCAACTGTAAAACAGATTGCATCTTTTTTTTCATCCGCATAATGAATGCTTACCTTAAGAATACCACGGCCTCTTTTATTTTTGATTCCATGATAAATTGCGTTTTCTACAAGAGGCTGAAGCACAAGCTTTATGATTTTGTATTCCATAAGAGATTCATCAGCATCAATTGTATAACTCAAAATATCTGCATAACGGATTTTCTGAATGGTAAGATAATTTTTTATGTGGTCGAGCTCCTGAGAAATAGTAATCCATTCATGGCCACGGCTGAGAGAAATTCGGAGGAAGTCGGAAAAGGCTTTTGTGATTTTTACAACCTCTTCTGTATGCTCTTCTTCTGCCAGCCAGACAATAGTATCAAAAGTATTATAAAGAAAGTGGGGGGTAATCTGGGCCTGAAGAGCCTTCATTTCTGCCTTTTGAAAGTTTTTCTGCTCTTCCATATTTTTTTTGATAAGAAGATCAATCTGGCCAGCCATGGTATTAAGGTTTCCGGCGAGGGTGTCCAGCTCATCAACATGAGGAATATCAATGCGGGCAGTTAAATCACCATTTGAAACTTTTGTAGAAAGCTTTTCCATGTCGGAGATAGGTTTTTGAATGGCACCGGAAACAGAAATAAAACTGTTGATGGAAATGATAACTGCGAGTACCGTAATAATAATCTGAATGGCAGTAAGAATTACAGAAGTATTTCTCAGCGACTGGTTTGTTTCATTTGCAGATTCAATTTCGGTTACAATAAAATCCTGCATAATATCGGCAAAAAGAGAGGTGATGGTTCTGATTTCATCAAGAGTCGCTTCGTTCTGGGTAACAGGACTTCCTCTTTTCATCTGGGTAATCAGCATATCAACATTGCGGCGCAGGGTAGTGTAGGCACGGTTTGCAACTTCAAGCTTGCCCTGACTTTCTGCATTTTTATTTGTAAGGAGCATAAGGGTGAGGCTCGAGTTAATCTGGTCTAACATTTTATTGTGGTCGCCTTCTTCAATTTCTTTCTTACCGCAGATAATGTTCCAGAGTTCAGAAGGCAGCTGGTCCTTTGCAATTGAACTGATGCTGTTGGCAATACTTACGTTAGAAATAATCTGACTGTATTGTTTTGTATGAATCTGCGAAACTACTACAGAATATATAGAAGGAATGAGAGTAATAAAAAGCAGCGAGATGTAGGTAATAAGAAGAGTGCGCCTGAGGCTTTTATTTTTCATCGGTCTTCCTTAAAAAACTTAGTAGCCCCGGGGCTGGTAGCTTGAAAAATCATCATATTCTGTAAAGAAGGTTTCCGGATTATAGGTAACACGCGGAATCTCCTGGCCTGCAGCAATCTTGCGAACAAGTTCCATCAGCATAGGGCCAAGGTTTGGATTACATTCTACAACGCAGTTAAGCTTTCCTTCTTTCAGGGCATCTATAGATTTTTGCTCGGCATCCACACTAATAATAATAGTATCTTTTGTCTGTACCCCGTAAGCTTCAATTGAATCAAGCATACCAAGAGTCATGGAATCATTGTGGGAATAAACCGCATCAATTTTCTGGCCTTCAAAATAAAGTCCATCTTTTTTGTGACTGGAAGTTATAAGATTTTCTGCAATCTCTTTACCGCGGGAACGCAAAAAGTCTCCGTCTTCAGAATGAATAATCTTAAACTTAGAGTCAGAAGAAAGAATCTCTCTAAAGCCCTTTGCACGATCCCTTACTACAGAAGAATTTTCAGTTCCAGACATTTCGTAGATGTTTACAGGTCCCTTACTGTTTTTACATTTTTTTACAAGAAAACGTGCAGCCCTTCGGCCTTCTTCAAGTCCATCTTCTCCCAAAAAGCCTGCATACAAAGAAGGATCTGCATTTATCTGACGGTCTACAAGAATTACCGGGATGCCGGCATCTTTTGCTTCCTGCAGAACATTGTCCCAGCCGTCTTCTACAATCGGAACAAAGGCAATTACATCTACCTGGTAAACAATAAAGGATCGGATTGCCTTAAGCTGATTTTCCTGCTTCTGCTGGGCATCATCAAAAAGAATCTGAATATCATTTTCTGCAGCCGCTTCAAAAATAGACTGAGTATTGCGGGTGCGCCAGGCAGATTCTGACCCAATCTGAGAAAAGCCCAGAATCAGTTTTTCACTCTGGCCGGCAGCTTCTGCAGTAGACTGTGGCTTTGATTTTGAGGATTTTGTGTGAGTTACGGCAAAAACAATTGCAAAAAGAACAGCCGCAGCGAGAAAAATCAGAGATATTAAGAGCTTTTTTTCAATAAAATGTTTCATCTTTCTTCTATATAATTAATTTTGTTTATTCTTTAATTTTAAGTTGGGTTTTGCATAAAGTCAAACAGATATTGCGAAATATTACATAGTATTCACTTAATTGTGAAAATACCATATAATTAATAGTATGAAGACTAAATACTTTTTGCGTAATGCGGTGCTTGCAGCAATGCTGGCTTTACCGCTAATCCTGGCTGGCTGCCGCTACGACCTTGTAGAAGGCCCGTCCATGGACATGAATGAAGAGAAAAATGCGGCTGACTACAAAGATTTTATTCTTCCACCTGCATCACTAACTGCAACTCAAGGCGAAAGTAAGGCTATCGTTCTTACCTGGCCTGCTGTAAAGAATGCCGTTCAGTATCAGGTTTTTGCAGCCGAAAGTCCTTTCAGTACTTTTTCAAAGGTTTCTGAAACAACAAGCACAGAAACAGAAATTATAATTGAAGAAGAAGCTGGAATCACAAAATATTATTGTATTTCTGCAGTAAACTATTACGGAACCGTTTCTTCAAAAAGCGTTGTTGCAATGGGCTCAACCCTTGCCGTTCCAATCATCACTGCAATCGATGCCTCAGAAGAGGGTAACTCCGTAACCGTAAGCTGGTGGATGGACAACTGTTCTTCCGACACCTACGCCGCAGACGTTTCTTTCAACGTAAACGTTTACGCTCTTTCTGCCCCAAACATCAAATTCAAGAGCCTCACAGTAGACGGCGACACCCGCCAGGTAGAAATCGACGGACTCACCTCAAAAACCGAATACTATTTCGAAGTAGAAGTTGTAAAAGCTGATTCAACTTCTCGCGAATGCAGCGAAAAAACTTCTGCAGAGACAGCTCATCGTGTTATTCCGGATGCGCCAACAAACGTAACAGTTTCTCAGGGCGAAACTACAAGCGATATTACAATCACCTGGCAGCTCCCGGAAGGTGCATGGTACCGCGAAAACTCCGGCGTAAGCGGCTTTGTTTTACACCCAATCTACTTTAAGATTTACAGAAAGCTTGCTTCTCAGAGTGATGATAAGTATGAAGTTATTGCTACGGCATTTGTTGCTGCAAATAACAGTTGGCAGAATAGAAAAGATGCTATTATCCCTGAGACAGGTCTTGCATATCCTATTACTTCAGACGAATCTGATAAGAAACTTGCTGCTCCTTATGAATCTTATGTTCCTGGTGCTGAAGTATCTTTTGTTGATTCAACTGCAGTTCGTGGTAATAAATATAATTACTATATTCAGTCTATTACTGATGATACTCCTAAAGGAAAATCAATTACATCTGAATCAAGTAAGACAGAAGTTGTTGATGGATGGCTTATTAGTGAGCCTAGATTCACTGTAAAATCTACACAAGTGAAGGATGAGGAAACAAATTTATTTACGAAAATTACATTCGCTTATGAGGTTTCCTTTGAAACTTTTGGAACAGATTATACTTATTTTATTGAGCAGACAAAATATGAATTAGCCGATAGTGGAAAAACAAATGGAACAAGTGAATTCCTTGAGCCTAAAAACTCACTTTCCGAATTAAATACTTATAAGAAAGAATTTAATGATCCATCTGGAGAAGAAGGATATTACAAATATACATTATATGTTTGTCCTAAAGGCAGTTCAGATTCTTCAAATGCATATATTAATATTTCTGCAGCTGGTTATTACATAGTTACTGCTGATGCAAGCCAGGTACCGGAAATTTCAACATTTGTATTGGTTGATGGTTATAAAGATCATTTTGAACTTTCATGGGACTATAATAAAGATTATACCTATACAATTAATTGGACTGATTTTAAGGATGGAGCAGAGCAGACTGGCTCATATGAAATTCCTAACAATTCAGCATGTTTTACCGGTAAAGACACAGGTGATACTGTAACATATAATCATGAAGCAAACTCTGGTGACAGACGTATTTATAATATTGTTGCTTCTACAGGACTGCAGAGTAGTCCAAAGTATCCGGGTAATGATACAGATACAATTTATGAAACTCTTGGAACAGTTCAACCTGAAATTACTTCTTATGAATATGATAAGATTTGTGTTAAATGGCCGGCTGTTCAAAAAGCTAAGCCGGGAATAGATACTTTCCTTGTTTCTGCAAAATATCAGGGAAGCAATTCTGAGCTTGTTACAGATTCAAATATTCAGATTACAAATATAGGTACAGAGAATGAACCTGTTTATGAATGTGTAATTTCAAAACCAAATGGATATAACGATGCAGACTGGTCTGGTAAAAAGATTAACCTTACAGTAACTGCTCAAAGCAGTTCTCAGACTGACACTACAACAAGTACTGCCCTGAATGTTTATACAATCGGACCTGCAGCAACAGAAGTTGCAATTGATACTGTTTTGCAAAGTGGAAGCATCGGCTTAAAATGGAAGCCTGTTGAAGCGGGGGTAGACGGATATCTTATTCGCCGTGTTGCCTATAAGACTGCTACTTATACAGATGCTAATCTTAAAAATAATGAAGATGTGACATCAGATATTTATTACTATGATCTTGCTACAGGTGCTCTTTCTGTTGCTGGGGAAACTGTAAGTTCTGATCGTGCTTCTGTAAATCTTTCTGGTGGCTATTTAAGACTTACAGATACTTATAAAGAGTCTTCAAGTGCAGAAAATCCTTATGAAGTAAATCAGAGTTATATTGCCTGGGGTATTCCTTTTGGTTATACGGTAATTCCTGTTAAGAAAGGTGGTTCATCAAATGATGACTTTATCTTCTCTGGTAAGACTGTAAAAATAAAAGATGAAGCAGAAGGCTATTCAAATATTAAGAAATATGAATACTTTGGTTCAACTTCTGGATATGGTTTAAAAGTATATGCAGAAAAATCAGAAAGTGCAGATACTCAGGTTATCAGATGGAATGAGCCGTATAAAGTAGATTCTTCAAAGAGTGTTTCTGTTTATTATAGGAAAGCTGGTAATACTGACAACAAGTGGACAAAGATTAGATATGAAAAGGGGGAAGTTTCTGGTGGGCAGCAGAGTGCATTGATTGAACCTGTTGAAAAAACAGAGGCTTATGAATACCTTGTTGCTTATGATAAAGCTGCATCAGAACTAACATCGGTTCCATATTCATTTATTAATGATATTAATTTAGGATTAACAGCAACAGATGAAACTGTTTATGATTATACTGGAGTAACTGTCGAAAAAGCAAACAAAGGTTACCTTTTTGCG
>JAEEGJ010021615.1_pt1 | contig 13808 bp, 8 predicted proteins | sample 8958761 | NCBI WGS metagenome assembly JAEEGJ01 (sample SAMN16246546, study PRJNA631951) | gut metagenome | biome: gut microbiome; feature: rumen; material: RS-attached | host: Bos | place: Iran: Karaj | collected 2018-10 | reverse complement strand
TTGAAATTTTAAATAATAAAAATATTGATTTTCATATCAGAGAAGTAGCATCTCATATTTTAAGTCTTTCACTTATGAATTATGAAGAAAAATATAATAATGAAGAAGATGATAATTTTATTGTTAAAAATAGCCAAGATTTAATTAATTGGACTCATTATATTTTCTTAGAAAAAAAAAGAGAAAGTTGTTTAACTTCTAATTTATCTTTGATTTTAACCATTGATGATAATTTAGATTATTTTACAACTACTTTTGATGAAGAAAAAAAATGTATTAGACAATTATTAGATTTAATGATGACTCCAGATACAAATATTAATATAATTTACGAAGCATTGTTTTGTTTTTGGAATATATCAAATAATAAAAAATATCATTATTTGTTTGAAAATAAAAATGATAAATATATAGAAAAAATAGTTCAAGTAATAAGAACAAATAAAATAGATAAAGTCGCAAGAATAGGTTTAATGACAATAAAAAATATATTAGAAAATCCAATTTGTGATGAAATATTATTTGATTTAAAATTTATGAGAACAATAGATATATTATTAACAAATAAATGGAATGATTCATTAATCAGAGAATTACTTCATCAAATTTATGATTTCTTGGATAAAAATTATAAAATAATGAAGTAAGAAAAAATATAAATAAATTTATATAATATTTTAATATAGTTCCTTTGATAAATTTGTAAAAGAGTTAGATAGTGGAGTTTTAAAACAAACATCTTTACATTCAACTGCATTTTGGGAAGATAATTATAAAGAATTTGAAACAGATAATTTTGAAAATATAAGAAAATTAGTTGAAATTGTAAGGAGTAAAGATACTCCTTTAGATCAAAAGTGTTTTGCTTGCTTTGATATTGGAGAATTTGCTAGATTATATCCTGGAGGTGCTGCTATTTTAGATTTCTTTCATGCTAAAGAAGCTTTGTTAGAATTAATTCAAGACAAAAATTTAGAGTTAAAAAATAGAGCTTTGGTTTGCTTACAGAAAATTATGATGAAAAGTTTGAAGAAATAAATTTATTTTTTGGTTTTTTTAAAAAGAATTTTTAATTTAATTTAATTTAATAATTTGGGTTTGTTTTTTCTGTTCAGATATAATTATATTATTTTTTATATATCAATATTTAAATCAAAAATTATTAGATAACACATAAAATAAAAAATTTAAATAGGAATGTTATAATATATATTTCATTAAAGACTTTATTAATAAATGTATGAAATAAACTTGTTTTTCCTACATTTATATTCCCTATTGCTTTTAATTTAATATAATTGATAAAACTTTTTTTTAATTTTTTTACTATATTTTCTTATTTATTTCTTATTATGGAAACTAATGAAGTTGAATTAAATAAAATTTTAAATATTTTTTTCCAAGTGTGTGAAATATCAAGCGAATATTGTAAAAAAATAGAAAAGGGCGAAATAAAAAATAATGTTCATTATAAAGAAAAAAATGAAAAATTTACAGATATAGATTGGTTAATCCAAAAACTAATAGAAAACATAATATCAAAATATTTTCCATATATAAAAATAATTGGAGAAGAAGATACATCAATAAATATAGGAATAGATGAAAAGAATAATAATTTCTTATCTCAAATATCAAACATTGATATAAACAAAAATTACTTTTCAAATGAATATAATTATAAAATATCTTTAAAAGATAAAATAACATTATTCATGGACCCAATAGATGCAACAAATCAATTAATAAAAAAAAATTTTGACCCAGTAACAATTTTAATAGGAATTTGTATAAATGATAAGCCAAAAATAGGAATAATACATTATTTATCAGAATTAGAAAGTCATAAAAAAATAACATATTTTAATTATCCTGAAAAAGGAGTTTTCACTTTTTATAAAAATGAAATAAATAAAGTAAATATCAATAAATTTAATGGATGGAAATTTTTAATATCATACACAAGATCAAATAATGATATGTATGAATTTATAAAAAATTTTGAAAATGCAGAATATGAAAAAATTCATGGTTGTGGAAATAAATGTATTAAAGCTATATTAAATGATTATTGTTATTTTTCAAATGGAAATTATGCTGTAGCTTTATGGGATATATGTGCATCACATTGTATTGCTCAAGAAATTGGAGGGGGATTTTATAATTTTAAAGGAGAAGAAATAAAATATGATTATTATGGAAGAGAATATATCAAAGATTATATATTTTTAATAAGTGATAATAAAAGAAAGGATAATTTTGTTAAAAATGGTATTGAATTTTTAAAGAAAAAATCACAATATTAAAAGATTAAATTAATAAGATAAAGATTTTAAGAATATTTAAATAAATAATTAAATTATAAAAAAAGGGATATCGATATTTTATATTTTTAACTAAAAAATCCACTTTAAATTCTCTTTTTCCTCAAATGCTTGTTCAGCTTCAGTTATCATTTATTTAATTCTGTTAGAATTGGAGTGACTTTTAATACTCTCATTTAATCTCTTAATTATTGAATCATCTTTGTCTTTGTTTAATAACACAAATTTTTCTTTATATTTTGTCACTTTTCTTCTATAGAAGTTGTTATTTTATTTATCTAAGAAATTTAAGAATTTATAATTGATATTTATTTTTAATACATTAAATTAATTTATTTGAAATTATAAGTGGAAAAATATTGATTCAGATGAAAAATTAAATATATTTTGTATTTAAAAAGAAATGAAATTTAAAAAACAGTAGTAATTAAGAACATTTAATATCACAAAAGATATTCCGAATTTTTCTACAAAAATAAACTTTAAGAAATTTATTAATGTAGTAAAAGAAAGTGCCCATAAAAGAGAACTTGATGTAACATTGAATTTTTTCTATAGATTTTAAGTTTTTATTGAGTATTTCCATATTTCTTAATAATTTATGTTTATGTCTTTTGAATATTTACAAAGAAATTTTATAATAATATTGTAAAAATTCAATACTTTAAAAGTATAATTCAATGACAGTTGTAAAATATAGACATTTATTATAATGATTTTGTTTCTCTAAATAATAAGAATGATTTTTAATATATTATTTATTTTTACTATTATTTAGTAAATTATTAAGAGAATTTATCAATAAAATGAGTTTCTTTGATTAAAAAGGAATGGGTTTATTAAAAATATGAATTTTACTATATGATTATTATTTTTATTTAATAATGGAATATTATTAAAATTTATTTAATAGAATCCAAAAAGATACCATTTTAGACTATGCTCATATAATTTATCAAGTTTTATATGGAATTTATATCATATTGTTCATTCTTGTTAAATAAATTGAAATTGTAAGATGGAAAGTAGAAACTTCTCCATTATATCATAGTAACTTCTCATTATCAAATTCATTTAATAAGAAAAATCAAAAAAATTTAAAAATTATGAAATTTATATTTATATAACCCTGAAGTTTTTGAATAACTATGAAAAATCTGATATTTAGTTCATTGGAATTTTATTATTTGTATTATTATATGGAGAACCAATTTTTTGGGGTGAATAAGACAAAGACATTTTCATAAAAAGTAAGAGGAAATAATATTGATTGGAGAATATAAAACATTTTTATAATGAAATTGATAATAAAAGAGATAAAAAGGCTTTTGAAGAATTCAGACAATTAATTAATATCAATGAAAAAGAATTAACTAAAATATTTAAATAATGGTAGTATTGAATATGAAGAATTAAGTAGAGTTTGTATTAACAAAAAAAAATTATAAATCAAAGTAAATTCAAAAAATATTTTGTTTTATTAAAATAAATGAAACTGTTACCATATTTTGTAATGATTTTAAAAGTTTTTTTTGGGTTTAAGTTCTAAATTCTCTGATAAACAATGGGATATGATTATAAAGCTATTGATAAAAATGATGATGTTCAATTTGAAATTTTTATACTTAAAGATATGAAGGAACTTTTTATTTAATTAAATATTTTTATAAACATTAAATTGAAATAGTAATTTTTATCTATTTTAGATGATTTAATATTTGCAAAAAATAATTATTTTTTCTTTAATCAATTTGATTAATTATAAAAAGGATTAAAAAATATACTTTAAAATGGAAAAATCATTAGATGCATTATTTCCTTCAGACGAAGAATTAGAAAAAAAATTACAAGAATTTGCAACTTTACCAAATTATAAAGAACTTTTATTTGCTCATTTAGGACCAGAATTGAACAAAATTTTTGAAAAAAAAAAAAATAATATTGCAATTAAAAATTTTTTGGATGCAGCACAATATGAATATGGTTTTTTCAATCAGAAAAAAGATATATCAAAGGCATTTTCCTTATATAAGAAATATGCTGATTCAAATGATTATTTTTGCATGTATAAAATGCATGTAATATATTTATGTGAATATGAAAAATTTGGAGTTCCAAGAAATAGAATATTAGAAAAATTATATCTTTTAAAATGTTTTGCCTATTTACCAAATTATATAATGAATTATGAAGATAAACTTTTCCATAAAATTGATGTTACTTTCGAATGTGCTTCTATTTTAGATACTGAAGATGAAACAACTGAGAAACATAAAAATTTTCTTGAATTATTAGATTCAAAAAGAGAGGAATATAATTTAACAGAGAATGATATTAATTTAATGAAAGGAGTTTTAACTTGTTATTTTCATACTGAACAAGAAGAAGACTATTTATTATCTTTTTGTGAACTTAAATCAATCCAACCTTCAAATAATTGTGATTATGCATATTTTGAAGCTATGAATAAATGCATTTTCTTTAAAGATTATTTAAATATTGAAAATTCTATTTCAGATGAAGAAATAGAAAAATTTTATATGGAAATTCTTGATAAAAAAGTATATCAATATTATTCAGATTATGGAAATTATCTTTTAGATAAAGGAGATACAATAACTGAAAAAATTATAAATATATTTAAAGTTTCAATGGAAAATGGAAATGATTATTCAAGATTTAGATATTATCAATGTTTACTTAGTTTTTATGATTTTAATGAATATTTAAATGATTATAATAAAACAGTAATTGTGTTAAATTCTTTAGTTGATGAAGTTGCTTGTGAATGTTTATCAATAACTCAATTTATTTTATTTGTTGGAATTCTAATTAAGCAAAGTAAATTTGCAGATAAAATTATTGCCAATTATTTGAAATATGTAAAAGAAATTAATGAATATATTTCATACCTTTTAAAACCTGAAAACTATGATTTTATGAAAGAAAATTTTAAACATGATATAGATTTAGTTTGGAGAATAAAGGGATTTATTTATTATTTTGGATTTAAAAATATAGAAGTTCAAAGTATGGAAAAGGCGATAGAACATTTTGAAAAAAGTTCTTCATTATCAGAAAGAAATTTCTTAAAAAAAGAAAATGAATATTTCATATATAGAGCAAAACAAATATTAAATAAATCTCAGAAAATTTCTGATACAGAAATCCAAGATGCAAAGGCAAAATTAGGTCAAGTTTGTTTTGATAATAAATTTAATACAAAATATAATTTATTTGATTGTTTTATCCTAGGGAAAATATATTGGGAAGGAATAGGAGTAAAAAGAGATGAATCAATTGCATTGATGATATTTAGAAAGACAGTAACAAAAAAATTATGTAACGGCATTATAGATGCAAAAATTAAAAGTCAAATTAAGGATTTCTTAAAAAGTCATGATCATGACATAGTATTACAATATAAAGAAAAAGTTTGTAGTATTTGTTATGATAAACCACCTAATACAGTTATTTGTCCTTGTAAACATTCTTTTTGTTCTTCTTGCGTTGAAAAATTTGAAGAAAATGCAAAATGTCCCATTTGTAGAGGAGAAATTTTATGTATTTGTTAAAATAATATATATATATTATTTTGAAAAAAGGAATATTTTATTTTATTTCAATTAAAGTTTAAATTATTTTAATATTAATTTAAAAAATTCTAACTTAAATATGGAAGATTACAAAGAAAAAGACTTTACAAAAGAACCAATAGAAAATTTAGGTAAATTTGGTATTCATCCTTTAAATGAAGATGGAAAAGAATTATATGTGTCAAAAGATTTTTATAATTACCATTTTTTAAGAAAAAAAGATCCAGAGCTTTTAAAAGAAGTAGAAGAAAAGATGCAAAAAGATAGAGAAGAAGAATTAAGAAAATTACAAGAAGTATATAAAAGAGAAGAAAAAAAAAGAAAACAAGCAATGGGTATTTTTGATGATGATGAAGAAGAAGTTAAAGAAGAAGAAAAAGTAATTGAAGAAAAACCAATTATTAAAGAAGTTAAAAAAAAAGTTAAAAAAGAGAAAAAAGGATATAATGGTCCATGGCCTTATCCTATTAATTATACTAATAAAAAGACTTTACATAATCATTATTTAGATAAAAAAAGTGTTAAGAAAAATATTAGTAAAAAAGAACCTATAAAAGGAGTTGCTGCTGTTAAAGGAAGTGAAAAAAATTTAATTATGAAAGAAAAAAATAATAATGTGATTATTCCTAAAGTTAGTGAAATTTATTCTGGACATAATATTATTAAAGAATATGATTCTTCTGAAGTTAATACTTTTTAACTTATATTAATATTTTTTGAACAAAATTAATCTTTAATTCAAAAATAATACGTTAATATTAATGCTTTATTACATTACCATATATACATTCTTCAATTAAATCCATTTCATTATCTCCAATTTCAAATTTTTGTAATTTTTGTAAACTTAAAGGAATGTTTTGTGAAAAAGTTTTTAATTCATCTTTAGTATAATATTGATTTCCTTTTAATCTATTAATATTAGTTTGTAAAATTTGACAATTATCTAAAGTAGAAGTTCCACCTTTTGAATAAGGAAATATATGATCATATTCATGGCAAAAAATACCATTGCATCCTTTTAATATTTTCAATACTGGATTTCCAACTGCATCATATCTCCATCTATTACTATCCCTATGAGGAACTTTTGGAGCATTATTCCAACATTTTTCTTTTATTTTGTATGGAAATATTCTTACTTCATTTTTTATATTGTCCTTTTCTGTGTTTAATTTTGTATTTTTATTTGAAAACCAACTATATTTTAAAAATGTTTTTAGGAGAATTGTTGTGTAATTTGAATATTTATTATTATTATTTTCCATATTCTTTTTTATTTAAAATATATTTATTTTTATTAATTTTTAATTTAAAAAAAAAAATAATAATCTTTATTTTTTATAAATTTACTTAACTAAATTAAAAAGATCTTCCATAGAATAAGTATTACCGATTCTTCTTAAATTTCCAACTAAACTCATTACTTCCGTATCAGAAAGTAAAACACCTAATTGAGCGAATCCTTTTTGAATATTATCAGAATTAGCAAAATTAGTTCCTCTAGGATCAATAACAGAAAGCATATTAATAAGGAAATCATCTCCATTTTCACCTTGAGTTTTACTTTTAATTTTATTAATAATATTAGTAACATTACTATCTCTGAAAACTTCAGGATTGTCTCTCATATATTTCCTAGTATATTCATCACTTTCTAGAAGTTTAAAAATAAATTTATTAATATAAATAACATTTCCAGGGACAAAATCTTTTTCAGAATAATATAAATTAGTATAAGGATTTTTAATCCTTTGTTTTTCAATAAATTTCCCTGATTCTCTCCCATTATTTCTCATAGGCATTTCATAAACTTGAATAGAGTTATCTCTTAAATAAAAAGAAACTAAAAATTTCCTTTCTTCATCAGCAGGATTTGAAGAAATTAATTTAGCTAAATATCTTAAAATATGTTTATCTCTTTTAAATTTCTCATTAATAAATTCTTTAGTTTTTCCAGTAGGATCAAGATAAAAAACATTTAATAAAGAATCTTCTTCAGAACCAAATCCATTATAAGGAGGAATTGGATGTAATATTTTAATTTGTCTTTGAGAAGCTTTTAAATTAGTTACAGGCATATCAATTGATAAAGTATCTTTATACCATTTTCTAGTAAATTCATCACATCCTACAATTCTGCATTTTCTTCCATAAACATATATATAATTTCCTATTTTTAAATCTTCTGGTTTATAATATTCTTCATTTTCATTTTCTAATCCAGGGCAAAAAGCCATTCTTGGTTTTTTAGGTAATTTTGATTTTCTTAATAAACGAGGATAAGGATCTTTACCTGAATTATTTTCTTTAATTTCACAAACTTCAACTTGATTATCAGATAAATAATAATTTAATTTATATTTCTTTTCTTCTTTATCATATAATGCATCATACCAAATAATATCAAAAGAAAGAACTTTTCTATCATTTTCTAAAAATTGTTTTAAACCACCATTGGGATGACCACCACCTAAAGAAACTTCATTAAATTCTTTAATTTCAGCAATATCTTTTTTAACTTTATTATAATCAACATCTTTATATTTTTCTCCATAATCAATTTGAGGAATTTTTTCAGGAGGATTAAGAACATATCCTTTTTTAGTATAATATTCAAGAGTAAATTTGTCACAATCACAAATTCTAAATTTCTTTCCATATATATATAAATTTTGTCCAATATTAATATCTCTCCAATCAACAGGACTTTTAACAGGTTTATCCCAAATATCAACTCTTCTTCTTTTAATTAAATTTCCTTGTGGCATTCCAGAATTTTCAAATTTTTCTTCAATAATATGAAAAGTATCATCATCTAAATAATATAATAAAGTACATGGTCGAACTCTCCAATTTTCATATGCACTTTCATTTACATGTTCATCAAAATATCCCTTAAATCTTAAACATACTTTATCATATTTTAACCATTGAGGACATATTAATGATTGGGATTGAATTAATTTCGGTTTTATTTCTTCCTTTTTTTCAGGAAGTTTAAATCTTGTAACTGATTTTGTTGATTGCATTAAATTTGATAATGATTTTAATGTGTCTGGATCATATCTTTCTAATGAACGAGGCTTTTCTATACATGTTCGATATTTATAGTGAAATAATTGAGGACGAAATACTATTTTTTCATCTTCATCTGGAGGATTAAACATTCTTATGTTTGTTGACATTTTTTTTTTATTTATATTTATTTAATTTAATATTTAATTTTTTCATTACTTTTTTTATAATTATTTTCTCATGTTTGTTCCAAATAATGCAGAATATATTAAATCAAATTCTATACTTAACGCTGGATTTGCGTATCTATCTGTATTTTTCTCTCTTTCTTTTATTTTTTCTATCATTTTATTTCTATCTTCATTTCTTTTTTCTATTATTTTTTTTATTTCCTTTCTTAATTGAAGAATTATTTTTAATACCATTTTATTTTTGGGGTCTTGTTCAAAAAATTTTAATATTAAATTTTCTTTCTCATTATTACTATATTCTCCTTTTAAAAGAATACTTTCTCTAATTTCATTAACTATTTTATTTGATTGTTCTTCATCATCTATAATTCCTTCAGATAATTTAAAAGCATCTTTATATTTATTATATATAGTATTATAAGAATTAATAATTCTTGTTTTAATATCACTATTATCATTTTTTCTTTTACTAAATATATAATTTTTAGTATTTAATTTTCTTTCTTTTCTTTTTCTCTCTCTTTCATTTTGTCTTTCATTAACATAAATTTGTAATTTTTTATATTCATTTTGTTTTTGTTCATCTCTTTTTTTATTTTGTTTTCTTTTTAAAATTCTTAAAGTAAGATTATATAAATTTTCCAATAATAAACTTTTAGCTTGTGAAATTAAATAATCAATTTGTTCATGATCTAAAAATTTAGGAAAATGAAAATATTCTAAATTAGTATTCATTTCAATTAGATTTTTAACACACCAAACTAAACCATCATATCTAACATCATAACCACTTTTTAAAATATGAAAATAATATAATCTTTGATTTTGAACCATTGTATAATATACAAATTTTAAATAACTTTGTTCTTCATTAATTAATTGTAATTTTTTATTATATTCTTCTTTTGTTTTTTCAAATTCTTCTGTTTTTCTCTTATTTTCTTCTATTAATTCGGATATTTTATGTTCTAAATTATTCCACATTGATGTTTTTATACTCATATTCTTATATATTGTATCTTTATTTAAATTTGTTCCTGATTTTAATAAAACTCTATTACTACTACAATATAATTCTTCTAATTTTAATATTGCTGTTTTTAATTTATTTCTTTCTTCAAAAAATATTTCATCTTCTTTATTTTTTTTCTTATATAATTCTTCTAATTCAATTTTTATTTTTTCTTTTTCATCTTTTTTCTCTGAAATTAAATTAGCTATTTTAATTAAACTTTCTCTCATTGAAGATTCTTGTCTTATTTTTTCATTTACAATTTTTCTATAATAATCATTTTGATTATCTCTTTGAATATCTTTTGTCTTTTCTAAATTTTCTTCTTTCATAGAATCTAAAGCTTCAATATCAAAATTAAATAAACTTAAATCTTGTTTATTTTTATCAAGAAATAAATTTTTATTAAATCTAATTTTTGTTTTTGATATACTATTCAGTAATATTGCTCCTTCATTTTGTTTATTTTGTAAATAATATTTTGATAAAGTACTATTTGTTATAAGTGGTGTTTTTTTTAATATATTATTTGTAGTTTTTGAAGAATACATTATTGAAGAAACATTTTCTAATTCTTTTATTTTTGATATTGAATTATCTCTTGTGTATATATTCTTTAATTCTCCAAATAAAATATTATGCTTTTGCTTTTTATAATTTATATTTTCTTGTTCCCATAACGTTAAATTTTTAACATCTTTTACTTCATTGTTTAACATCTCTTTATTTTCTTTAGATAATAAATTTCTCTTTCCAGAATTTAAAATTAATTTCCTTTTTTTTCTTATACTTATTGACCTACTGAAAATTGGATATATTTTATTAGAAGTTATTGATTGATTTAATTTACATATTTTAATTCCATTTACATTATTTTTTAATGATATTTTTTTCTTTGGTAATTTAAGTTCATTTCTGCTTAAGCCTTCATTTAATAAAGAAAAAATATTGTGTGTATAAATTTCTGATGATGTAGTTGACAAAGTATTCATATTTTATTTTGATTGAAATATCATAATAAATAATTAAATTAATCAACTTGCATAAAAAATGCCAAAATAAAAATTAATTATTAATCAAAAAAATTACAGATACATTTAAAAAAATAAATATTAAATACTATTTCCAAATTTTGACAGTTCCATCCCAAGAAGAAGAAATTAAGAAATTTGAAAATGATTTATCATCATGATTTAAAGAAATAGGAATAATATCAGAAACAATATTTTTATGTGCAGAATCAGAAATTCTAGTACAATAATTTAAAGTTTTATATTCTGAATTATCTTCTTCATTAAATTCATTTTGTAAAGTAGTATGAAAAGTAATTCCATTATAATTTTGATATTCACTAAATCCAATAACACTTTTTTTTGGTTCATTTAAATTGAAAAATTCATTTGATTGAACAATTATTGTATCACCAAAAATACTTTTTGAAAAAAAACAATTAGAAATATTTTCAGGAGCATTTATTAAATAACAAAATTGTTCTTGATTTTTTTCTTTACTATTAATATTATCTTCATAAATTGACCAATATCTTATTGTCATATCATTTCCAGCAGAGATAATATAAGGATAATTTTCATTATTTATATTCATTGTTGAAAATGCAGTTTGTACTGTTGTAGGAGTTTGAAAAATATTTGATAAATTTTTAAATCTCTTTCTTAAATTTTTATAAATCTCTTTTTTTAAATTTTCAAAAATAATATGTTTATTTCTTTTATATATTATATTATCTAAATATTTTAATTGATTAAAATTTGTTTTTATTTCATAATCAAATAATTTGTGTTTAAAATTACTTTCTTCTTCTTTAATTATATCAGGAATTTCAACATCAATTGGTTCTAATTCATTTGAATAATTTCTATTTACTTTAAATAATATATCACAATTTAAATTATATTTATCCCATAAACCAATTTCATGATCATCTGAACCTGTCCATATCATTAAATAATTTTTTATATTTGGATATTTATTTTGTATACCAAAACCATGTTTAGAATTATATGTAGAAATTCCTATAATTGGTTTATTTGAATAATATTTATTAGATTTACAAATTGAATTAACTCTTATATCATAATCTAAAATATAACCTCCTAATGTTCCAATATATAAACCATTATCTGAACTTTTATAAAAACAACTTACAATTCCTTTTTCTAAAGGAATATGAGTTTTTAATGCAATTTTATTCATTCTTTGATCTATAATATTTAAATAACCATTTTCTTGAGTAAATACTATTTTTTGACTTTCTTGCATATCTTCTCCTATTCCAATTGAACAAGTTATATTATTTATTTTTGATAAATTTTTTTCCTTTTCATATAATTTAATTAAAAAATTTGAAGTTGGTTTCATTTGAGGATTTAATAAATATAAATCTTCTCCAGATGCAAAAATAAAATTAGTATTATCAATTAAATTTATTGTTTTATTATATAATATTTTATAATTTGCTTTATTATCTAAATTAAAAGTAAAATTCTTGTTTAAATTGACTTCACCATTTTCATAATAAATATCCCAAATATAAAAACCAGCTTCATTATCAATTGAAGTAAATTGATTATTATTAATAGGAATTAATTTTTCAACTGCTTTATTATCATGTTCATATATTGTTGTTATTAATTGACCTTGTGGTTTCCATTTTGAAAATTGACTTTTTTTCAAATAATCTTTTACTATTTTAATATTTTCAAAATCATTTCCAATATCAGAATTATTCTCATCTTCATCACTTGGAAAAAAATCATTTAAAGTAACTAATTTTAAATTAATTTCAAGAGTTCTGAATAAATATCTTATTTTAAAATTTTGAGATGAAGTTAAAATATTATCATCTACTTTGAAAATAATATCTTCATTTGTTTTAAATTTTGGTATTATTAAAGGAACTGTTAAATCACCTAACCACATTAATTTACAAATAAAAGTTAATATATTTGCATTATCTTCATTTTGATTTTGTTTACAAAATTTTTGATATTCTTTTGGTATAATTTCATAAAAATTATTTCCTTTTAAAACATTAATTGATAATATTTCTGAATCTGTATTTTCTTTAAATTTATATATTATATCATCATTTTCTAAAATATTTTCTTTTTGAGTTTTTATTAATTTTGATAAAATTTCTTGTGGTTTTACATCTGGAGATTCTATTTCTTTAAAGACATAATCTTTTAAATCTAATTGAAATATTACTCTTGATAAAGGTTTAATTATATATTGTTGTAAAATTTCTTTATTTAATTCAAATGAAGGTGAATATATAAAATCTTTCATTGGCTCAAAAAAATTAGAAATTATATCTACAATATTTAATTTTGGTAATAATTCTCCAATAAATTCAATCATTTTATTTCTTATTAAAATATTTGGATATTCTATAAATGGTAATAATTGTTTTGCCATATTAATTCCATTTTCTTCTGGTAAATAAACTAATTTTAATAATTCATAAACTGAATTAATTAATACATATTGTTTTTTAATTCATTTGAATTATTTGAAATTAATTCCTGAATACAAGGAAGAATATAAGTATTTAATTCATCTTCTCCTAAAGTAATTGACGTTTTTTGAATATTTCTTATTATTTCTCTTTGAATTATCCATTGTGTATTATTTATATTATTAATTA
>JAEEGJ010021614.1_pt1 | contig 13808 bp, 14 predicted proteins | sample 8958761 | NCBI WGS metagenome assembly JAEEGJ01 (sample SAMN16246546, study PRJNA631951) | gut metagenome | biome: gut microbiome; feature: rumen; material: RS-attached | host: Bos | place: Iran: Karaj | collected 2018-10 | reverse complement strand
CGTAAATGTCATCTACACCTGGGCCAAATGGAACTACGAGAGTGTGAATATGCAACGGCAGCTGGCCTATTTCCAGAAACAATATAAGGACAAGATCAAGTTTTTGGGCATCTGTGTAGACGTTGACGTAAAAGGCTGCAGGCAGACAGCCGAGAAGGACTCCGTGAAGTGGAGCACCATCAACGACAGGAAGCTGTGGGAAAGTCCGTTGGTGCAGCAACTCGGACTGTCGTATATCCCAGACAACATCGTCACAGACAGCAAGGGAAAGATTATTACCCACACGCTGAAAGCCTTCGATCTGCAAGACAAACTCAGAGATCTGTTGAAAGACAAAGACAAGTCCCCCTGACGAATGATTCCTTGTTAATTAGCCAAAGTCAATTTTAAATTAAATACTATGTTAGTCAAAACCTATTGTGCAGGAGTCATGGGCCTGGAGGCCACAACGATCACCATCGAGGTGAACATGACACGAGGCGTGCAGTTTCATCTCTCAGGCCTGGCCGATACAGCTGTGAAAGAGAGTTATGACCGCATCCGTGCCGCCATTGCCAACAACGGCTTCAAACCTCCCACCGCCGATCTCACCATCAACCTCTCGCCTGCCGACATCCGGAAAGAAGGCAGTGGCTACGACTTGCCGCTGGCCATTGGCATCCTCGCTGCCCACGGGAAGATCAGCGAGAAGATGTTGGGTGACTATATGATGATCGGCGAGTTGGGGCTCGACGGCAAGTTGAAGCCCGTCAGTGGTGTGCTCTCTGTCGCCATCCGTGCCCGTAAGGAGAAGTTCAAGGGGCTGATTGTGCCTCAGGAGAATGTCCGTGAAGCCGCTGTCGTGAATCAGTTGAACGTGTTTGGCATGGATGGTCTGGCCGATGTCATCAGTTTCTTCAATGGCAGCAGCATGTACGAGCCCACCTTTGTCGACACCCGCAAGGAGTTTTACGAACAACAGTGTTCCTTCGACCTCGACTTTGCCGACGTGAAAGGACAGGAAGGAGTGAAGCGTGCCTTGGAGATCGCTGCGGCAGGAAGCCACAATGTGATTATGATCGGCGCCCCCGGGTCCGGTAAATCGATGATGGCCAAGCGTCTGCCAGGCATCCTGCCGCCCCTCACTTTGGCGGAGAGTCTGGAGCCCACGCAGATTCATTCCGTAGCAGGCAAACTCTCTAGTGGGACATCACTCATCTCACAACGCCCCTTCCGCAGTCCTCATCATACTGTGTCGCAGGTGGCTATGACGGGAGGCGGCAACAGAGCCTTACCTGGGGAAGTCAGTATGGCCCATAACGGCGTTCTCTTTTGTGATGAACTCACAGAGTTCAACAAGAGCACGCTCGAAGTGCTGCGACAACCCCTTGAAGACCGCAAAATCACTATCAGCCGTGCCAGATATACGGTTGAGTATCCCTGTTCTTTTATGTTCGTCGCCTCGATGAATCCTTGCCCATGCGGCTATTACGGTGATCCGACGCACCATTGTGTCTGTACCCCTGGCCAAATCAGCCGGTATCTCTCTAAGATCAGCGGTCCTCTTCTTGACAGGATCGACCTTCATTGCGAAGTTTCCGTAGTACCCTTCGCCCAGCTTTCCGAGATGAAGCCCGGTGAGCCAAGCAGCGTTATCCGTGAACGTGTCATCAAGGCCCGTCAGATTCAGGAGGAGCGTTACAAAGATTATAAGGATATCCACTGCAATGCCCAGATGACCGAGCGGATGATCCACCAGTATGCTGAGCCCGATGCCCAGAGCCTCAATATGCTCCGTACAGCGATGGAGCGCCTAAGTCTCTCCGCCCGTGCTTACAGCCGTATCCTCAAGGTGGCCCGTACCATTGCCGACCTCGAAGGAACAGAGCACATCCAAAGCCACCATATCGCCGAGGCCATCGGTTATCGTAGTCTGGACCGTGGTGACTGGGCAGAACGAGGGGGATGATAAAATATTCGTGAATCGCGATGATTTTATCACAAATTATTTGTACCTTTGCACCCATAATTGTGAGACGGATTATAAAAACAAGAATAGGATGAATGTAACAGAGAAGGAAGGCATCACAGATGCCAGACAACTGGGTATGCCCAAGTATGTCGTCTTGGGAATCCAACATTTGTTTGCTATGTTCGGCGCTACTGTATTGGTGCCCGTGCTGACAGGTCTCTCCGTGTCGTCAACCCTGCTGTTTGCAGGCATCGGCACGCTGGTTTTCCACTTCGTGAGCAAGCTGCAGGTTCCCGCGTTCCTCGGCTCCTCGTTTGCCTTCTTAGGAGGCTATATGTCTGTGAAGACGCTGGGAGTAGAGCAAGGCATGGACGAGACGCTGGCACTGGACTATGCCTGTATCGGCGTCTTCTTCGCCGGACTGTGCTATTTCGTGATGGCTGGTCTCATCAAGTCGTTCGGCCTAGAGAAGATTCTGCGGTTCTTCCCGCCTTTGGTGACGGGACCGATGATTATCGCCATCGGTCTGGTGCTCTCAGGCAGTGCCATCCAGAACTGTGCCAGCAACTGGCCGTTGGCGATTGTGGCCCTCGCCACAGTCATCATTTCCAGTGTGTGGGGCAAGGGTATCGTCAGGATCATTCCTATCCTATTGGGTGTTTTGGTGAGCTACACGCTGGCCGTGGTGACGGGTGAGGTGGACTTTGCGGCGATGAATGATGCCGCATGGATAGGACTGCCTTTCAGCAGGGAGCAGACCGTGTTGGCTGTCTTCGACAATATGGACACCACCTTCCTCGTATCAACCATCATCGCCATCATGCCCATTGCCATTGCAACCATCATGGAGCACATTGGTGACATGTGTGCCATCTCATCCACCGTTGGCAAGGACTTCCTGAAGGAGCCCGGACTGCACCGCACATTGATGGGCGACGGTCTGGCCACAGCACTGGCTTCGCTCTTCGGTGCACCAGCCAACACCACCTACGGCGAGAATACTGGTGTGCTGAACCTTACGAAAGTCTTCGACCCTGCCGTCATCCGTCTGGCAGCTGTCTTCGCCATAACGCTGTCCTTCTGTCCTAAGTTTGCCTGCCTCATCGGTCTGATGCCCACAGCCACCATCGGCGGTGTGAGCCTGATTCTCTACGGAATGATCTCTGCCGTCGGTGTGCGAAACCTGGTGGAGGACAGTGTGGACTTTAACTCTTCACGCAATGTCTTCGTGGCAGCCCTGATACTGGTGATTGCCATCGGTGTGAAATACGGAGCCAACGACAATGTGAGCATCGGCCCCATCCATTTCTCCGGACTGGCTCTCTCCGCTCTCGTGGGCGTCACGCTCAACGCCATCCTGCCCAACAAACTAGGTATGAAGATTAAGAGTGTTCACGGTAAGGAAGGACACCCAAAATCATAAATGATTTGCTATGAATGAGATGGAGTACGAAAAACTGTTAGAGGAGCACGGCATCAAGCCGACGGCTAACCGTATCCTGGTGGTCAAGGCGTTGGCCTCTTCGATGCAGCCGCTCTCACTGGCAGAACTGGAGCGCAGGATCATGACCATCGACAAGTCGAACGTGTTCCGTGCCCTGTCGCTGTTCCGAGAGCACCATCTCGTGCATACCATCGAGGGCAGCGGTGATGGGACGCGCTACGAACTCTGCCGCAGTCATGACCACGACCACGACGAGGATCAGCATCCCCATTTCTTCTGTGAGGTATGTCAGCAGACGTATTGTCTGGACTATATGAACATGCCTGAGGTCACCCTGCCGCCGGGCTTTGAGCTTCGCACCGTCAATTTTATGCTGAAAGGAATATGTCCGCACTGCCGAGAGAAGTAATCAAGGATTTAAGAGTCATCGCCTTCGATGCCGACGACACCCTTTGGGACTGCCAATCGCATTTCGAAGCTGTAGAGAACCATCTCTACCAGCTGATTGCGCCCTATTGTGAGGTTCCTGCCCAGGAACTCTTTAAGACGGAATCGGGCAATATGGCCGACCTCGGCTATGGCTGTAAGGCCTTTACCATCTCCATCATCGAGACAGCCCTCCGCGTAGGTGGCGACCATCTCTCGGCAGAACAGCTGTCCGACCTTCTCAGCCATAGTAAGTCGCTGCTCCACCTGCCTGCTGCCCCGTTGCCGGAAGTGGAACAAACCTTGCAGCGTCTACAGGCCTATCCCTACCGCCTCGTGGTCTTTACCAAGGGCGAGTTGCAGGATCAGGAGAACAAACTGAAGCGCAGTGGCTTAGGCAAGTATTTCTCATATGTGGAGATTACGTCGGATAAGACCGAGGTGAAATTCCAACAGCTCTGTGAGCACTTGGGCATTCTCCCTGAGAATCTGCTGATGGTGGGCAACTCCCTGAAGAGTGACATTGCCCCAGCCCTCAATATCGGGGCTTCGGCCATCCATATCCCCTTCCACGTCACCTGGCAGTTGGAACACTTCGAAGATATCGAGCACCCTCGCCTTATCAAAATCTCCCATTTCAACGAAATACTTAATATATTAAAATGAAATACATTTTCGAAACCCGTATGGCGGTACGCGACTATGAGTGCGACATCGAAGGCATCGTGAACAATGCCAACTACCTGCACTACGCCGAGCATACCCGCCACCTCTTCCTCCATAGCCTTGGCGTCAGTTTCGCCAAGTTCCACGAACAAGGCATCGACGCCGTTGTCCACAGTATGAAACTGCAGTACAAGGTTCCCTTGCGCTGCGATGATGAGTTTATCTCACGTCTTAATCTGAAGAAAGACGGCTTTAGGTATTGGTTCTATCAGGACATCTACCGCGCCAGCGACGAGAAGCTTTGTTTCCGCGCTACGGTGGAACTCGTCTGTCTCGTCAATGGCCAGCTTGCCCCCAGCCCCGAATACGACGAGGCCTTCAAGGACTATATTTAAGGATTTTACCTGCCTTTACGCAGCAAGGCCAGAGCCTTGTCTTCTGCCGCTTCCATCGCCTCCCGTTCACCAGGACCTTTATCGTTGAGGCCGCAGAGATGAAGAACGCCGTGAATAATCACACGGTGCAGTTCTTCGTTGTAGGGACGTCCGAACTTGTCGGCATTGGTGAAGATGGTGTCGAGTGATATGTAAAGGTCGCCACTGATGGTCTTCCCTTCCGAATAGTCAAAAGTGATGATGTCGGTGTAATAGTCATGGCCGAGGAATTCTTTGTTCACCTCCAGAATCTTGTCGTCATTGACAAACATATAGCCAACCTCTCCAATCCGCTTTCCATAAGATTCAGCCACCTGACGGATCCAGTTGGAGGTCTCACGCTTCTTGATGTTGGGGAACTTCACCCCTTCTGCTTGATAGGTAATCATCTATTTATTTTCGATTTACTGATTTACGATTTATTTCACCTTTTCACTTTTTCACCTTTTCACCTTTTGGTAAAAAGGGCGAAACGTCGACACCAAAGTGGGACAGTTCCCGCAGGGCACTCGACGACACGCTGGCCAGTTCTGGCTCCGTATAAAGCAGGATGGTCTCAATGCCACCCAGACGACGGTTGAAGTCTGCCTGCCACTGTTCATACTCAAAGTCGCTTACCGTACGGACACCCTTTACGATAAACTGTGCACCTTCGGCCTTGGCAAAGTCCATCGCCAGTCCGTGATAAGCCTTCACCACAATGCGCTGCTCATCGGCATATAAGTCACGGACCACCTTGATGCGCTCCTCTGCCGACGGCATATCAGGTTTATGGACATTGTCGCCCACAACACCGATGACCAGTCTATCGAACAACGGCAAGGCGCGTCGTACGATTGAGTCGTGCCCGATGGTAAAGGGATTGAAACTCCCGACGAATATTCCGACTTTCTCCATTTCCTACATTATTATATATATAGTCAGTCAAAGAGATTTGGCTCCATAATGTTGCCACCATAAGGATTACGTCCGAAGTGGTGATAGGCCAGTTCTGTGACCATTCGACCACGGGGCGTCCGCTTGATGAAACCCTCCATAATGAGGAAGGGCTCATAGACCTCCTCGACAGTTCCTGCATCTTCACCGATAGCTGTGGCGATAGTAGTGATGCCCACAGGACCGCCCTTGAACTTGTCGATGATGGTCAACAGGATCTTGTTGTCAATCTCATCCAGACCGTACTTGTCGATATTCAGGGCCGTCAGGGCTATCTTTGTGATCTTCGTATCTATCTTGCCGTTACCCTTCACCTGGGCGAAGTCACGCACCCGTCGCAGCAGGGCATTGGCGATACGGGGCGTACCTCTGGAACGGCCGGCAATCTCCAAGGCAGCATCTTCTGTGATGGGCACAGCCAGAATGCCTGCTGAACGCTCAACAATCTTCTGCAGCGTCTCCGGCTCATAGTATTCCAAATGCATATTGATGCCGAAACGTGCTCTCAGCGGAGCCGTTAGCAGTCCGCTACGGGTAGTGGCACCCACCAGCGTAAACGGATTCAGGTCTATCTGGATGCTGCGGGCCGAGGGACCCTTGTCGATCATAATGTCGATACGATAGTCTTCCATCGCAGAATAGAGATATTCCTCCACGACAGGCGACAGACGATGGATCTCGTCGATGAAGAGCACATCGTTCTTCTCCAGTGAGGTAAGGATGCCTGCGAGGTCGCCAGGTTTGTCGAGCACAGGACCCGAAGTAATCTTGAAGCCCACACCCAACTCATTGGCAATGATATTCGAGAGCGTCGTCTTACCCAGTCCTGGAGGACCATGTAGCAGAGTGTGGTCAAGGGGCTCACCACGATATTTGGCAGCCTCGACGAACACCTGCAGGTTCTCCACTACCTTCTTCTGACCGCTAAAGTCAGAAAAAGCTAATGGTCGCAAAGCGTTCTCAAAGTCTTTCTCACCTTGGGAGAACCGTTCTTCACGTATGTCAAAATCCTCGTCCATCATATTCTGCCTGCAAAATTACGAAATAAATCGCAAAACTCAGCATACTAAGGCATAAAACGTTAAGCCATCTTTATCATTTTATAATTTTTATACTTTTTTTAGATTGTATTTGTTTGGTGGTTACGGGAAATTTTGTACCTTTGCAGCCGGTTACGGTTTTCCAAAATGGACAACTTTTTGACGGCCTGAGGAGAAAAAGTTTCCCAAAACGGATAACTTCCGTTGGCAAAATGGGCATAAACATTAACAAACAATACAATGGAAATTAAAAACTTTACCATTACAAAGCGAGACGGGTCACAGGCCCAGTTCTCATTGGACAAAATCATGAATGCCATCGTCAAGGCGTTCGACAGTGTGGACGAACCGGCTGATCTGGGAACGATTTCCAAGATCCTCAGCCACTTGGACATCCACGATGACATCACGGTGGAGAATATCCAGAACCAGGTGGAGGAAGCCCTGATGCGCGAAGGCTTCTATCACGTCGCCAAGTCGTTCATCCTCTATCGCCAGACGCACTCCGAGGACCGTGACACGCTGGAGAAGATGATGTTCCTCTCTGAGTACACCGAGTCGGTGAATGCCGCCACGGGTTCAAAGTACGATGCCAACGCCAACGTGGAGCACAAGAACATCGCCACGCTGATCGGCGAGCTGCCCAAGTCGAACTTCATCCGTCTGAACCGCCGTCTGCTGACAGACCGTATCAAGAAGATGTACGGCAAGGAGTTGGCCGATGAATATATCGACAAGCTGACACACCATTTTATATATAAGAACGACGAGACCTCGCTGGCCAACTATTGTGCCTCCATCACGATGTACCCCTGGCTCATCGGCGGTACCACTAGTATCGGTGGTAACAGCACAGCTCCCACGAACCTTAAGTCGTTTGCTGGCGGATTCGTCAACATGGTGTTCATGGTATCGTCGATGCTGAGCGGAGCCTGTGCCACGCCTGAGTTCCTGATGTACATGAACTACTTCATCGGCAAGGAGTACGGTCCCGACTACTGGAAGCATCCTGAGCAGCAGGCCGACCTCTCGCTGAAGAAGCGCACCATCGACAAGGTCATCACCGACTACTTCGAGCAGATCGTCTATACGCTGAACCAGCCCACTGGTGCCCGTAACTATCAGGCCGTATTCTGGAACATCGCCTATTACGACAAGTACTACTTCGAGTCGATCTTCGGCGACTTCTACTTCCCCGACGGTTCGAAGCCCGATTGGGAGAGCCTCAGCTGGCTGCAGAAGCGCTTTATGAAGTGGTTCAACAAGGAGCGCACGAAGACTTTGCTGACTTTCCCCGTAGAGACGATGGCCCTGCTCACCGACGAGAGCGGCGACTGCAAGGATCCCGAGTGGGGAGAGTTCACGGCTGAGATGTACTCTGAGGGCCACTCGTTCTTCACCTATATGAGCAACAACGCCGACTCTCTGAGTTCCTGCTGCCGTCTGCGCAACGAAATTACCGACAACGGCTTCAGCTATACCCTCGGTGCCGGTGGTGTGTCAACAGGTTCGAAGAGCGTGCTCACCATCAACCTGAACCGCTGCATCCAGTTCGCCGTGAACCACGAGCTGAACTATCTCGACTATCTGGGTCACGTCATTGACCTCTGCCACAAGGTGCAGCTGGCCTACAACGAGAACCTGAAGGAGCTGCAGGCTCACGGTATGCTGCCGCTGTTCGATGCCGGCTATATCAACATCGGTCGTCAGTATCTCACCATCGGTATCAACGGACTCGTGGAGGCTGCTGAGTTTATGGGCCTGAAGATCACGCCTAACGACGACTACCTGCATTTCGTACAGGGCATCCTCGGCCTCATCGAGAAGTACAACAAGCAGTACCGCACGAAGGACGTGATGTTCAACTGTGAGATGATTCCTGCTGAGAACGTCGGCGTGAAGCATGCCAAGTGGGACCGTGAGGACGGCTACTTCGTGCCCCGCGACTGCTACAACTCCTACTTCTATGTCGTAGAGGACAACTCGCTGACCATCCTCGATAAGTTCAAGTTGCATGGCGCTCCCTACATCGAGCACCTCACGGGTGGCTCCGCCCTCCACATGAACCTTGAGGAGCATCTCTCCAAGGATCAGTACCTCCATCTGCTGAAGGTCGCTGCCCAGGAAGGCTGCAACTATTTCACCTTCAACATCCCCAACACCGTCTGCAACGACTGCGGCCATATCGACAAGCGTTATCTGAAGGAGTGCCCGCACTGCCACTCGAAGAACGTGGACTATATGACGCGTATCATCGGCTACCTGAAGCGCGTCTCGAACTTCTCGCAGGCCCGTCAGGAGGAGGCCGCCCGTCGTTATTACGCTATGGCAGATTAAGCGATGCTGAAGTACGTCAACTCTGATATTGTATTCCAGGAGATACCCGACGAAGTGACACTGGCAATTAACATCTCTAATTGCCCGTGTCACTGTCCGGGGTGTCACAGCCATTACCTTTGGGAGGACGTTGGCCTGCCGTTGAACACGGATGCCATCGATGATTTCGTAGATGAATACGGCAAGAACCTCACCTGCATCGCCTTCATGGGAGGCGACTGCGATCCCAGAGGTGTGAACCAGCTGGCGCAATACGTCCATGAGGAGTACCCCCAGTTGCGTGTTGCCTGGTACAGCGGCCGTACCGTCATCTCCGCCGCCATCAATAAAGATGACTTCGACTACATCAAGATCGGCCCCTTCATCAAGCATCTCGGCCCCTTGAAGAAGCCCACTACCAACCAGCGCCTCTACCGCAACAACGGCGACGGCAATTTCGAAGACATCACTTCCCGCTTCTGGACCCATTCATAGAAGCAACATTTAGTGCGTTTTCGTCCAAATGTAGGCTAGAAAGCATAGATTTGGATAAAAATACATCAGTTTTTGTCCAAATGTGAGGTAAAATGTATAGATTTGGACAAAAACACTTGGTTCTTTCAACTATTATTCTTATCTTTGCACACATATTGAAACTAACAAACGCAAGGGTATGGATAAACTGATAGGACGTGAGCGTGAATGTGAGGAGTTAAAATGGGCGGTAGAGTCTCAGCGTTCAGAGTTCGTTGTGATGTATGGACGCCGGAGAATTGGTAAAACATTCTTGGTACGTAGGTTCTTCGATGATAAATACTCTTTCCACTATGTTGGTGCCCACAAACAACCCAAAAACATACAACTTCAGAATTTCCGCGAAGCGTTGATTCGTTTTTCCGCAGATAGAGATATCCCTGCATTAGAAAATTGGCATGACGCTTTCTTGCATTTGGAAACCTATCTGGAGCATTGTAGCGAAGAGCGTAAGGTGGTCTTCTTCGACGAGATGCCTTGGATGGATACGCAGGGAAGTGATTTTGTGGCAGAGTTGGAATATTTCTGGGCCAGCTGGGTACAGAATCGCGATGACATCGTATTCATTGCCTGTGGCAGTGCCACCAGTTGGATGAAGGAAAAACTGGAAGAGAATCAGGGAGGGCTTCATAATCGTATTACCCATCGGATTTTCCTCAGGCCCTTCTATTTGAGCGAGTGTAAAGCCTATCTGGAGGATCATGGCTTTGAATGGGACGACTATCAGATTCTGCAATGCTATATGCTATTTGGCGGTGTGCCTTATTATTTAAGCCTGTTACGCCCTTATCTGAGCCTTCCTGAGAATGTTGATGCGTTGATATTCCGTCGCGGAGGTGACCTCAGCGATGAGTTCGGTGAATTATATAATGCGTTATTTAAAAAGGCCGACCGTTATATCAATATTGTGAGGCTACTGGCTACCAAACGTCAGGGATTCCTTCGTAACGAGATAGAAGCAGCCACAGGTTATAGTGGTGGCGGACTTACAAAAATGCTGGAAAATCTGGAGCGATGTGATTTCATTGTCGTATATAATCAGTTTGGCAACAAAAACAAGTTGACACTTTATCGACTTGCCGACTTCTATACCTTATTTTATTTTCGTTATGTGGAGAACAACCGTTCTCGCGATGAGCAATACTGGCAGCACCACTTTACCGACCGTAGCGTAGAGTCGTGGGAGGGCTTTACGTTTGAAGAGGTCTGTCTGCGTCATCTGCCTCATATCAAACAGGGACTTGGCATTTCTGGTATAGCTACGGAATCATCTTCCTGGCGATTCACGCCAAGGAAAGATGATACGCGGATAGGTGCCCAAATCGATTTAGTGATTAGCCGTGCTGACAAAATCATCCACTTGGTGGAAATGAAGTTCTGTGAGACGCCCTATGTCATCAAGAAAGATTATGAGGAACGGCTCAAGGAGCGAAAGGCTCTATTTATGGAAGTGACGGGCATCAATCGCGGTCCTGTTCACACATTCATTACGCCCATGGGGCTTTCCCAAGGTTCCCACTCCTCCATCGTTCACAGTCAACTGACAGCAAAGCATTTGTTTGCCAATCTTTAATCTACCAGCAACTTGAAGTCTTTCTCCAGGGAACTGGGCGGCCATGTGCCATCGGAGACATCATATCTCCCACTCTCGACATTCACATAGGCATATCTGCAAGGGTGACTCCAGTTCCCAAAGGGAACATCGTCGATAAAGAACACCCAGGAGGTATAGCCTGGCGACAGATAGGTGTGATAGTTCGCCGGAATGGTCGTATTAGGCTTAACAAACTCTTTGGATACATACACGCTGATGTCATCCAGCTCGTTATGGAGAATCTTCTCCTTGACGATTTGCCAGGCCTGATCCTGCGTCAACCACTTATCCGTATTACTATCAGCGGAGGCCGGACTCGTCTGACCCGTTCCCATGACACGATCATCACTACCGCAACTACTCATGCCGACGGTCAGCATCAGCAAAGCGCAAATCCATAATACATTATTCTTCTTCATATCATTCGTTTTTTAATGTTTCACATCAATACCAATCAGTTGACCTTGACAAACTTGACATAATTCTCGGCATCGTAATACAATCTGAGTTCATAGCCAGAAAGTATCTTGTACGATTTGGTTTCCCTGATATGTTTTTCTATGAGTTGACGGTCAAGGTCTAGGCCCCCCAAGTAGGTAGTCCATATTTCTGTAAAGGAAAAGAGGTCTCCTTGACGAACATACGTTCCATAAGCTTCATTTGGCCAAATATTACCATCAAAAGTTCCATCTGGGTGGAATGTCAATCTCGTGGTATTGACAATATTGTCACCCGTGTGGAAATCCTGATCATTACCGTAGCCGACGACTGACCACGTTCCCCAGAGATCGGTATTGACATCGTCATTACTGCAGCTGCTCATGCCGAAAGCCAGCATCAGCACAACACAAATCCATAATACTTTGTTCTTCTTCATATCGTTTTTGATTTACCTTACCACAAAAGCACCTGTCACTTCTATAACCGTTGATTTTACATGCCCCAATCGTAAGTTGTCCTATACAATGCACGGCCTGTGTGAGCATCTATGACAAGGCCTTCCTGACCACGTCTGACCTCGTAGGCAAGGCGAGGACCGAAAGAATCTCCCTGGGGGACTCTTACAATTTGCAATTCACAGCGGTTCTCATCATAGAAAAAGAGATTCATAAACGACTTGAATATCTCAATGGCAGCCTGCTCGCTAAAACTCGGTGTCACGTCGAAATCCTTGATGGGGAGATAATCACAACTGCCTCCGACCATCAGACCGTCAATGAAAGAGATACAGCCAGATGACGTTTTCACGATGACATCTTTATAATACTGCTGGTAGTAATCGTGCGTTTCAAAATGCAACCCGCTATCCCACTCTGTATGCTGGGAACATCTGAAATAGTCGGCTACGCCCTCACCATAATACCTCTCATAGAAATCAGCAACAGTTTTCGGACGTTCTTCGGCAGGCATCCCTGTGAAATCGATTGCTTCAATAGCACCCAGCGAATTGCGCATCACCTTCAAGTTGCCTTCCTGGACATAGCCCTGCCCCCACAGAGGAGCATTGGCCTCTATCCACTCACCACCCGTAAACTCTGTTGTCTTCTGGCCAAGCGCCCCATCAGGAATCTCGCCGTCTTCTACATAATTGCCCAAAACTTCATATACCACCGTGCCATTGACAGTATAGAAACAAGAACGATCGATGGCATTGAATTTGAGATCGGTAAGTTTCAGCGTTATATATGGTTTATCGCCAATCCTGCCTTTACTCACCACGGTGATGCTCCCGCTTAGGGCATTTCCTTCAATCAAGATGTCTTCCATCCAGGTAGGCGTATAAGCAGCTGCCGCATCGAACTGGCTAATGTCAAATGTATCTCCCTCTTTCAGGTCATTGAAACTCATCTGCCGATTGCTTTGGAAACCGATGGTCAGTATAAAGAAGACATCCGATCCTTTGATATTGGCCCCAAACCCCATGTGGTAGATGGTGTCATTCTCAAAAGTGATCTCGCCCCCCAAGTAACAATGAGGAGGATTATACATCTCACCGCTTTTATAACACTCTCCCCAACTAATCTCGCCCTTGTCCGACAGGATGAGCAAAGAGTTTTCAGGGATTTCATCAGGGATGATAATCTCCCCAGAGCCAACAATTTTTTCATCATCACTACTGCAGCTGCTCATGCCGACAGCCAGCATCAACAGAGCGCATAGCCATAATACATTTTTCTTATTCATATACGTTTTATTTTAAATGCGAAATTACACCTTACCTATTTATATAATGAACGATGAAGCAAAACCTTGCAAAAAATCCGAAATATTTATGATCTTTTAACGGTTTTGCATGTAATTGGTAACTATTCAGTAATAGCGAATCGCCATTCTCCATCTTACAATGATAGAATGGTTGCGATGGCGTTTAGTTGTGATTGGTTGTTCTTCCATGCTGTATCTGCAATGGAATGTATGGCGAAGAAGGCATCCGCTCCAACGTCAGATCTAAATGTGCCGGATATTT
>JAEEGJ010021612.1_pt1 | contig 13808 bp, 13 predicted proteins | sample 8958761 | NCBI WGS metagenome assembly JAEEGJ01 (sample SAMN16246546, study PRJNA631951) | gut metagenome | biome: gut microbiome; feature: rumen; material: RS-attached | host: Bos | place: Iran: Karaj | collected 2018-10 | reverse complement strand
AAGCGAACCAGCCAACATTCCCTTTGTGCTGTTGGGAGCGGCCCTGCTGTGGCTGGGCTGGTTCGGCTTTAATGCGGGTTCGTCGCTTCATGCTGACGGACAGGCAGTGAAGGCATTCCTGAATACCAATACAGCCTCGGCTACTGCCATGATGACCTGGATATTCTTCGATTGCCTTCGTGGCCGCAAGCCTTCGGCCATGGGAGCCGCTGTCGGATGTGTGGTAGGTTTGGTGGCCATCACCCCGTCAGCAGGCTATGTCACGGTGGGGCAGAGCATCTTCATTGCCTTCGTCATCACGCTAATCTGCAATATTGCCGTCTATTGGCGTTCACGTAGCAGCATCGACGATGCCCTCGACGTATTCCCCACTCACGGCACAGGCGGTATCTTCGGAACTGTGCTGACAGGTATCTTCATACAAGAAGGACTGACTGCAGGCACGTGGGACGGATTCGTGATTTTCCTCTACCATCTTCTGGCCATCGTCATTGTCTTTGTCTATACATTTGGCATGAGTTGGATGGGCTATACGCTGATAGACAAACTGATACCCATGCGTGTCTCCGTCTATAGTGAGAAAGTTGGACTCGACTACAGTCAGCACGATGAGCACTACGGTCTGGCCCATGTCGGCGAACGGGAAATAGCGGAATACGAAGAGCATATCCGCGAGAAAGAGATGAAGACGTAAATAAGTACATAAAATAAACAACACAAATACAAATATGAATATCAGGATAAACGAATTGGTTGACAGCCGTAATACGGTAAACAAATGGATGGAACGTTTTGGAGTTCGGTTCGGAGTCTATAAGCATGGAATTTTCAATGAACAATTGTTCCCTTTTGACTCCATCCCCCGAATCATTTCCAGCGATGACTGGGCTTATCTGGAGAAAGGACTCCGCCAACGTGTGACGGCACTGAACAAATTCCTATGGGATGTCTATCACAACAAACGCATCATCAAGGATGGTATTGTACCCGAGGAGTTCGTGTTTTCCTCGAAAGGCTATATGCCTGAATGTGAAGGCATCAGTCCGACAGGAGAGGTCTATGCCCACATCGCAGGCATCGACCTCGTAGAAGGCAAGGACGGACAGTGGTATGTACTGGAGGACAACCTGCGCATTCCCTCCGGCGCCAGTTATCCGATGATAGCCCGCGAGATTACCCGCAAGGTGTCGCCACAGACCTTCACCCAAAATGTCGTGGCCGAAAACCGCGACTATGCCCGTCTGCTTGCCACGATGATGGAAGAGATGAACGACGATCGGGGCATCTCGGTCATCCTCACCCCAGGCCGCTATAACTCGGCCTATTTTGAACATAGTTATTTTGCCGAGAAGACGGGGGCCACGCTGGCCTATCCCGGCGACCTGTTTGTGGAGGACAACAAGGTGTACTATGCGGGTATCTACAAGGAGAAGACCCGCGTGGGCTGCATCTATCGTCGTGTGAGTGATGAATATATGGATCCGCTGCTGTTTGAGGCTTCCTCACTGCTGGGCATCCCCAATGTGATGCAGGCCTACAAGGCTGGCAACGTGGCACTCATCAATGCCATCGGCAATGGCGTGGCCGATGACAAGGGTATCTACTATTTCGTACCGAAGATGGTGGAATACTATCTCGACGAGCAGCCCATCCTGCAGAACGCTCCCACTTATCTGCCTTATTTCGAAAAAGACCGCGACTATGTGCTGAAAAACATCCGACGGCTGGTCATCAAGGATGTCAGCGAGGCAGGAGGCTATGGTGTGGTGTTCGGCAAAGACCTTGCCGAGAAGGAACTTGGCGACCTGACGGAACTGGTCAGAAGCGAGCCTCGCCGCTGGATTGCACAGGAAGTCATTGACTTCAAGGACCTGGAGATTCTGGAGGGTGACCAGACCGTGTGGCGCAAGGCCGACTTGAGAGCCTTCGTCGTCAGCGGCAAGGCAGTGAAGGTGTGGAAAAGCGGTTTGACGCGTTTCTCGAGAAACCCCAACTCGTTTGTGGTCAATTCCTCACAGGGTGGAGGTTTTAAGGATACATGGGTGATGGAAGCATAAGTGAAAAGTTAATAGTTGGAAGGATGACACAGAAAAATTTGATATCAGCAACCAAGGCGAACAGCCTCTACTGGCTGGGGCGCTATGAAGAGAGAGTGTATATCACGCTGCATTTGCTGCGTAAGTGTTACGACAAGATGATCGACGGAGAACTGGAAGACTATTCCTTACTATGGACACGTCTCGATGTCAACGGTGTCTATCAGTCGAGTGAAGAATTCACCTTCGGCATGATGTACGACGAAGACAACATCGCTTCGGTGATGGCGGCACAGGTCAAGGCCAAGGATAATGCCATCCTCCTGCGCGAAAACATCATGAGCGAAACCCTCAGTTATCTGGAGATGAGTGTGGCACTGATGAAAGAGTGCAAGGAGCGGCACGAAATGAACATCACAGCCCTGCAACCCGTCATCGACTGGTCGTTGGCGTTTTGGGGCTCTGCAGAGCAGCGTCTGCGCAACCATAAGGCACTCTATATCATGATGATTGGGCGCAATGTGGAGAATCTCGACATGCTACTGCGTTTCGACTATCCCTACGAGCGGGTGGCACTGGCCTACGACTCACTGAAACGCTACATCCGTCAGATTTCTACAATCGTCGACGACCACATCGAGGGGCAACTCAACAGTCTCATTATCGAGGAGCGTTTCAATCTCAATGATGTGGAATACAAGAACAAACTGCTGAAGTTTATCAACCAACTGGTCAGAGTGTGAAACGCTATCTGTATAACTATCAGACGGTGGTCGAGTTCTCCGAGCCAGTTCCAGCCCATGCCGTCATGCTCCGCTGCCAACCAGTCGGCAATGCCTGCCAGACAGTGGAGCAGGAACATCTGGTCATGTCACCCAGTTACTGGCTGCAAGCTGGCAGCGATGCGTTTTATAACCGCATTCTCTTTGGCGGGACCACCGAGCCGCACACCGTATTCGCCTATGTCAGCATGGGCATCGTTGCCACCGACACCTATCTGGTCAAGTATCGCGGCGAGAACCTGCTCCTCTACCGTCAGCCCACACCATTTACTACAATTGGAGACGGGATTACGGATATTAGTGAAAACAGCATCCAAGCCGCTTATGACATCTGCCAATGGATTAATGAGAACATTGCGTATCAGCCACAGGCCACCACAATAGAGACCACGGCGGCAGAAGTGATGCAGTCGCGTCAAGGCGTATGCCAGGACTTTGCCCACCTCATGATAGCCCTCTGCCGAAGGCAAGGCATTCCTGCCCGCTACGTCAACGGATTCCTTGTGGGCGAGGGGGAGACCCATGCCTGGGTTGAAATTTTCGACGGCGACAACTGGCTGGGCTTCGACCCCACCCACAACTGCCGCATCAGCAACGGCTACGTCAAACTGGCCCACGGGCGCGATGCCCGCGACTGCTCCGTCAGCCGTGGCATGTACACAGGTCAGGCCAGTCAGCAAACCACGATTCACGTTACATTACATGAGATATGATTAAGACAATAGTATCCACGGAACTGCCTGTCGATGAACAGTTCCGCATCCGTAAGAATGTCATACAGAACGGTAAGGAAGGTCTCCGCTTCTGTGTGGTTACAGGTACTCACGGCGACGAACTCGAGGGGCAGATGGTGTGCTACGAACTGGCACGCATCGTAGGAGAGCATCCCGACTTGCTCTGTGGAACGCTGGAAATTTATCCGGCATTGAATCCTCTGGGCATCGACACCATCCAGCGGGGTATTCCCAATTTCGACCTCGACATGAACCGCATCTTTCCCGGTGACCCACAAGGCACGATGGCAGAACAGACCGCTCATGCCATCATCGAGGACATCAAGGGGGCTGATATGGTCATCGACATCCATTCCAGCAATCTCTATCTGCGGGAGACACCCCAGGTACGCATCAATATACAGAATGCCGAATGGCTCATGCCATTTGCCGAATGGCTGGGCATGGATTTCATCTGGGTTCACGATGCTGCCACTGTATTGGAGGCAACGCTGGCCCACTCGCTCAATTCCACCGGTACGCCCTGCCTGGTGGTGGAGATGGGTGTCGGTCAGCGCATTAACCATAAGATGTGCCGTCGGTTGATAGAAGGCATCCTTCATCTGATGATGCGCATGGGCATGTGGAAAGGCAGTGCCAGTGCAGATTTGCCCAAACCCATCGTCTGCAAGGGCGACTATGTGACTTTCCTCAATGCCGAGACGTCAGGCGTATTCCTGACAGAACTGAAATGCGGTATCAACGTCAGCCGCGGTCAGACCATCGGACAGATTGTCAATCCGCTTCGCGGCCAGGTACTCAGTAACGTTATTTCTCCAATTGATGGCTATCTGTTCACCATTCGTGCCTACCCGATAGTCTATGAAGGCTCGCTGATGGCGCGAATCTTTAGGAGTGAAGAGTAAAGAATGAAGAGTGAAGTATTTTTATGAGAGTAGAAACTATATTTGAAATGAACTCGCCCTACCGCGATAATTTCCGTATTCAGGGCTATCGGTTTGGTGAAGGAGCCAAGACATTGGCTATTGTGGGCGCCATGCGTGGCGACGAGGTGCAGCAACAGTACATCTGTTCGCAACTGGTGAGCCGCCTGACGATGATGGAACAGCGTGGTGAAATTGTTGATGGCCATAGCCTGCTGGTCATTCCCTCATGTAATCCGTTCTCGATGAATGTCTGCCGCCGTTTCTGGGCAATGGACTCGACGGATATCAACCGTATGTTTCCCGGCTACGACCAGGGGGAGACCACCCAGCGCATTGCCGCTGCCATCTTCACAGCCCTCAATGGTTTTGAATATGGCCTGCAACTGGCCAGTTATTATGTGCCTGGCGACTTCATCCCCCATGTGCGGATGCTGAAGACGGGCTATGAGGATGTTGAGACTGCCAGGTTCTTCGGCATGAAGTATGTCACCATCTGCAAGCCGCGCCCGTTTGACACCACGCTGCTCAACTACAACTGGCAACTTTGGGCAACCAAGGCTTTCTCCGTCTATGCGGGACAGACCAACCAGATCGACCTGAAGACCAGCGGCGAGACCATCGATGCCATCCTGCGCATGATGCAACGGACGGGCATAGTTAGTCACGGCTCTTTGGGTGCTGCCTACGAATCTGTCGTCATCGACGAGGTAGAACTCCTCCACGTAAAGGCTCGTCACGCAGGCATCTTCTATCGGTTAGTGAATGCAGGTAGTCGCGTATTCCCTGGCGAGTCACTGGCTCACATCATCGACCCTTATAATGGGCAGATACTCAACGATGTCAAAGCGACAGTCGAAGGCACTGTGTTCTTCGCCCACAACCGTCCCGTCGTCCTACAGAATGCATTGCTATTTATGATACATACACTTTAATATTTGATAATGATGAATGAAAAATTTGAAATAAAAGAGCTTGACCAAGTGGTCGTTCGTTTCTCTGGTGATTCTGGCGACGGTATGCAGTTGGCCGGTAACATCTTCTCTACGGTGAGTGCCACCGTTGGTAATGGTATTTCCACGTTCCCCGACTATCCTGCTGATATCCGTGCCCCGCAAGGTTCTCTGACAGGTGTCAGTGGTTTCCAAGTGCATATTGGTGCAGGAAAGGTTTATACCCCTGGTGACAAGTGTGATGTGTTGGTGGCAATGAATGCTGCAGCCTTGAAGACACAGCTGAAGTATTCAAAGCCGCAGGCAACCATCATTATTGATACTGACTCTTTCGGTCCTAATGACTTGAAGAAAGCGCAGTTCCAGACAGAGGACTATCTGGGTGAGATGGGTATTGACCCAGACCGTGTCATCCAGTGTCCATTGACAACCATGGTGAAGGATTGTCTTGCAGATACAGGAATGGACAATAAAGCAGTCTTGAAGTGCCGTAATATGTTCGCTCTCGGACTGGTTTGCTGGCTCTTTGACCGTGATCTCTCTCTGGTCGCTAACTTCCTTCGTGAGAAATTCGCTAAGATACCCGCTATTGCAGAGAATAACGTCAAGGTCGTTCAGGCTGGTTACGACTATGGACATAATACCCATTCCTCAGCGATGAACGTATATCGTATCGAGACTAAGGAGAAAGAGCCTGGTCGCTATATGGATATCACTGGTAACAAGGCGACAGCCTATGGCTTTATCGCAGCCGCCGAGAAAGCGGGTCTGAAGCTTTACTTAGGTTCTTATCCTATAACACCTGCAACAGATGTGCTGCATGAGTTGTCTAAGCACAAGTCATTAGGTGTGACAACTGTTCAGTGTGAGGATGAGATCAGTGGATGTGCCTCTGCCTTAGGAGCCTCTTTTGCAGGAGCCTTAGGTGTGACATCTACCTCAGGTCCTGGTATCTGTCTGAAGTCTGAGGCGATGAATCTTGCAGTGATTATGGAATTGCCTTTGGTGGTACTTGACGTACAGCGTGGCGGTCCTGCTACGGGTCTTCCTACAAAGTCAGAACAGACAGACCTTCTGCAAGTGCTTTTTGGGCGTAATGGTGAGAGCCCGATGCCTGTGCTGGCAGCTACGAGTCCTGCCGACTGTTTCGACGCAGCCTACCAAGCATGTAAGATGGCATTAGAGCATATGACTCCGGTAGTACTTCTCACCGATGCTTATATTGCCAATGGTTCTGGTGCCTTTAAACTGCCAGAGATAACCAAGCTTGATGCCATCAATCCTCCATACGTTCCAGAGGAGTTGAAGGGGAAGTGGACACCTTATATGCGTGCAGAAAACGGAACTCGCTATTGGGCTGTTCCTGGTCGTGAGGGATTCACCCATATCCTTGGCGGTCTGGAGAAAGACTCAGAGACTGGTGCTATCTCAACGAATCCTGAGAATCACGATTTGATGACTCGTCTACGCCAGCAGAAGATTGCTAATATTCAGGTACCTGACTTGGAAGTAGAGGGTGATGTGAAAGATGCTGATTTACTCGTAGTAGGCTTTGGTTCAACCTATGGTCATCTGCATTCTGCGATGGACGAGCTCCGTACCAAGGGCTATAAGGTGGCACAGACCCACTTTAAGTACTTGAACCCACTGCCCAAGAACACGGCAGAAGTGCTCTCTCGTTATAAGAAGGTGGTCGTTGCTGAGCAGAATATGGGACAACTTGCCGCCTACCTGCGTATGAAAGTGGATCACTTCACGCCTGAGCAGTTTAATCAAGTGAAGGGTCAGCCATTCGTAGTGGAAGAGTTAGTCAACGCATTTGAGGACATTTTAAAGAAGTAAAGCTATGAGTACATATACAGCACAAGATTATAAGAAAGGACAGCCACGTTGGTGTCCGGGATGCGGTGACCACTTCTTTCTGGCATCGCTGCATAAAGCATTGGCAGAAATAGGTGTTGCTCCTTATGATACTGCCGTTATTTCTGGTATCGGTTGTTCCAGCCGTCTGCCACACTATATGGCAACCTATGGTATGAATACGATTCACGGTCGTGCTGCTGCTATTGCGACAGGCGCAAAGGTAGCTAACCCCAATCTGACTGTATGGCAGGTTAGTGGTGATGGTGATGGACTTGCTATTGGTGGTAATCACTTTATCCACGCCAATCGTCGTAATATTAATCTGAATATGATTTTGCTGAACAACCGTATCTACGGTTTGACCAAGGGACAGTATTCTCCTACCTCTCCTCGTGGCTTCGTCTCTAAGTCGAGTCCTTATGGTACAGTGGAGGATCCTTTCCGTCCTGCAGAGTTATGCTTCGGTGCTCGTGGACATTTCTTTGCCCGTGCTGTTGCCACAGATTCCCAAGGTACTGTGGAAATCTTAAAAGTTGCCTATGAGCACAAAGGCGCTGCTGTTTGTGAGATTCTGCAGAACTGTGTCATCTTTAATGATGGTACACATGAGAGTGTTTACAACAAGGAAGGTCGTAAGAAGAATGCCATTTACGTTCATCATGGCGAGAAACTAGTATTTGGTGAAAACAATGAGTTCGGTCTTGTGCAGCAAGGTTTCGGTCTGAAGGTTGTTGAGATTGGTAAGGATGGCTATACCTTAGACGATGTCCTTGTTCATGACGCTCATTGTGAGGATAATACCTTGCAGTTGAAACTTGCCCTGATGGGTAATGGTGACGGATTCCCTATTGCCCTTGGTGTCATCCGTGATGTAGATGCTCCTACATACGACGACTGTGTGCAGGCTCAGATTCAGGAGGTCAGCAGTCAGAAGAAGTATCATAATTTCTCAGAACTTCTGGAGACCAACGACATATGGGTTGTAAGATGATGAAAAGACAGAAGATTAATATATTGTTATGTGACACATTCCCAGGACTATTGCCGCCGGAGATTCCCTCCTATGCGTCAATGTTCAGGGAAATGTTCCGTTCTGTTGATGACTCCATAGAGTTTGAGGTATTTCCTGTAATGGCGGGCGTTTTACCCAAGAAATTGGAGAAAAATGAGCTGTATCTGGTTACAGGAAGTAACAGTTCCGCTTATGATAATGATCCGTGGATTTTGGGACTCAAGCAGTGGATAAGAGACGCATCTTCACTCCATAGCAAACTGGTTGGCATTTGTTTTGGCCATCAGATTATCGCCCAAGCATTAGGTGGAGAAGTGCAACGGTATACTGGAGGATGGGGAATAGGTATTCGTGAGTCAGTCATCTCAGACGAAATAATGCATTTTTATTTTCCCAATGGCCGTCTGCGTCTTTTGTATAATCACCATGACCAAGTGACCGTTCTTCCCCCTGGTGCCATTGCCATTGCCCACAGCGATTTTTGCCAATATGAGGGATTTAGGATAGGTCATGATATCCTGACGTTTCAGGGACACCCAGAATTCACACCAGAATACGAACTTAACTTAATCAAAAACCATGCGAAAGATGAAGATGAACACGTCAAGAGTGCGGCTGTAAAATCCATTAAGCAACGGTGCCACCAAGGCCGTATGGTTACACAGTTCATTCTTCACTTCTTTAACTTGACAAAGGCCACAAAAAGTAAGTTTCAAGTCTGAAATCAATGCGATTCACTTGAATTTCTTGCTGCAAAACAACACTTTTGCAGCGGATAACATACCGAAATGGTATTAGATGTAGGTAAAAATATAATTTAGAAGAAAGTATTGACTATGAAAGAGATTCTAAACATTGCACTTGTTGCACATGACTCTAGAAAAAACGAACTGTTGGACTGGGTAAGATTCAATGCAGACCTGCTGTCAAAGCACCATCTATATGCGACAGGTACAACGGGCAGGCTTATCAGTGAACTCGCATTCGGCCCAGAGGAAAAATCTGAATATCCGTTCAAGGACAAGGTGACACGACTGTTGAGTGGTCCTTTGGGGGGTGACCAGCAGATTGGTGCCATGTTAGCGGAAGGTAAGATAGACATGCTGATATTCTTCTGTGACAACCTTGCCGTACAGGGGCATCAGAACGACGTGTCTGCACTGAGCCGTCTAGCATCGCTTTACAATATTGCCTTTGCCACGAACCGTACTACAGCAGACATGCTGCTTACCTCCACCTTGCTTGGAGACGAGTCATACACTCGTATAGACCCTGAGTGCATACAGCATTATGCTAACAGGAAATTGTAGATATATTAAGCAGGCCATTAAAAGTGCTGCGGCAAATGCCAATTGGTTATTGCCGCAACTTTTTGTTATAGGTTATTGAAGCACTTTGCGTCGTTTCCTTCATAGTCTCGGCCCACGCTTCTTTTTCTTCTTCTGCATTCGCCTTCTGAACTCTTCTTCGGCTGGGTCATAGACGGGATTCGTGATTATATTGATAACTGCGCATAAATTACGATGAAAAAGGGTTGTTGATATAAAAATCAACAAGTCTTGATAAGTGTTTATTCCTTTATTGTCCAAGTCGTGCAATTCAACAGCCCACCTTCAATAGCCACTTCGTTGTAGTCAACAGTCTCAATGATTCGGTCTGGAAATATCATCTTGAATAAGGATTCTACTTCTTCATCATGGTTACCATCAACATTGAACTTTGGAAGAACAATCAGATTGTCTACTTCTAAATAATTCACATAAATGCCTATCGCATTCATTTCATGATTTTTATCATACTTAGGTTCAAAGAATGGAACATTGATGTAACGAAGTCCATTGCTTGTACAAGCCTTATTGATGCCATCACGAATATACTTGTACTCTATGTTTAAGTCATTTCCCAGAATGGTGTTTTTATCAACAAAACGAACCATACCATCGGCATGACCTGTTATATCTGTTTTGAAAGCAGGAATGATTATAACTTTTGCTTTAAGTAGTTCTTCAAGTTCTGAAACAAGAATATTCTTTTCATAATCAGGGTTTTCCTGAAATATTCTATCTGTCAGGATAGCCTTATCTCCGAATAGAACGACATTGCCACCATCTATGTTAATATCGGAGAAGATAGGAGTAATGCTATTTGCAGAACATACATCATGAACATCACTTCTTGACTCTTCCCATTCCTTATTACCTTTCAAATACGATGGATTATACGTAAATTGAATGAGTTCACCCATTCTATTTTGTACTGGCATATAATCACGACACCAAATATCCCTAGTGTTGATTAGTTCTTTGAAGGCGACCTTATGCTTTCTTAATACAGAGAAAAGCTCCTCAGCTGCATGTGGAAACTTTTCTTTCAAAATGCTTGAAACATACACTTTATTTGGTCTGTCCATTATAATATGTTTATTGTGAATCCTATTAATAAATCATGGATATTCATCACTTATTATCCCCATCAATAACAGGAACAGTCATAGGTATACCTCCATTGTTTGTATAACTATAAGTACCTACTCTCTGAGGATTATTTATGGTGATAACTTGATCACTGTAAAAATTTTCACCCAAAAACACCACTGTATTGCCAAGATACATTACATCACCTCCGATTCTATCCGACGCTTCTCTTGCCAAGGCTGCATCACCAAGAACCTGAAACACTTTGAAAGATGTTTTTGTTTTGTTCTCATAACTAACAGGTTGTTCAAGATACTGTATAGGGTCAGATGAATTTTGATTCACTAGCCCAATAACAAATAAACCTATGAATGTCAAGACTATTCCTGTCCCTACGCCCAAAAAGAAAGATTTTTTATTCATTTTATCAATCTAAAAAAGTCAGTGCAAAGATAATAAATTTCATGGAATAGATGGATACAAACAGAACAAAATCTTATAGATATTCTTTGAAACATAAAAGCCATCAGTCCGTCGCGGATTTGATGGCTTTCAAAAAAACCTAAATTCCGCAGCACTTTAGTTAAACATTTTTATAAGTTCCTGAGCAACAAAAAGTTGCACAGGATTTTGCCATGTCAGATTTTTCACTTACCTTAGTGCTGCAATTCAAGACAAGCAAAATCATCAATGGCATGGCAAATATAAGCATTAAATCTCAGAAAATCACTCCTTTCGGTGGAATTTTTCACGTGATGGAGAAATTTGACCGTTACATCGGTCCTGTTGTTGACGGTGAGCTGGGGCTTCGGTGCACCACTTTCGGATACCAATACAGCGAAATAGCACGCTCGCTGATGAGCGTATACTTCTGTGGCGGTGACTGCGTCGAAGACGTGACAAGCCACTTGATGCCCCATCTCTCGCTCCATCCCACCCTCCGCACCTGCTCCTCGGACACCATTCTTCGCGGCATCAAGGAACTGAGCACCAGCAACACGACCTAAACCTCCGAGACGGGACGCAGTTACGACTTCAATACAGCAGTGAGATTGAACAGGCTTCTCGTGAAGATACTCGTGAGCACCGACCAACTCTTGGCTGGCAAATCCTACGACCTTGACTTCGACCATCAGTTCATTGAGACTGAGAAGTATGATGCGAAGATGACCTACAAGAAGTTCACCGGCTACAGTCCAGGTGTGGCCGTCATCGGTGACCTCATCGTGGGTATAGAGAACCGCGACGGCAATGCCAACGTGCGCTTCCACCAGCAGGACACGCTGGAGCGTATCTTCTCAAACCTTGAATCCAACGATATACATATCAAGCGTGCCAGAATGGACTGCGGCTCCTGCTCACGCGAGATTGTGGAAACCGTTGAGAAACACTCGGAGCATTTCTACATCCGTGCCAACCGCTGCGGCTCACTCTATGACTGCCTGCTGGCACTGCGTGGATGGCAGCGCGAGGAGATAAACGGCAACGAATATGAACAGAACTCCATCATCACTGAGAAATGGGAGGGCAAGGCATATCGCCTCGTCATACAGCGGCAGCGTCGATTGGACGGTGAGCTGGACTTGTGGGAGGGCGAGTACACATACCGATGCATCCTGACCAATGACTACACTTCAACCAACCGCGAGATCGTGGAGTTCTACAACCTCAGAGGCGGCAAGGAACGTATCTTTGACGACTTGAACAATGGATTCGGATGGGCCAGGCTGCCAAAGTCGTTCATGGCAGAGAACACTGTGTTCCTGTTGCTCACGGCAATCATACGCAACTTCTACAAGTTCCTTATGGGCAGGCTGGACACGAAAGCCTTCGGACTGAAGAAGACCAGCCGCATCAAAGCCTTCGTGTTCAAGTTCATCAGCGTGCCAGCCAAGTGGATAAGAACGGCAAGGCACTATCAGCTGAATATCTACACGGACAACAAATCATATCAGAACCCTTTTGCATTCACTGACGGCTAAGAAACCGAATTCGCGGGTTAACGGCAGCATAAAGCCCCTGTAATGCCTGACGGGGTAAGGGGAAACTGGGCATGACCCATGCATAATTATGCCTGTACTGGCAGACTACCGTCTGATGGAGAAGCGAACTGCATAATTAGCTAGCATCACTATTAGTTGCGGATTTTAGGTATGTGTGGAATAAAAGAACAAAGTGAATTCTTCCACTTCTAAAAAGGAGTAGAAGGAAAAAACGTCTTTGCAATTTCCTATCGTATGAAGAAAGTCCTAAATGGTTTCGTTTGTCTGTAGAAGAAACTTGTCAATCATTTCTATTCTTTTCAATGTCAACGCTTTCTTAATTACATCAATTTGTATCATTTATTCTTCCTTCATAATGCCTGTATTAGAGCAGAAAACAACTAATAGATTAATGGTAGAAGAAACGTCTCTGAGGTCGCACACTTCGACAGGTGTGTGCATATAGCGACAAGGAATTCCTAATGAGAGTGTCTTGATGCCTTTGCGGCAGAGTTGTAGGCGAGATGTATTTGTACCCCCTGTAGCATGAGGGCGAGCAGATAGTTGGTATGGAATGTTATTCTTTTTAGCTATTTCCTCCATCTGAAGACTCAATGATAGGTTACAGTCTGCATTTCTTGGAATAACAACTCCACCCCCCAAAGATACCATTCCGTACCGGCTTGGTGGACAATCTGGAACATCTGTGGCAAAATCAAGGTCTATAGTAATCGCTATGTCGGAATTGATGTTATACCCTACAGTTACAGCCCCTCTGCTTCCCACTTCTTCTTGCACTGTTGCCACCCCGTAAATATCTGATTGATGATGCTGATTGGCTAAGTGCTTAATGACTTGCGACACGACAAATAGGCCAAGTCTGTTGTCGAGAGCTCTGCTTGCAATACGATGTTCGCCCAGCCTTATCATGTTAGGGGCGAAAGCAACAGGCGAGGCAATAGCAATGCGTCTTCTCACCTCATCAGCCGGTAGACCTGTATCCACCCATACATGATATATCTCTACAGTACTTTTCCTTTCTTCAGTCTTTTGCAGATGAATTGGTTTCTTGCCTATTACTCCATAAATGCGTTCGCCATCCAGAGTTT
>JAEEGJ010021610.1_pt1 | contig 13810 bp, 6 predicted proteins | sample 8958761 | NCBI WGS metagenome assembly JAEEGJ01 (sample SAMN16246546, study PRJNA631951) | gut metagenome | biome: gut microbiome; feature: rumen; material: RS-attached | host: Bos | place: Iran: Karaj | collected 2018-10 | reverse complement strand
CGCCCCAATGTCCGTCGAAGAACTGTATCTGCCACCAGTCGTTGAAGTTGGTAGCCCAGATGCGGATCACGTCACCTGCCTGCAGTTCCATGTCGGCAAAAGCGGTAGCACTTTCGCCCGTCGATTGTACATTTTCACCAAACTGCCAGTTGAAGCTCCAATTATCGAGTTTGACGGCTCCCGTCCAGATGACAAAGGTCTGTTCGGTGTTGGGGATGACGCTCAGTGCATATTCTACCTCTCCGTTCGAAGAGATGAGTTTCAGCACCGAAGAGCGGCCTGCGTTGTCGGGGATGCGAATGAAGAGTTCGTCATTGACGAAGATGTACTGGCAGTCAATGCCATCGATCTGTACGCCGATGAGTTTGTCGCCATTGACCACGGCCACACTGAACATCTGTCCGGCCTTGAGTTCCACGTCGTCGCCCGGCATTTCGGGGATGAAACAGAAGACGGGCGAATCGACATCAAGATTGCCGAACTCGACGGTTTCTCCATTGCTCATGGTAATGCCGAGAGCGCCTGTAACTGCGGTCACGGGAACAACAACGACCAGTTCTGCCTCAGATTGTGAGATGAAGGTGTTGACCACACAATCTTCGGTAAAAGTGATTTGGCTGATGAGGTCAAGGTTCTTGCCAACGATGTTGAGAATGCTTCCTGCCGAAACGGTTGAAGGATTGTAGGAGATAAGTTCGGGCTTGGCTGTTTCGATGGCAACGGACTGTGTTGCACCACTCTTGCAGATAAGAACCAGGTCGCCGCTTTGCGTGCCTTCGGGAACGGTAAGCATCAGCGAAGTGGCACTTTGCTCCTCGGGAGCGACGGTGTTCTCTACGCCTGGGAAGGTGGCTCCGCTCACTACGTCGAGGTCCTTGCCAGTAATGGTGATCTTCTGTCCGTTACGCAGACCTGTTGCAGGTGTTACCACAACTTCGGTAGGTACTTGCATGCCGATGTAGGCGATGACTACCTCCACCTCAGAAGCTGGATATACAGAGATGGTGGCTGCATCGGGAGTGTTGTCGGGAAGGACGAACGAAATCTCGGTGGCTTCGCTGTTGATGGTGAACTTGGTCTCGGTCTCAGCCACGGTGAGACGTCTTACTAGGTCGAAATCGGTGCCCTTGAGGGTGATGGCATCACCAGGCTTCTTGCCAGTGAGGTTGGCAATTTCGGCAACGGCAGGCAGGGTGACGATGAGGTTCTCCTCGCTTTCGACCACTTGTTCGCCATCGCTGACGGCCACACGTCCCGTCTGTGCCGTTTCGGGCACGAAGAGGGCAATCTTGTAGCGCGAATGCTCCTGGAACTGATTTTCGAAAATGGTGTCGCCCACGGCGAAGACCACTGCATTCATGAGGTTGAGGTAGTCACCCTCGATGGTGAGCAGGTCGCCCGCCTTCACTTTTGCAGGCGTGAGTTTGTCGATGCTGATGGGCTCGGTGTAGGTGATGTCGCTCTCGGTGAAGAGACTTCCACCTGCATATTTGAGTTCGATGCGGCCCACTTCCGGTCCGTCCTTGGGCACGGTGACCATGATGCTGTTTTCGCTGATGACGTTGATGTCATTCACAACAACATTGCCAGGGAAAACGACACTGGTGATCTGGTTGAGACCGCTGCCCACGAAGCGGATCTGTCCGCCACGGGCTACGGGACTGGGGCCGAATGCGTTGAGCGAAACGCCTCCCTTGTATTGATTGGTGTCGAGCTGGTTGTCCTCCGAACAGGAGACTGCCGTGAACAGCAATGTGCAGAGGGCTGTCAGAACATATAGTAGTTTTTTCATAATACTTGTGCTTTATTAGTTCGGTACGACACGGATGTTGTCAATCTTCATGATAGGTGTGCAGTCGGTGCCTGCCACACCACCAGCCGAAACGAAGAGTTCCAGGTTGGCGAACGATTCGGCATTGAGGCTGCCTGATGCTGCGCTGCCATCCCAGTAGTAGATGAACTGTGAGGCGATGGGCATCGAAACAGTGATCCACTTGTCACCTGTATCGAAGGAACCTGAGCTGGTCCAGGGACGATAGAGGGCACGTGGCAGCGAGATGGCGTCGTCGTGGAAATAGGTGTTGTTGCAGCCTCCAAGTTTGTTGCCATAGATGTCGGTGGCTCCGGCATTGCCGTTCGAGACGAGGTCAACACCCGAGAAGATGATTTGCATGGCGCAAGCGCTCCAAGGATAATCCGAAGGGATGAACAGTTCGAACTTGACCGCCATGTTGGCAAAGTCGGTGAAGTCAACCACATCGTTCAGACGAACGCAATCGTCGGAGGCATAGGTCTCGGGGTCAGCCCAGTTGCCTGCCCAGTATTCGAAGTGGAAGTGCGAATCATCCCATGTGTCACCGCTTCCTGCCAAGGCAGCATCTCCCGTGCCGAATTGCAGGAAGTTGCCCTTGATGGCCGTCTCGTCGGTGGTGATGGTCTGTGCGTGCCAGCCGTGATTCGAGCGTACGATGTCGTCGAAGTCGAAGAGCATGCCACGGGTGTCGAGATAGCGGAACGAGGAAGCCGTCGTGCCATAGATGGACGTCATGGAAACGGGGCCTTCGGCAGCACCCTCGGGAACGATAGCCACGCACGAGGTGTAGTCTTCGGCGATGGATTTGATGTGTGCTTCAATGGCCTTGCCGTCGGCATCGCGGAAGGTAACGGTCAGTGGTACGTTGGGATCATCGACCATGTAGTTGCCCGTGAAGGTTACCTCGTCGCCTATGGCCGCATATTCGCAACTCATGGCCGAAAGCTGTGGAGCCGGGATGACTACAGAAAAGTCATAGCTGACGGTATCCTGGTTCTTGGTGATCATGTAGATCTTGTCGGTCACCAAGGAAGGAACGGAGCTGGGCACCGAAACGATGAGGGTGTTGTCGGTGATGTAGCTTGAATTGAGGATGGCCTTCTTGTCGTTGAAGTACATCTCATAGACCGAACGCAGGTTGGAGCCCACGAGGCAGAGCACGGCCTGGGGCGAGGCGCTGGTGACGAGTTGGCCATTGGTGTAGAGGGTGTTGGCGTCATCGTTGTTGCCCTTGATTTCGCTCGAAAGGCAGCGGATGTAATCGACGGTAGGCGTGCCTCCTGCCACTTCGTAGGCATCCGGGGTGTCATCGCAACTGCTCATTGCGAAAAGGGCAGTCGTGCCGATGAGGCCCCATATGATGGATTTATATTGTGTATTCATTGTTGTATTTCTTTTTCAATGACTATTCGTAAGAGTAGGTGGCGCGAATGTCCACATGCTGGCCATCCACGTTGGAGCCAAGATTGGGATTGAAGGTCACGTCTTCGGTTGGGAAAGGCAGATAGAAGTAGTTCTTGCCCGTATCAGGATCGCGCTTCATCAGGCCTTCGACGTAAGGTTCGGCTGTGTTTTCGTCATAGCCCATGCTGGTGGTGACATTCCAACTGCCATTGTTGTAATATCCTGAGTAGAGTTCGTTGAGACCCCACATTGCATTACGCTTCTGTCCTTTGAGCTGGCTGATGGCAAAGTCTGGATTCCAGTAACTTACGCGCACGAAGTCGTACCAGCGGTCGCCTTCGAGGGCAAACTCCAGACGACGCTCTTTCCAGATGTCCATCCAGCTGAAACTGGTGACGGGCGTAGCGGAAGGAACGGCGCGCTGATGCACGGCGTTGAAGCATTCCACGGCCTTGGGGTCGGAGGTGGTGGCATCGATGCCCTGCGAAGCGGGAAGCTTGGCTTCGGCATAGATGAGATAGACTTCCGACAAACGGAGGATGTGGGTGGCCAGGGAGTTGTACATGTAGGCTGCGGAATGGCCGGCTCCTTGCTGGTGGTCGTAGGCGTCGCCGTAGAGATGCTTCACGACATTGGCGCCGGTCGAAGAGGCGAGTTCGCCACGGCAGCTAGCATAGAAGGTGTCGTCGTAGATGAAGCGCAGGTAGTCGAAACCGCCCTTGTCCTGCCAGAAGTAATCGTACTTGAAGCCGGGCAGCATCATCGTAGCTTTGAGGCGGGTATCGGTGGAATTGATCCACGAGTCGGGAGTCTGTTCGAGAAGTTTCACGCCAAAGGCCTCCTGCAAATCAACTGACGGGGAAGTCCAGTCGCCCCAGCAGTCACCAAATTCGTCAAAGCCCGTCATGCCAAGGTCCGACTGCAAGGTGTTCTGTGCGGTCCAGACGTTTCCGTTGGCGGTCCAACGCCAGGCATAGAGGCTCTCCTGGCATTTGTTGTTGGTCAGGCGATAGATGTCGCTGAAATTCTCCATGAGTGTGCGACCCGAGTTCTCGATGACGTGGAGGGCGTGAGCGGCGGCCTGGTCGAGGTAGCCCTGGTTGAGTTCGCCCGAAATGCCTGCCATCGACAGGTAGGTCTTTGCCAGCAGTGCCTCGGCGCAATAGCGGTCGATACGGCCTGGCGCATTGGTTTCGGGAAGAAGTTCCATGGCCTTTTCGAGCGTCAGGAGGATGTACTCATAGACGTCGGCGCGCTTCACCTTGGGATAGGTGTTGTAGTCACCGGCATTGAGCGACTCGGCATTGTTGTGCACGATAGGTACTTCGCCGAAGCTGCGCACGAGGTAGAAGTATGCCATGGCCTTCCAGGCGAGGCATTCGCCCAGGCACTGGTTGCGAACACTCTCGGAGATGTTGCCCGTCGAGGCCTTGATGCTGTTATAGACGGTGTTGCTGTGTCCGATGACGGCCCAAAGGGAGTAGGACATGTTGATGAGGTCTTCGTCCGAACCGTTGACCGTGAATTTGAGATAGGGGCTGTTGCCCATGTAGAGGTTGCCCGAAAGGCCTTCGCCTACCTTGAAGTAGCCGCGCTGGAAATCATACCAGGGGGAGTTGTACAGGTAGTTGACACCTGCAATGCACTGGTCGTCGGTCTGGTAATAGTTGTCGGCGTTGTAGGCGTCCTTGGTCGGCTTGTCGAGGAAATCATCGCACGACGACATTCCTCCAATGATCAAGGCGGCCAAAGCTATATATTTATATAATGTATATTTCATAATACGATGTGTTTTGTATTGATACATTTAGAAGCCGATGCTAAGGCCTACGGAGTAGGTTGTTGGCGAAGGATAGCGTCCGTTGTCCAGACCCATCACGTTGGCGCTGGCAGGCGAAACGCCCACCTCGGGGTCGTAGCCGGTGTATTTGGTCAGCGTCACAAGGTTCTGGATGTTGCCGTAGATGCGGAGGTTGTCGAGCCTGAGCCGACGGATCATCTTCTTTGGGAAGGTGTAGCCCAGGGCGATGTTCTTCAGACGGATGTACGAACCGTCTTCGATGTAGCGGTCGCTGAAACGGTCGTTGTCGTTCGGGTCGTTGAGGGTGGCACGCGGGGTGCTGGTGCCGCTGTTCTTTACCTGGACGTTGGTGATGTCGTCATACCAGTGCCATACGGTCACACCGTTGATGTCGCGGCCGGCGGAGTAGTCGATCGAGGCATCGATGGGTTCGAGCACGGCGCGGTCGTTGACATCCTTCAGCTGGTTGGTCCAGCTCGAATTCATGTGGGTGAGCTTCATCGCCATGTAGTTGGCGACCTTGTTGCCGTACGAACCGTTGATGAAGATGTTCAGGTCGAAGTCCTTGTAGCGGAAGGTGTGGTTCCAGCCGAAGGTGAACTTCGGGAGTGGCGAGCCGATGTTGGTGCGGTCGTTCTCGTCGATGATGCCGTCGCCGGTGATGTCCTTGTACTTGACGTCGCCGACCCAGGTGGTCGATGTGCGGCTGAAGACGCCGTTCGACGTATAGGCTTTCGGCTTGGGCGAAGTTTCAAGGTCTTCAAGGTTCTGGTAGATGCCGTCGGTGACGTAGCCGTAGAAGCTGAAAAGTGACTCGCCCACCTGGGTAAGGCTGACCACGTCCGACCACTGTCCGTAGCCGGTGAGGGTGGCGTTGCCCGAGCCGTCGTTCAGCGAAACAAGTTTATTGTTGTTGAGAGAAAGGGTGACTTCTGTGCTCCATTCGAAATTCTTGGTCACTACGGGGCGGGCATTGAGGGTGAACTCCCAACCACGATTGCGGATCTGGCCATAGTTGCCGTAAGGTGCGGCAAGGGCGGATGACCCATTGCCCGAAGTGCCCATATACGAAGGCAGCTGCAACTGCATCAGCATGTCCTTCGATTCCTTGTTGTACCATTCGACCACGAGGCCGATGCGGTCGTGCAGCAGGTTGAGGTCGAGGCCGATGTTCCATTGTTCCTGGCTCTCCCACTTGATGCCGGTGTTGGCGACCTGTGCGGGACGATAGGATTTGCCGAAGTCGGTGTTCATGATCGAAAGGGGAACGCCCCACTTGTAGCCGCCGATGTTCGAGTTGCCGGTCTGTCCCCAGCCCACGCGAAGCTTGCCGTTGCTGATCCAGTCGATGTCCTTCATGAAGCTCTCCTGGCTGAAACGCCAGGCGAGGGCAAACGAGTTGAAGGCTGCCCAGCGGTTGCGAGGACCGAAGTTAGACGAGCCGTCGTAACGCCAGGTGTAGGTGGCGAGGTAGCGGTCGTTGTAGTTATAGGTGCCGCGTGCGAAGAACGATGCCATCGAACTTTCGCCAAAGCCATAGCCGATGGAGGGTGTACCGTCGCCGAGGGCGGGGTTGTGCACCTCGTCGCTGGGCAGGTTGGTGTTCTGTATGTTCTCGTAGTCCCAGTTGCTCGACCAGGCTTCCTGTCCGACCATGGCGGTGAACGAATGCTCGCCGATCTTGTCGGCATAGGTCACGTAGTTCTTGAGTGCCCAGAACTTGTTGGCGTTCTTCTGCACCGAACTGGTGTTCGAGTCGCGCGTCCAGGTGCCGAGGTTCACCGTCGGCTTGTAGCGCTCGCCTTTCGACCAGCCGAGGTCCCAGTCGTACTCCGCGTGCCAGGTGAGTTTCTTCATCAGCTGGATGTCGAGGAAGACGTTGCCCGTGAGTTTCTGGCGGGCCAAAAGGATGTCGTCCATCAGCGCCATGGCGATGGGGTTGGGGTTGGTATAACCTTCCTGGCTGACGCTCGAATAGTTGCCGTCGAGGTCATAGATGGGGATGCTGGGGATGGTGGTGAGCGAATAGTTGATGAGGCCCTGGTCCGAGTCGGCGAGCTTGAGGCTTTCGTCGGTATCGGTGTAGCTGACGCTGAGGCCCATCTTGAGCCACGACTTCATCTGTGCGTCGATGTTGGTGCGGAACGAGAAACGCTCGAACTCCGAGCCGATGATGGTACCGTCCTGGTCCATGTATCCGCCCGAGACGAAGTATTTCACCTTGTCGTTACCACCCTGTGCGCTCACCTGGTGCTGGTGCTGCAGTGCGGTCTGGAAGACGGCGTCCTGCCAGTTGGTGCCCAGGCCGAGCAGCGAGGGGTCGCTGTACTGTGCGTTGGCGGAGCATTCGCCCTGGTCCACAAGGTCGTTGTAGTATTGTGCAAACTCGCGCAGGTTCATCATGTCGAGGCGTTTGGTCTGGCGGTTCCATGCCACCATGCCGTCGTAGCTGAACTTGGCGTCGCCCGCCTGTCCGCGCTTGGTGGTGATGAGCACCACGCCGTTGGCACCCTGAGCACCGTAGATGGCGGTGGCTGAGGCGTCTTTCAGGATCTCCATGCTGACGATGTCGGCAGGGTTGATGGTCGAAAGGGGAGAGATGGTCGAAACGGAACCGTTGCCCAGGGCATCGCCCAGGCCGTAGGAGGCACCCGACGAACCCTGGCTCTGCACGATCACGCCGTCGATGACGTACAGCGGTTCGGCGTTGGCGTTGATGGTGGCGGTGCCACGCACACGGATGGACGACGACGAGCCCGGGGCGCCCGATGTCTGGGTGGCCTGCACACCGGCGGCACGTCCTTGCAGCGACTGGTCGAGCGAGGTGATGATTGAACCTTTCATCTTCGATTCGTCCATCGTGACCGATGCGCCGGCAAGGTCCGACTTCTTCATCGTACCGTAGCCGACTACAACAACTTCTTCGAGCAACTCATCGTCGCTCTTCATTTCCACATTCACAGTCTTGCGTCCGGCAATCTTGACCTCCTGGTCCTCCATGCCGACGTAGGTGAACAGCAGTGTGGCGTTGGCGCTCGAAACTCGGATCGAGTAGTTGCCGTCGATGTCGGTAATCGTACCGGTGGTCGTGCCTTTTTCGCGAACCGTACAACCGATGACGGGATCTCCCGTAGTTTCTGTCACCACGCCCGACACTGTAACTTGCGCATACAGGGCAGTTGACACCATCATCAATAGTGTCAATGCAAGCGCTCTCATGTCTGATGACTTTGTCATGGCTTTTGTGTTAACAAAATGTGTATTAAAAATTAAATGCGTGTTAAGCGGTGCAAAGATAAGGGGTTTTATTGTTAATTGGTTGTATAATTTTATCCAATTGTTGCACAATTCCGAAAATATCGGGTTTGTGCAGTTTTTTTGTCAAAAAAGTATCATCGTTTTTTTGAAGTTCAGCAAAATATCCCTATCTTTGTGCCATAAAAAACCGAACGAATGAAAACATCCTCCCTCTTCCTTCTAACATCTTCCCTCTTCCTTCTTCCCTCCTGCAGCGAGCGTGTCAGCAATGCAACGAATGAAGCCTCTTTGCCCGACATCTATCCCGACTATGTCGATGTGACCATCCCCGTCGGCATTGCTCCGCTCAACTTCGGCATGAAGAGCGACGATGCTCTGTTGGTCGATGCCGTCATCACCGACGATCAGGGCAACACGCTGCATGGTCAGGGACGCGAGACTACTGGCTTCGACATCGACGACTGGCATCGACTCGTGGCTCAGAATCCGGGAAAGTCGCTCAACGTCACCGTTTCGGCCAAGTTCGCCGATGGTTGGCATACTTACCAGCCATTCCACCTTCATGTGAGCACCGACAGCATCGACTACGGCCTGTGCTATCGTCTCATCGAGCCGGGCTACGAAGTGTGGAGCAAGATGGGCATCTACCAGCGCAACCTCTCCACCTTCGAGCAGACGCCGCTCATCGAGAATACGCAGTTCGAGGGTTGCGTCAACTGCCACGGCTTCAATCGTGGCGACCCTTCGCGTATGAGTTTGCACATCCGTGGAGCGCATGGTGCCACCCTGCTGCTCGACGAGGGACGTCTCACCGCCTATAATACCAAGACAGACAAAACCCTTGGCTTCTGTGTCTATCCCTATTGGCATCCTTCGGGACGTTACATAGCTTACAGCACGAACACCACGCGGCAGATTTTCCACAGTCGCCATTCCAATCGCATCGAGGTGTTCGACGAGGCTTCGGACGTGCAGGTCTATGATGTCGAGAAGAACCAACTCATCATCACTCCCTCGCTCAAGACCGATTCTCTCTACGAGACCTTCCCCGTCTTTTCAGCCGACGGAAATACCCTCTATTTCACTGCCGCATGTGCTATTCCCGAAGGCAGTATGTTGCTCGATTCGGTGCGATATAGCCTTTATGGCATCGACTTCGATGCCGACCGGGGTGCCTACGGATCTACGATTCGAACAGTCATCGATAATGGCGATAGTTGCTCGATCTGTTTCCCCCGTCCCAGTTATGACGGACGTTTTCTAGTCTATACGGTGGCCGACTACGGGCAGTTCAGCATCTGGCATCACGAGGCTGACCTGTGGATGCTCGATCTCCAGTCTGGCGAACGCCGCCCGATGGATGAAGTCAACAGCAAAGACACCGAAAGCTTCCACAACTGGAGCAGCAATTCGCGCTGGATGGTGTTCAGTTCACGGCGCGACGATGGCCTCTTCACGCGTCCCTACTTCACCCACATCGATGCCGAGGGCCACGCCACCAAGCCCTTTATGCTTCCCCAGCAGAATCCCCGCCGCTTCTATCGCGAACTCTTCCTGTCGTACAATGTGCCCGACTTCATCCGTGGGAAAGTGGATTTCGACAATGTCACAGCCACTCGTCTGATCAACGATGACTATCGCAAACCAATGGGTGTGGTGGAGAAGTGAGTTATCAGGAGTTAACGGGAGTAAACGGGAGTTAGCGGGAGTTAACGGACGTTACCTTCGCCTGTCGATAATAAGTTCCAATAGTACATTCGTCCGTTAACTCCACAGGCTAAAAGCCTGTTAACTCCCATTTACTCCCGCTAACTCCCTTAATCAACATAATGAAAGTAGTTATTGCAATCGATTCGTTCAAAGGTTGTATGTCTTCGGTCGAAGCCAATCAGGCCGCGGCAGAAGGCATCCGATGCTTATGTCCCGATGCCGAAATCGTGCAGGTGCCCGTCAGCGATGGAGGTGAGGGCTTTCTCGAAGCGTTCCATGCCGCCATCGGGGGCGAACTGATTGCGGTGTCAGTAAACGATCCGCTGATGCGCGAGGTCACGGCAAGGTATCTGTTGAAAGACGAGATGGCTGTGATTGAGATGGCTCAGGCTAGTGGACTGACTTTATTGACGAAAGAAGAACGCGATCCGATGGTGGCTACAAGCTACGGCACTGGCCAACTGGTGGTCGATGCCGTTCGAAAGGGTGCCCGTCACGTCATCGTAGGACTTGGCGGCAGTGCGACGAGCGATGCTGGAATGGGAATGCTTCGTGCCATTGTCGATGCCTTTGCGAAGCACGAGCGATGGGAGAATTTCGAGGAATTGAAGGATGTGCGATTCACAATAGCCACCGACGTGAAGAATCCCTTGTGCGGAGAGAATGGGGCAGCTTGTGTCTTTGCTCCACAAAAGGGAGCTACCCCCGAAATGGTGATCCAGCTGGATAATCGAGCAAGGAAATTTGCCGAAGTCTCGGCACGTCATTTCGGCTTTGATCGTTCATCGATGGCTGGAGCAGGCGCTGCCGGAGGACTTGGCTATGCATTCCTTCAATATCTTGATGCTACATGCAAGCCTGGAATCCAGTTGTTGCTCGAAACCATTCATTTCGACGAAATTGTTCGCGATGCCGATCTTATCATTACGGGCGAAGGTTCGGCCGATCGACAGACATTGATGGGCAAGCTCCCCGTGGGAATCCTGGAACAGGCAGGAAATGTGCCCGTCTATCTGATTGCTGGACGAATCAGCGACCGCGAACAATTGCTTGATGCGGGTTTTGCACAAGCTGTTTGTATCAATCCTGAAGGAATCTCACTCAAAGAGGCCATGCGCAAAGAAACGGCGATGGCAAATGTCCGAAATACAGTGCGCAGAATATTAGAAGCGTATTCTCAGAATTCGTAGCCTAAACGGAGCGTGAAGGCTTGAATGGGGATATTGGTGCGCGAGTCGCTGAAATCCAGATAAAGCAGGATGGCTCCCTTCGACAGCCGATAGGCTGCACCGATGCCTGCGTAGTAGCCGAAATAGAATTGATGGTTGTCGATGTAGTAATAGGTTTCGAACAATTCCTTGTAATTCTGGGAGCCATTCATGGCCGAGAATTCCTGCCCGAATAAGCGGTTGAAGTCTATTCCTGCGCGAACCAGTGGCTGCACCTTCAGATTCTTGCCGAAGCGATAAGCTGGGCCAACTTCGAAGTGGAGGTCGTTGCCTGTAAATTCCGTGTCGTGAGAGCCCTTGACAAACAAGTTGTAAGGAACCTCGATACCATCTTTCCGAATCCCGATTTTCGACCAGCTGATGAACCCCTCGACGTAGAGGCCGCTTGCGAAGCGATTCAGATTGTAGTTGACACCAATTGACAGTTTGGGCTGAAGGCCGGTCATTGTGAATTCGGGCGATTTGGTTATTCGTCCATCCACAGTTTTGTGCTTTTGGAAACTCATTCCACCCATGACCACGAAGTGATAATTCCGTTCTTTTGCGCCGCTGTTGGTCCTATAGCTTCCGGTGGTGTTGGCAAATACTCGTGTCGGGATGGCGCTCTTCACGTCGTCGTTGTAGGTCTTGACGATTTGTGTCATTGTGGGGCGGTCGATGCGGCCTTTCCATAGCAGGTCAGTGGCCTTGTTGCTGTCGCGCAGCATGTTATAGACGGGGAGGATGCGGCCACGGCGTTTCTCCCTGTCGGCATCGGCTGCCATTCCCTCCTCGCCATAGAAGGCCAGCAGTGCGTCATTGCCCTTCTGAAGGATGAAGAGGTCGGAATTCATGAAGTTGGCCAGACGATAGAGGCTCATGCCGCCTTGCACGAGGCATGAGGCAAAAAAGGTGCTGTCGCGGCCGTCGATTTTGGCCGTCAGTGTCTTATAATAGGCGTCGGTGCTGGTGATTCCGTAGCTGTCGATGTCTCCAGGGTGATAGGTTACGAAATCCGCACTGCCCTGCTGCTTGAAGTCGCATTGGCGGGTGTTGCGCTGGTCAGTGCGATAGTCGATGACGCCGCGCAGGGTGTCTTGCTGCAGGGTGACTATAAATCCTTGCTGTGGATTCACTTGGGCCAACGACGTGAGGGCACCGGCCATGAGCATCAGGACAAGAAGCGGAGAAAGGAAGGCTTTCATAACGAGCGAGAGTTTGTTTTTTGAAAATTTAAGGATGGATACAATGCTGCAAAGATAACGTTTTTGGCGGTATGCACCAAATTTTAGTCCGAAAAAGTGATTGTCGTGGCCAAAACTTTTGGAGGATTGAGCGAAATGGTGAACCGGTTGGATAAAAAGAGCAAGGAAATTTGCCGAAGTCTCGACACGTCATTTCGGCTTTGATTGTTCATCGTTGGCTGGAGCTAGTACTGCCGGTTCGGTATCTTGATGCGGGTTTTGCTCGGGTGGAATGCATCAACCCTACAGTTATCACACTTGTAACCTTAATGTCTCTCCCAAAATAAGCAAATACAATTGGAGCATACATATTTGGCATGCCAAAACTGTATGCTGCGTTAGTATGTGTCCAATTCACAATCGTAAATTGGACCGCTCCGGTTGGAGCATACAGTTTTGGTACGCCAAATCTGTATGCCGCGATGTGCGGCATCCAATTCACAATCGTAAATTGGACATTTCCGATTGGAGCATACAGTTTTGATACACCAAATATGTATGCCGCGATAGTATGAGTCCAATTCACAATCGTAAATTGGACGTTTCCGGTTGGAGCATACAGTTTTGATACACCAAATATGTATGCCGCGATAGTATGGGTCCAATTCACAATCGTAAATTGGACCCATACTGTGGAATATGCTTATTTGATCGGCGAAGAATCCCTGATGGCGACGTCAGGATTTATTCCTTTTTCATTTCCTGACGGACGACTGACGAAGGAATCGGGTATAGTTGTCGCGATCGCCTGTGAGCATGTAGTAGGCGAGGAGATATTGATAGGCGAGGAGGTTGTCCTTGTTGCTGACGTAGAGGCTTTCGAGCATTTCGGAAGTCACACGGTCGCCGAAGTAGAAGTCGTTGTTGAACGCTAGCGGGCGCAATCGTCCGTATTCGGGATGCTTGGCGATGGCCTCCTCATTGCCCAGCAATTGTAGCGTTTCGTTTGCCCAACGACGATAGAAGAGCGTCTTCTGCAATGCCATAAGGTATTTGCGTGTCACCTCGTAACTGCCGTTGATCAGATTGGTCTGCGCCAACCGCTTGTAGCATCGCCCGCTCTTCTGGAAGTCGAGGATGGCCTCCTGCGCCTCGAATACCGTTCGCTGCGCCATGGAAATCATTCCCAACTGATAGTAGGCCTCGGCTGTCGGCAGGGGGCTGGTGGCATCGGTGGCAACATCGGGCAAAAGCCCTAAGATACCGTTTTGGCGATAATCATATAAGTGATCGACGAGCATACCGCGCATTGCCAAGGCAAGATTCTGTATCGTCACACCAATCTGGTTGTTAGGCTTTTCGGCGCCAGCGGTCTGCAGGATGCGGTTCCATTGCTGGTGGCATGCCATAAAGTCATATTGCATCACCTTTT
>JAEEGJ010021607.1_pt1 | contig 13812 bp, 6 predicted proteins | sample 8958761 | NCBI WGS metagenome assembly JAEEGJ01 (sample SAMN16246546, study PRJNA631951) | gut metagenome | biome: gut microbiome; feature: rumen; material: RS-attached | host: Bos | place: Iran: Karaj | collected 2018-10 | reverse complement strand
GGGGTTACGGCACGGTGGAAACGGAGACCACCCTTGTAGGGACCGATCGCGCTGTTGAACTGGACGCGATAGCCGGTGTTGGTCTGCACGTCGCCGTTGTCGTCCACCCAGGTCACGCGGAAGGTGAAGATGCGGTCGGGCTCGACCATGCGTTCGACGATCTTCGCCTTTTCAAATTCCGGGTGCTGGTTGTAGACTTCTTCGACGGATTCCAGGACTTCCTGAACGGCCTGCAGGTACTCGCTTTCGCCGGGGTACTTGGCCTGGAGACGGGCCATGATTTCGTTGGTTTTCATATTAGTTTCAGTCAGTTTGTTATCAAACGGTCCACAAAGATAGGAAATCCTTTTTGAAAGTGATTATATTTGCAATAAATCATTAGCGTATGGAATTTTCGAAGGTTATCGCAGCGCGGCATAGCGTGCGCAGTTTCAAGGATACTCCTGTGGACCGGGAGGTGAGCGATGCCATCCTGGACCAGACGGCGACCGCCCCTTCTTCCAAGAACAGCCGGAGTTCGGCCTTCATGGTCGTTGACGACAAGGATACGCTGCTGGCTCTTTCGGAGATGCGCAGCAGCGGTTCGGCCCTGCTGAAAGGTGCGGCGTGCGCCATCGTGGTGCTGGGGGATACGTCCAAGACGGATCTGTGGATCGAGAATGCCGCGATCAGCGCGACTTACATCCAGCTTTGCGCGACCAACCTGGGCCTGGGCAGCTGCTGGGTCCACGTGAACGGTCGGCTGCGCGACAAGCACGACCCGTCGAAGGGTTTGGCGGAGGACTATGTCCGCGACCTGCTGGCCATCCGCGACGGTTTCAAACCCCTCTGCATCGTCGCCCTCGGCTACGAAGCTTAGCGCAGGTCCATCTCGTCCAGCAGGTATCCCATGCCGGCGTAGTGCTCCAGGACCCAGAGGGCGAAGCGGATGTCGGCGCAGACGCACTTGTTGTACTGCGGCGTGTAGGAGGCATCGCTGGCGAGCGACTCCTTGTTGCCGTCGAAGGCCAGGCCGATCAGTTCGCCCCGGGCGTTCAGGACCGGGGAGCCGGAGTTACCGCCCGTGATGTCGTTGTCCGTCAGGAAATCCACCGGCATCTGCGGCTGCTCGCGCTCAAGGAGCGCCTTCCAATCTTCTTTCAGGCAGAAATCATGGACCGCCGGATCATGCTTGGCGACCAGGCCCTCCGGTGAAGTCTTCCAGTCGCACCAGACGCCGTCCCGCGGCTCATAACCGCCCACGACACCGTAGGTCAGGCGCATCGTGCTGTTGGCATCGGGATACTGGACACGGCCTTTTTCCTCGCGCATCTGATACAGGGCATGGGTGTACTGGCGGGCGAGACCGCCGATGGGTTTGTCTCCGGACAGGCGGTCGATAGCCTGGTTGTAATTGAGAACCTTGATTTCTGACAGAAGGCGGAAGAGGGTGTCCTTACCAGCTTCGGTCAGATCCATGTCGGAGGCCAGGAAAGCTTCCATCCTTGCAGGATCCGGAATCCAGCTGCGGCCCCAGACGTTTTCGCACAGGGCATCGTAATTCCTTCCATAGCAGTCAAATACCTCGCGCTCGAACGGCTGCCACCAGCAGCTGTCCACTCCCTCGTAGAACTGCTCGATGGCATAGCGCCAGAGCTCCTTTTCCACTCGCGGATCAATCTCTTCCAGCGTCTTGGCGACGGCAGACCGCACGAATTTGACGGATTGGGCGCGGGCTTCGGGCGATTTGCTGTTGGCAAGCGAACGGATGCGGGCGGCGACCGTATGGTACTGCGTGGCCCGGACCATCGTTTCCCGGTAACAGGTCAGGGATTTCTCGACGGGCCCGATGGCCTTGTAGACGGCATCCAGGTCGGCGAGCAAAGATCCCCACTGCTCCCGGCGTTCCGGGGAAGCCTCGATCCATTCCTGCAGTTCTTTTTCTTGCGCACGCTTCTCGCCGACGACGTCGAAACGATTGTAGCACAGCACTTCACCGGCCTGGAGTTCCTGGAAATTGCTTAAGCCGAAGAAGCGGTTGGAGTATTTGAGGCGGATGGCGGGATCGACATCCATCCAGCGCGAGATGATCTCCATCTGGCGACCCCGGATCTCGGTGGAGACCGGCAGGGTGACATCTTTGTGGAAGGCAACCTTGGCGGAGGAACTGTAGCGGTCCGTACGTCCCGGGTAGCCGATGATCATCGTGAAGTCCCCGTCCTTATATCCGGCGCGGGAGACAGCCAGGTGGCGGAGCGGCTTGAGCGGGACATTGGTCTCCGCATAGGGGGCGGGTTTCCCGTCCGGAGCCGTGTAGATCCGGTACATGGCGAAGTCGCACTTGTGCTGCGGCCACTCCCAGTTATCCACATCTCCTCCGAAAGCCGCGATGCTTACCGGCGGCGCGGCGACGAGCCGCACGTCGGCGTATTCCTCATAGAGCGCCATATAAAACTTGGAACCGCTCCACATCGACGAGAGCGAGGCCTCCAGACCCGTCTCTTCGGCATACTTCTTTTCCATGAGGAAACTGAGCTTGCGCATCCCCATCCCGCGGGTGTTGATATGCTGCTCCTCGATGGTGCGCAGCGCCTCGTCCGTAACGTCGATCACCCGCCTCAGGAACTGGACTTTTTTGCCCTTGATGGGGACCTCCTGCGAGGAGTCCATGGCCCAGAATCCGTCTTCGAGATAGTTGTGCTCCCCGTCGCTGAGGGCGTGCACATCCGCATAGGCGCAGTGGTGGTTGGTGACCAGCAGGCCCCGGTCGGAAATCACGCTCCCGGTGCAGCCGAAGTCCAGCGAAACCACGGCATCGGTGATGCCCGCGCCCGGCGCATCCGCGTTGTAGATCTCACCTGCGGAGAGTTGCAGGCCACGCTCCTGCATCTTGAGCTCGAGGGCGCGGTTGATGGCCTGCACCATCCACATCCCTTCATCGGCAACGGCACCCCAGCAAAGGAGTGCCGCCGCAAAGACTGTCAGTATCCGTTTCATAAGTTATTCTCCTTCATAAGGATAAACCGTACCCGGCTCTTCGAAGCTGAGACGGGCGTTTTCTTCCCGGACGTCATCTTTCTTGTATGTGATCGTCCATTTCTCCTGCGTGATCAGGTTCCAGATCTCATCTCCCGTGAGGGGCTCCGCGAAGCGGAACTGGAGGGCGGGCTTGAGATCCTTGTTGAGGCGCAGATACAGGCCGATGAAACCCTCATGGGTGGACAGATGGTTGCTCAGGAAGGGGAGTGCACGCTTGATGATGGGCTTCTCGTAATTGGGATTGACGATCTCGTAGATGTACTGCGGCTGACCCTGGTAGTGCTCCTTGCGCTTCTGGACGACCTCGTTGCCTTCGGCATCGGTGTAACGGCCGTTGACTTCGGCCGTGAAAGGGTCGAACATCTTTTGGAGATATTCGTCGACCGGGATGGTGCCGGTATCCGGATCCATGCGGACGAATTCGAAGTCGACGGGCGTTTCCTTGACGCCGCCGCCATGGACGGGCATGGCGAGGACCTTGCGGTTTACGACTTCCTTGAACCAGGCCTCATCCAGTTCTTCCTCGGGGGACATGTATACGCGAACGATGAGCGGGCAGTTGTACTCCGATTCCAGTCCGAAGATGCTCTTGCCCGTGGTGCGGAACTGCAGGCCCAGGTAGTTGAGGTCCAGTTTGTCATACATCTTCTCGGTCCGGATGGTCACCCATTTCAGCTCGGAGATCTTTTCCGGATCGGGGGTCCAGATGCGGAAATGCGAAGGGGTGAAGACTTCTTCGCGGATCTTCTCCTCGGTGGTCTGGGAAGGATCGTAGGCGAGCTCGACGGTATGGCTGCCGACATAGGTCTTGACGCCATGGACGCCCCGGACCTTTTCCATCCTGGCCTTGAAGGCCATGGAAGAACCATAGCACTTGACGGACTTCAGCGGGCCGATCTTGAGGGTTTCGAGTTTCATGCCCTCCTCGATGCCCCAGGTTTCGTCGATGGTCGGGAGCTCGAACTTGGTCCCGGCCCACCAGGCACCGGCGACCAGCAGGACTGCCAGCAAAGCGGGGATGAACTTCGCCCAGTTGCGCCGTTTGCCGGCCTTGGAAGGGCATACGCCCACGCGGAGGGCGTCGACGTGACAGGCGGCCACGCATTCGCCGCAGAGCGTGCAGTCGACGTGGTTCACGCTGCCCTCGGACTGACAGACGTCGATCCCGTAGGGGCAGGCCTTGGTGCAGCGTCCGCAGTGCGTGCAGGCATCCTCGTCCTTGAGGATGCGCAGGGCCTCGAGCTTCGGCCTGCCGTCCAGGACTTCCAGGACATAACCGGCAATGCAGAAGGTGCCCAGCAGCCAGACCCAGCTGAATTGGAGGCCGAGCAGGCTCAGGACCCACCAAAGCAGGGCGAGACCCACGAGCCAGACCCAGAACTTGAGGGTGTTGGAGATGGCTCCGAGCGGGCATACATATTTGCACCAGAAACGGTCGATGAACAGCCCCAGCAGAATCACGATGCAGACTGTGACGATGGACATCCAGAGCGTGATCTCGCCCTTGAATCCGGTCGCGACGGCGTAATAGGGATCCAGGTTCTTACAGAACAGTTCGCTGGAAGTGACGGTCATGTATACGATCCAGAAAAGCAGGCCGTATTTTACGACGCGCAAGATCTTATCCAGGATGGTACCTATTGTTATAGTCTTGATCCTGAGCGCCTTGCGGAGCCGGATCAGCAGGTCCTCGACCGTGCCGACGGGACAGAGGTAGGCGCAGAAAAGCTTGCTGAAGAGGATGACGGCCGCGGCGAGCGCGATGCCCATCATGATCTGGAGCGAAGACATCGAGCAGGGGAGGGACCCCCGCTGGAAGAACGTCGCCAGGGCCTGCAGCCCTCCGAAAGGGCAGAGACGCTCGGGGTCGACGGCATCCATCTTGGGGAACAGTTTGCCTGCCAGACCGGACAGGAAGAAGACCAGGGCGGCCAGCGTACCCCATTGGAGGAGATTCTTGGGCCAGTTGGATCGACGGTTTTTCATGATCGGATAATCTGCATTTCTACAAAAATAGCCATTAATTGGTATTTTACATATTGTTATAGTTTATTATTTTTGCAAATGTTGATTGGAATCCGAAAATGGTTAAGAGAGTGTTGCTATGCCTGTTGCTTCTGGTGACGGTCGCCTTGGGTGAGGCCGCCGCGCAGAAGTTTGTCCTCTCCGGAACCGTTACGGACCGGTCCACAGGGGAGCCCGTCGACTTCGCCACGGTGGTGATCGAGGGCTCCGGGCAATGGGCTGTCGCAGATGCGAAAGGTTCCTTCTCCATCAAGAACGTACCGGCTTCCAAGACCCGTGTGACAGTCTCTTCCCTGGGATATGTATCCTGGTCGCGGGAGGTCGTGATCCAGAAAGACATATCCAATTTCAAGGTCGCCCTGGATCCGGACAACCTGGCTTTGGAGGGCGCGACGGTGACTGCCAAGGAGGACGCCAATTCAGCGACGACTTCCCGCACGATCGACAAGACGGCCATCGAACACATCCAGATGATGAATGTGGCGGATGTCTCCAGCCTGCTTCCTGGCGGTGCGACGGCCGACCCTTCGTTGACTTCTGAGAAACAGTTCAACATCCGGGGCGGTTCCGGCGAAAAGGGCTTTTCCTCTTTCGGCACTGCGGTCGAGGTGGATGGCGTGCGCCTGTCCAACAATGCATCCTTCCTTACGGCGACCGATTTCGACAGCAAGCCTATGAAGGGCGTAGCCACCAATAACATCGCATCCACCAACGTGGAGTCGGTCGAGGTGATCACGGGTGTCCCTTCCGTAGAGTATGGAGACATGGGCTCCGGCCTGGTGAAGGTCAACTTGAAAAAGGGTAAGACGCCCTGGATGCTCACTCTTTCGACCAGTCCCAGCACCAAGCAGACCTCCGTTTCGAAGGGATTCGGCCTGGGCACAGGCCGGAAAGGTCATTCCAACGGTGTCTTGAATACCAGCATCGAATACACGGAATCTATTTCCAAGCAGATGTCTCCCTATACGGCCTATCGCCGTGAGCAGATGTCCCTTTCGTATATGAATTCGCTTAATTCGGGCATCTTCGCTTCCACTCCGCTCCGCATCAATCTTGGGGTGACGGGAAACTTGGGGGGCATGAATACGACCGCCGACCCCGACGCCGTACAAGGGACCTGGTCCGTTGACCGGGACCGTGTCGTCCGGGGCCATTTCGACTTGAATTGGCTGCTCAGCAAGCCTTGGATCACCAACGTGGAGCTCAGCGGATCGGCCTCATACTCCGACAAGGAGAGCCGTGAACGGTCGTATAATTCTTCCGCGATCAACAAGACGGTCCTGCACGGACGGGAAAACGGTTACTTTATCGCCGTCCCGTATTCCGGAGGAGAGATCCCTGCGGTGATGTACATTCCCGGCGCCTATTGGTTCAACACGATGTGCGATGACGACCGCCCGATGACGACCAAGCTTTCTTTCAAGGCGAATCACAACCATTTCTTCGGCAAGGTTAACAATAAGGTCAAGTTGGGCGCCGACTGGAGTACAGACCGGAATTTCGGCATCGGAGCTTATTCTCCCGAGATGGAGACAGCCCCGACATTCAGGGAATATCGTTATTGCGATGTTCCCACGATGCATAATGTGGGTGTCTATCTGGAAGATAACTTGATGTTCCCGGTCGGAAAGGGGCAGGTCAACCTGATTGCCGGCCTGCGGAATGACAATACCATGATCCGCAGCTCCGCCTATGGTGTCACATCCAGCCTCTCACCCCGTTTCAATGCCAAATATACCATTCTCCGGCGCCAGGGCCGGGAGCGGAAAGCGGTGCGGGAACTGTCTGTCCGCGCCAGTTGGGGCGAAGCGGTGAAACTCCCTTCTTTCTCCGTGCTTTTCCCGATGCCGACCTACAGGGATTTGCGGATTTTCGCTTCTACCACCAACTCTTCCAATGAGTCTATCGAGGCGTATTACACCCAGCCCAGGACCATCGAATACAATCCCGACCTGCAGTGGCAACGCAACCGGATGATGGAATTCGGCGTGGAGGCTGATATCCTGGGCAACAAGATCTCCCTGGCGGCATATCGCAACCGCACGCTCCATGCTTATAAGATATCGACCCGCTATGACCGGATATCCTATGCTTATACCTTGGATAACGCCCTTGCCGGCGTCCCCATTCCTGCGGATCACCGCGCGTTCTCGATCGATGGGCAAACCGGAATCGTTACGGTAACGGACAAGTCGGGCGCTTTCCCGTCACAGGAGCTTCCTTTCATTACTTATCAGGAATTGTCCCCTAGCTATTATCCTGACAATGAGCTCAATCCGATCGACCGTTTCGGTATCGAATGGGTGGTGGATTTCGCCCGGATCAAAGCCATCCAGACCGATATCCGGCTGGACGGAACCTGGTATGCGTACAAATCCCTGGCGACCAACCAGATCGAGTTTAGCCCGACTACGCTCCGCTCTTCGAAAGACAAGCTTCCTTATCCGTACATCGGCCTCTATTATGGAGACAATGCTTACTCCAACGGATCGGAATCCCGTTCCCTGCGGATGAACCTCACGCTCACGACCCATATTCCGAGTGTCCGCATGATCCTGTCTGCCAAACTGGAGTCCAGCCTGCTGAAGTATTCCCGGACGCTGAGTGAAACGCCGGACGGAGCCGAGCTCGCTCAAGTCATCTCCGATCCTTCCGACATCCTGTCTACGGTAGGTGGCTCTATCTATGAAGGTGAGCACTATGTCGTACGCTATCCCGAGTATTACTGTTCTTACAGCGACCCCACGCCCCGCCCTTACCTGGATGACCTCAAGGCAGCCAAAGGGAGCGGGAACATGGACCTGTTCAACGACCTGTGGCAACTCTCCTATAAGTCGAGTTACCTGTATGTCTTCAAGAAGGACTACTATTCCCCGTTCTTCAGTGCCAATTTCAGCGTTACCAAGGAAATCGGAGACCTGGCTTCCATCTCGTTCTACGCCAACAATTTCTTTATCAACCGCGCCCAGATCTGGTCTACAAAGTCCCAGACCTATGTGTCGGCGGCCAGTTATATCCCGCGCTTTTACTATGGCCTGACCTTACGACTTAAATTTTAATCCAAACAATAACATCATGAAAAAGATTTGTTTGTTCCTCGCAGCAACGCTAGCCATCGTGGCCGTTTCCTGCGACCCCAAAACACCTAAGACTTTCGAAGTTCCGGTCCAGCTCGTCCTGGACGGACAGCCTTTTGCCCAGGAAGGTGTCCAGATTTCCCTGGCCTCCGGCGACGCAACCTTCGAAGATGTGACGAATGCGGCAGGATTGGTGACTTTCACGGTCCCCATCGGTGTCTATACGGCGACCACTTCTTTCAAGAAGTCTGACGCCGGTATCCTGTACAACTATAACGGCAGCGCCAACGTCCCTGTCACAGAAGCCTTCACCGGTACCGTCAACCTGGCCGTCACGGCTTCCAAGACCAGCCAGCTGATCATCAAGGAAGTGTACAACGGCGGTTGCAAGGACAACAGCGGCAGCAAGAACTACCAGTATGACAAGTACATCATCGTGTACAACAACTCCGATACGGAGGTGGATGCCAGCAAGATGTGCCTCGCCATGGCGCAGCTTACTGCCACCAAATCCACCAACAAGTACGAAATCTCCGCTTCCGGCGTCATCGAGTATGAAACGGCAGGCTGGACGCCCGCTTCTTACGGCGTCTGGTGGTTCCAGGACGGTGTCGAGGTCAAGATCGCTCCGTATTCTCAGATTGTCATCGCATTGAACGGCGCCATCGACCACACGCCGACTTATACTAATTCCGTGGATCTGAGCAAGGCAGACTTCTGCACCTATGATCCCGAATCCGGGTTCAGCATGGCAAGTTACTATCCTGCTCCTTCCAGCTCGATTCCGACCAATCATTACATGAAGACCTACGAGTTTGGTCAGGGTACCGCGTGGCCGATTCCGATCAAGACGGCGGCTCCTTTCCTGATCATGCCCGGTTCTGATATCAAGGCCTTTGTGAAAGAACCGACCAACTTCGACAACCGCTCCACCAACCTTTCCGGCAATTATGCGAAGATCCCCACCTCCTGGGTGTTGGATGCGGTCGACATCTGGGGCGATTCGGATGAGACCAAGAACTTCTCCCGTTTCCCCAGCACGGTCAATACAGGCTATGTGGCGTTCACTACGAACGGTATGGGCTATTCAACCTACCGGAATGTGGATAAGGCTGCCACCGAGGCCATTGAAGGCAACGCGGACAAATTGGTGTATAATTATGCCGGTGCCCTCGATCCCGATAAGGACGGTGATCCTTCCGGAATCGATGCGGAGGCGTCCATCGCCAAGGGTGCGAAGATCGTCTACATGGACACCAACAACTCTACCAACGACTTCCACGTCCGGAAGAGTGCCTCTCTCAAAAAATAAGTGATGCGATTCCGTATACCTGTCATCTGCGTACTGGGTTTCTGCCTTGCGGCTTCGGCCGCAGGGCAGGGGCCGGTCCGCGATTTCCAGTGGGAAGCGGAGAAGAATCCGCTGCTGGGCTTTTCTAATGCGGCGGGGCTGTCTTCCCTGGGGAATGGCGGGTTTTCGGAAGCGTTCTCCTCGTTTACCAAGGAGAACGGCGATGTCATCTCATTGTCAGATTCGCCCGATGCATGGAGTGTGGATGTCTGCACGCAAGCTTTCAGGCGTATCAATGAGCGCATCGTTTTCAGCGGCAGACTCACCTATTCTTATTTCCGGGGCGCCCGGATGGGCGGACCGGTTTTGATGGATCCCCGGGAGAGCGCCATTAATTTCTTCGAGGAGGACAGCAGTACGGCGGGCTCCAAGAAGCGGGAAGTCTATTCCTTGGAAGGCGGCCTGTCGTATTCTTTCTCCCCACGCTGGAGTGCCGGGCTGAAAGTAGATTATAGGGCCGCGGACCAGACGAAATATAAAGATCCGCGTTTCCTGAACGTCGTAGCTGACCTGTCCGTCGCCCCGGGGTGTATGTTCAAGCCTTCCGAATCTTTCATGATCGGGGGCAACCTGCTGTTCCGCCATCGCCTGGAGCAGCTCAGCGCCGGCACATTCGGTACCATCGAACGTCAGTATGACATCCTGGTAGACCAAGGCGGGTTCCTGGGCACAAAGGAGGTGTTTGACGGGGACATGGGCTATGTTTCCGTGCAGAATACACGACCGATGTCCGACGACCGTTACGGACTCTCCCTGCAGATGGTTTTTGGCAAGAAGACCCGCCTGTATGCGCAGGTGACCGGATTGTGGCGGAACGGTTTCTATGGAAGCAGGACCTCGACTTCTGTCGTGTTCTGCGAATTCCGTGGGCCGGAAGCGAAGGCTGAAGCCGTCCTGCTGGTCCCTTTCGGCGAGAATCTGCATCGCATCTCCTTTGATGCGGGATTCCGCCCCTTGTCCAAACTGACGAATTCGTATTCGTACAAGGCGGAAGCCGGAAAGACCACGGTCATCGAATATCATGGTCAGAACGAGACCCTGTCCCGTTCCGATATGGACGCCCGGCTGGATTATTCTTTCCGCAAGGGTGTTTCGGGATATCGTCCGGACTGGATGCTCGGAGCTTCCGCCGGATTCTTCCGGAGGAGCCAGACTACGTTGATCTATCCCGATTATCGGGATTCGCATTTCCTGACATTGGATGCGGGTTTGAGCGCCGAGCGTAATATCAAGCGTCCCGGTGACTGTTTCACTTTGGGTGTCAAACTCTCTTACATCCAGGGCTGGGGCGATCCGAAGCAGGATGGCTCCTATTCCGAAGGCAGTTCCAAACTGAAATCCTTCGATGACTGGATGTATCGCCAGTTCGAGTATGACACGGCAGCCCGGGCCGGTGCCGGAATCACCTTTGCCTGGACCAGTCTCCGTCCCAGACGGCTGGCCCCTTACCTGAAACTCACCGACCGTTTCGTATCCCTTCTGTCCGAGCCGCAGTATCTGCAGGGCCGTTTCCGAAACGAGGCGTGCATCGTGCTCGGGTGCAATTTCTGATCGATTCTCATGAAAAGGTTTTTTCTCTTTTTGCTCGCACTGGGGCTTCTTCAGGTGTCGGGCGCCCAGCCTATTCCCGACGATCCTGACATCCGGGTCGGCCGCCTGGACAACGGGATGACTTTCTACCTCTGTCACAACGAGATGCCGGCCGGCCGCGCGGAATTCTACATCGCGCACCATGTCGGCGCCTTGCAGGAGGAAGACAACCAGAACGGACTGGCCCATTTCCTGGAGCATATGGCCTTCAACGGCACGAAACACTATCCCGACAAGGGGATCCTGGACTTCCTGGCGAAGGAAGGAGTCCGTTTCGGCTATAATGTCAATGCCTTCACGACCAAGACGGAAACGGTGTACAATCTCTCCGAAGTGCCGCTGGTGCGGGATTCCATCGTGGATTCGGTCATGATGGTGCTGCACGACTGGTCTTGCGACATTTCCTGCGAGCAACAGGCGCTCGACGATGAGCGGGGCGTGATCAGCGAGGAGTGGCGCCTGAGCCAGGACAGCCGCAGCCGCATGGCGCTCCAGCAGACCAACCTGATTTATAAGGGTTCGAAGCAGACGGAGCGCACGGTCATCGGCACCCTGGAAGTGATCAATGGCTTCAAGCGGGAGGAGATTTTGGACTTCTACCACAAATGGTACCGTCCCGACCTGCAGGCCCTCGTGGTCGTGGGCGATTTCGATGTGGATGAGATGGAAGGCCGGATCCGGCGACTGTTCTCGGATATTCCTGCTGCCGTGGATCCGGAGCCTAAGGGCAGTTATGTCCCGCCCGCCCAGCCGGAGCCCATCTTTGCCGATATGACCGATCCGGAGATCAAGTATCAGGCTTTCAAGGCTTTGTATAAGCAGCGCAGCGCATTCACGGACCGTCGGGACGAAGCCTTCTACAAGGATTATCTCTGCCGTATGATCGTCAGTTCGGTTGTCGCGGACCGTTTCCGGGAGCGCTGCAAGGATAAGCTCTCGCCTGTCCAGAACGCGACCCTTGTGACGAATGCATATAAGCCGGACATGTATGTGTCTCTGGCAACGGTCGTTCCCCGGAAAAAGGAGGGGCTGGAGGATTGCCTCCGATTCACGGAACGGGAGATCCGGCGCCTGCTTCGCCATGGTATCAGCCCCGATGAGTTGGAGATCGCCAAACTCAATGTCTCATCCCGCTTGCACCTAGATGCAGAAAAGGCTCGTTCGGAGGTGAAGAACGGGGAGATCGTCAACATGGCGCTGGGGCACTTCCTCCTGGGGGCGCCGCTCGTCTTTCCGGAGACGATGCAGGAAGTGCGCCGTTCCGCCCTGGCCTCCATCACGGCAGAGGATATCGCAGCCTATCCGGAACTGATGTTCGGCAAGAGCGAAAAGATCTATTCAAACTGCTACAACGACACGGAGAAGGACATTCCCGTCCCGACCGAGGACCGGATGCGGAATGCGCTCGCCGAGGTGGATGCCGAGGAGCCGGCGCCCCTCTATCTGTCGTATCCCCGGCTTGACCTGTCGGTCGATGCCGTACCCGGAACGGTCCGTTCCGTCTCAAAGGTCAAGGGCACGGATATGGAATGCTGGACCCTGTCCAACGGGGTGCGCGTCTATTACAAGGAATCTGCGCCCGTCCGCAGCGGCAGCCACCTGTCGATGACCCTGCTTTTTGACACGGGGTTCGCCGCCTTCGAACCGGAACGTGTCACGGCTTCGCGTTATGCCTTGAATTATGACAAGCGCAATACGGGATTCCGGGGATTCGAAAAGACCGAGATGAAGAACTGCCCCGAACTCTCCGGCGTCGCCGTGATGCTCGGAGGCAATTCCGCTTCCGGCCGGATCGACATCACGGCGCGGAAAGACCGGCTGGAGAATGCTTTCAAGGCGGCTTACCTGCAGTTGGCCGAGCCCTCTTTCGGCACGGACCGCCTGCTCCAGCAGCAGAAAGCGGCTACCTTGAAGAGTCTGGGCAAAAAGAAAAGTCCGAAGAATCTCTTCGATGAAAAATGCCGTCGGGTCAACTACGGAGACCATCCTTGGATGCATGAGATCGACAGCGCCGCCGTCGAGGCGACGGACCCGGCTTTGCTGGAAGATGTATACCGGCGCTATTATGGGGATATCCGGAGCATGAAGGTCGTACTCTGCAGTGATTCGCCCCGGGATGAGATCCTTCCGCTGGTTGAGTGTTATCTGGCTTCCCTGGAGGCCCCGTATCTGTACAAGAAGGGGAAATACCTTCCTCCGAAACCGGTCACGAAAGGGGAGGTGGAGATCTTCGATGCGTATCCTCCCGTGTCCGCCCCCTTCACGGACATCAGTTACAACTGGTATTACAGGGGCGGCCGTAAGCCTAAGGAGCGGGCAGCGATCCAGATTCTGGATTATATCCTTTCCGCCCGTTACCTGGCTTTGATCCGTGAGGAAAGGGGAGGGGCGTACAGCGTCCAGTTCTGCACGGCGGTGAGTGAGGAGGCTGCGGTTCCTACCCGTTCCTATGTGGACTTCCAGACCCGCCCGGAGATGCGGTTTCAGCTGCTATCCGACGTGCGGGATGAACTGGCGCGGATGTGTGCCGACGGTCCGACGGCGGAAGAGATGGACCTTGCCGTCAAATATCTGGTCAAACACCGGAAGGAGCAGGAAGACCGCATCGCCCGTTCCGTTTCCTTGCAGGAGGACCAAATGGTCGGATTCGTCCGCTGGGGAACTCCTTGGGGATGTGGTTATGAGAGGTTTGGCCGTTCGCTCAATGCCTGGGGCATCCGCGCTCTCGCCGGCCGGGTTGGCCGAGGTGAC
>JAEEGJ010021606.1_pt1 | contig 13812 bp, 10 predicted proteins | sample 8958761 | NCBI WGS metagenome assembly JAEEGJ01 (sample SAMN16246546, study PRJNA631951) | gut metagenome | biome: gut microbiome; feature: rumen; material: RS-attached | host: Bos | place: Iran: Karaj | collected 2018-10 | reverse complement strand
ATCCGGCGCGATAATAAACGTAATACTGAACCTTATACTGATCCATTTCATAGGCGCGATGGGCGCGGCGCTGGCAACTATGATAAGCTATATGTCCGTCTATTTCGTAACGACGTACCGCAGCCGCGTGCTTGTGGGATATAAAGTAAAGCTGCCGTTCACGGCGATAAACACCGCTCTGCTTCTGACGCAGGGCATACTTACGGTGGCGGATCTTAAATACGGTATCTTCATATCGGCCGGCTTCGCGGTCGTTATAACTCTGCTGAACGGCAGGCAGGTGTTCGCAACGGTAAAGGACGTTCTGAACCGCAAGATGCACAGGCAGCCGGATACGCAGCAATTACCTGAACAGGAGGGAGAAAATGAGCAGAATAGCGGCGATAATGTATGATTTTGACCGTACGCTTTCCCCTAAAGATATGCAGGATTACGCCTTCTCCCCGGAGATCGGGATGCCCGCGGAGGAATTCTGGCGGCGCTGCAACGATCTTATGTCCGCAAACAACATGGATTCGATCCTTGCGTATATGTACTACATGGTAAAGATCGCGAAGGAAAAGAACATAAAGCTGACACGAGAAATGTTCCGCCGCTCCGGCAAAAACGTAAAACTCTTCCCCGGCGTTACGGACTGGTTTTCACGCATCAACGAATACGGAGAAAGCATAGGTCTTACGGTCGAGCATTACGTCATCTCGTCCGGGATAAAAGAGATAATAGAGGGAACGCCGATAGCAAACGAATTCAAACGCATATACGCGGCGGAATTCTACTACGACGAAAACGGAGAGGCGACCTGGCCGGCGATGGCGGTCAATTACACCTCAAAAACTCAGTTCATATACAGAATAAACAAAGACGTTTTAGACGTCACGGATTCCAGGCGGTTGAACGAATCAACGCCGGAGGAGCAGAAACGCATACCGTTTCCGAATATGATATACATAGGCGACGGGCTGACGGACGTGCCGTGCATGAAGCTGGTGAAGACCGGCGGCGGTCACAGCGTGGCGGCGTATCAGCTTGAAGGCGGAGAGGCGGACAGACTTATAATCCAGGGCAGGGCCGGACATATAGCGCCGGCGGATTACCGTGAGAACACACAGATGGACAAAACCATAAAAGCGATACTCGATCTTATAGCCGCGAGCAGCAAAACGACGGAGATGTACGTTTCCGATCTTGAAGCGGCGAAAAACAGATCGTAACGAAAGGACGGGTAAAACCATGTACGATAAGTATAAATCAAGCATAGTGTCTATAATAGCGACGTTCATATTCGCGGCGCTCGTTATAGCGGGATGCGTTCTGCTTCCGTTTCTTATAAAAATTTATATGGGTGACGCGTATCTGACTGATATCGGCAGAAAGATCGCGCTTTATATCTGCCTGTATATCTGCGGTGCGTTTTCGCTTCTGATCTCGTATCTTTTGCTCCGTCTGCTTTTCAACATCAGAAAAAACGTGGTTTTTGACCGCGCGAACGTGAAATACGCAAGATATATAAGCTGGTGCTGCTTTGCTGTCTGCGCGGCGTTTTTCGCTCTCGGTTTCTTCGTGACGTTTTCTTTTGTAATATCGTTTGCCGCGGCATTCATCGGGCTTATCGTCCGCGTGTCGAAAAACCTGCTCAACGAAGCGGTGGATATCAAAGAAGAAAACGACCTTACGGTGTGAGGTGGCTATATGATAGTTGTAAACGTTGACGTAATGCTTGCAAAAAGAAAAATGTCCTCCGGCGAACTTGCGCAGAGGATAGGCATAACGCAGGCGAATCTCTCTATTCTAAAAACGAACAAGGCGAAAGCGATACGTTTTTCCACACTTGAAGCCATCTGCCGGGAGCTTAAATGCCAGCCCGGAGATATACTTGAATTCTGTGAGGACGAGGACAGTCCTTTCAACAGAGACTGACGGGTATGATTATGAAAAAAATAACTTCCGTATTCATAGCGCTGCTCTTCGTCGCCGTTTTATGCGTATCCGCCGCGGCGGACACGAGCTTTGACAGGCTTTTGTTAAACGACAATAAAGTGAACGGCAAAAACGTAATGGGTTCTTACGTTGAAATAAACGAGGGAGACCATCTGTATATCCTCGGCTGGGCCGTGAACAAGGCGACCGGCAGCAGACTTAAAGAAGCCGTTTATACGGTAAACGGCAAAGAATATAAATGCGCGGACAACTACCGCGACAGAAAAGACGTTGCAAACGCGCTGGGGATCGATCCTGAGCTCGGAATCCACGCCGGCATAGGCAAGGACGACGACGCGTGCGAGCTTCTCGGCATTGACGGGCTCAAAGCCGGCGAATACAACGTCGCGATAAAGGTGAAATACGAGGACGGCACGGAGGAGCAGCTCGTGAACGCGCAGTTCACGCTGAAGGTCAACTCGGAGGACGAAGAAGTTGAATTCACATACAAGGAGCTATCGGCAATGAATCTTATAGCATATAAGACCGGCGCGAATTACGCGTTTTACGGGCTTGCGAAATTCGATCTTCAGGGACCGTTTGAAGAAAACGGCGAGCCGGATTATTCCGTTTTTACAAAATACTATAACTTTGACATAGAAAAACTGAAAGAAAACAGCGTAAAAAGAACGGATACCGAAACGGGCGTAACCGTTTACGGCAAGACCGCAGATGATCTGAGCGACGACGTGATGAAAAAATACGCGGAGCGTTTTTCGCTGTACGAGGACGTCGTTTACGGCTCCGAGAACCGCGATTATTCGGAATTTGCCGGCGCTCTGCCGGATAAATACAAACCGGCACCGTACGAGGACAGGCTCGTCGGCGTGGCGTATTCAACGTGGATGTATAAGACATCGCGTTTCACAAACAGCTGGGAAACGCCGCTTCTCGGAAAATACACCTCGCTTGACAGCCCGGAAACGCTGAAAGCTCACGCGGAGCTGTTGTACGACGCGGACGTGGATTTCGTTCTCGTGGACTGGTCAAACAACGTTGACTACGATTTCTACAACAAAAAGGACTACCGCGGCGGACGTGCAAGAAACGACTTTGAGACGATAGAAATGGGCACGACCCAGATGTTTGAATCGTGGTCCAAACTCGAGCACACACCGAAAATAGCCGTATTCATCGGCTGCCCGAACGACGAAAGCGCGATAAAAGACGGCAGACTACAGAAAAAAGCTGACCAGGTCTACCGCGAATATATAGAAAAAGAAGAATATAAAGATCTGTATCAGACGTATCTCGGCAAGCCTCTGCTCGTCGTATATCTCGGCACGCCGGCCCTGGCGCAGTCAAGACTTGCAAAGCTCTGGAACGACGACAGGTTCACGGTAAGGTTCCTTACCGGATATATCGGTCAGCAGAGTATGTATAACAACAAAACGCGCGCCGCAACTCAGCCTATATGGAGCTGGGAGGAGCGCGGACAGCAGTGCTACGCCGTAAACGGCGACGTCGTGGAATGTATGACGGTGCAATCCGCGTGGAGATCGCAGGACAGCCCCGGCGACCGCAATTATATAGAACCGGGACTTCGTAACTACGGCGATACGTTTCTTAAAATGTGGGCGAGAGCCAAGGCTTTCGGTCCGCAGATAGTTTTGTGCCCGACGTGGAACGAATACTCAAAGGGCGAACAGCCGACGCCGGAGATCAACAAGGACTTAGAGCCGACGATCGAGTCCGGAACGCTTTACTACGATATCTTAAAAGAACAGATAAAGCTTTTTAAAAACAAAGCTGAATCAACGCCCGAAGAAACGCAGGAAGAGACCGTGACGGAAGAGATCACCGAGACCGAAAAACAGACCGAGACAGCGCCCGAAGAAAGCGAAACGGAAAAGCAGACCGAAGAAGAAAAGAAGACCGGAAATTTGAAGCCTTTCCTTCTCACCGCGGCGGCGGTCGTGCTGGCGGCGGCGATAGCCGTGGGCTCGTTCATCTGGCACAGAAAAAAGAGCGAAAAAAGACGGGGTAAAAACAAGTAAGCGAACCTGATCTGCCCCGCGGCGGCGCGCTTCGCCTGCCGCGAAGCCTGAAATATTTTTCCGGGCTCGCAAAAAAACAATAAAATACGACCCGACGCGGAAAAATATTTCTATCCGCGCCGGGTATATTTTTATATTCATTTATCAAATCGTTACGGCGCGGATCGCGCCGCCGCGCCATGCCCGTTTATCCTTTGCCTCCCTTTGTACGGGAACCGTTGTAGGGGCGATCACCGATCGCCCGCCGCGCCCCCTCATTCGAAGAATGATGGGAGGGGACAGGGGGGTATGGGGGGTGGCGCGCAGCGCCGTGAGGGGTGGGGACCCACCATAATTCGTCGCGTAGGGACACCTTACCTATTCACTATTCACTATTCACTCTTCACTCGGGAGGGGAAACCCCTCCCCTACAACGGACGACCAATGGTCGCCCCTACATTGATTTGTTTGTTTATACGGACGAGCAATGCTCGCCCCTACAAGCGAAACGTCGGTGTGATACTTTCTGAATTCTTAATTCTTAATTCTTAATTCTTAATTCATTATACCTCTTGCTTTGCAAATTGTCAATACCGATATATTTACCGACGCTGTTTTGGTAAAATAATTAACAGGTGAAATATTTGTGAATTTTAAGGAAAACAATTGACAAGCAAAAATCAATTTGATATAATACATTCAACTGAGAACACAAGGAGATCTTATGGATAAACTTTACGACGTTATAATCATAGGCGCCGGCACGGCGGGTATGACCGCCGCGATATACGCGAGACGCGCGTCAAAGTCGGTGCTCGTCATTGAAGCAAAAAGCTACGGCGGCCAGATAATAAACACGCCGCATATCGACAACTACCCCGCACAGCCGCATATATCGGGCTACGATTTTGCGACCGCGATATTCGATCAGGTAAAGGAATCCGGCGCGGACGTCGTCTTTGACAGAGCGCTCGGCATAACCGACGGCGATATAAAAAAAGTTACGACCGAAAACGGCGAATATGAAGGCAAAGCCGTGATAATCGCAACGGGTTCGGAAAACAGAAAGCTGGGCGTTGACGGCGAGGATATGCTCGTCGGCCGCGGCATATCGTACTGCGCAACGTGTGACGGCGCGTTCTTCCGCGGCAAAAAGGTCGCGGTCGTGGGCGGCGGCAACACCGCGCTTGAAGACGCTTTGTATCTTTCCGACATTGCGGAAACGGTGTATCTGATACACCGCCGCGACGAATTCAGGGGCGACGATGCGTCAGCGGAGCTTCTGAAAAGCCGCGAAAACGTCAAATTCGTTTTAAACAGCCGCGTGACGAAGCTGACGGCGGAAAAGCGCCTTAAAAGCATTGAGGTGACGGACAAGGACGGCAATATCACGGAGCTTGAAGTGAACGGTCTTTTCGTCGCCGTAGGCAGGATACCGGAAAACCGCGCGTTTGATAACGTCCTTGAACTTGACTCCGCCGGATACGCCGTATCCGGCGAGGATTGCAGAACGAAAACGCCCGGCGTGTTCGTTGCCGGGGACAACCGTGCAAAAGAGCTGCGGCAGCTCGTTACCGCCGCCGCGGACGGCGCGTCGGCAGCGACGGAAGCTGTGAAATATATAAATTCAACAAAATAAAAAAGAAAGGATAACGCTTATGGAGATCAGGGAAATGATCCTTCAGACAATGAGAGCCGCCGGAAAACCGCTGAGCGCAGCGGAAATAGCAAAGCTGACCGGTCTTGACAAAAAGGTAGTAACTCAGGCGCTTGCTCTTCTGAAAAAGGACGGAGATATCGTTTCCCCGGTCCGCTGCAAGTGGGAGCCTAATGAAAAAGCCTCGCAATAGCGAGGTTTTTTTGTGCAGTTGTAGGGCGGGGGCTTGCTCCCGCCGTTTGCCTTCTCCTTTTGGAGAAAGTGTCGGCTTTGCCGACGGATGAGGCTGCGGCGGGAGCAAGCTCCCGCCCTGCCAAAAATTATTTCACCACCACGTCAAACGGATATTCCCAGCATTCTCTTTCATATTTTCCGTCTATAAGGCGGCCTTTTATTATAAATGAGACGTAAACACGGTAAACGCCGTTGTCTGCGGTCTTGAAAAACCGGTTCAGATCATCAAAAGTTCCCACAGACGGATAACACGGATTTTCGTTTTCGTCATAACATCCTATCCCGTCTATCTCCGTACCGTTTCCGGCGTCGTCATATCTGAAAACCAGATCGCCGCCGTCATATTTTATCACAGCAACGTATGACGGTGCCAAACCGTTACATCCGTCTACCCATGATCCGCTTCTGTCGTCATACATCTCACACCAGCAGAAATATCCGTCCGGATATATAGTTCCGTTGCCGTTGCTTACCGTCAGATACACGGGTCTTTTTGCGTCGCTCGTCTCCTTATACTCAACGTAAACGTTGAACGGATAAACGTAATATCCGGTCACTGTCGTACCGTCGTTCATATTGAAATCATTAAGGTAAAACGAAACGACAGCCCTGTATATTCCGCTCTTTGCGCTTTCAAGATACGCGTTCAGTCTGTTAATCGTAGGCCCTTCTGTCAGGACTGCGCCTGTGTTTATATCGTATAACTCATATTTTATAAGCCGCTGCGGCAGGTATTTATCTGTAAGCGCGTTGTAATTCACGCTGAGTCCCTCGCCGTAATTGACCGTCGGTATATTTTTCGCGTCTGATACGCCGTTTCCTGTTGTTTTTACTGTTTTTCCGTTTTCATATACGTCAACGTGGTCGGGATATGCGTCCGGATATATGCGTCCGTCGCCCGCGACGGACAGATAAACGGGCGCTTTTCCTTTTTGTCCGAACATTATCTCAAACGAATAATGCGCATACGCGTTGCTGTTTTTCATGTCCACGGTTATATAAATACTGTCCGCGCCGTCCTGCAGTGCTTTTGTTATCGCGTTGTTCAGACTGTCAAGCGAGTTGTGCGATACCGTATCGTTATATCCGCCCTGAACTCTTACCGTGCTTTCGATTTCTACTACGCTCGCCTTGTTTATCGCGCTGACCGTCATACCGGTCTTGTAATATATCAGGATATCCTCTCTGCCGACAATCTCAAGCTCATATCCGGTAAACGTTTCCCATTCCGGAATAAGACCGTTTATCTTTTCTCCGTTTGCTCTGACCTCTATAAGATCAATAAACTCTTGTGTAGGATAGGTTTCCGTCTCAGCCGACTGTATTTTCACGTCAAACGGATACTCCCATCCCGTTGATTCGTATTGACCGTCAATAAGCCGTCCTTTTACGCTGCACGTTACCGTAATGCGGTACGTGCCGAGCTCGGCGTGCTTGAAGAAACTGTTTATCTCGTCGCGTGAAACGTTCCAATACTCTTCGCCTTTATTGATCCGAAACGATAAGCTCGTGCCGTTTCCGGCTTCCTTGTATCCGATCTTTATCGCGGCGCCTCCGTCAAATTCTATTACGGGTACGTTCTCCGCCCATACGGCACCCGCGCCGTCGCCTTCAAGCCAGCCGCCTTCTTCGTCCCGGTATTCCGTCGTCCACAGAAAGTACGCGTCCGGATATACAGTCTGATTTCCGCATTTAACGGTCAGATAAACGGGATGCTTTCCGTTTGTCATATCAGGCTCTATCGGCTCCGCGGGTGTCGTAACGATAACATCAAACGGATAATCATACGTTGAATTGATAAAATTTCCGTATTCGTCGTGCGTTTCGCGTTTGATGCGTATGACTATTCTGTATTCGCCTTCGACCGCGTCTTTCAGATAGTCGTTTACTTCCTCAAGCGTCCAGCTTTTTTTGTCGCTGAAAGCGATCCAATAACTTACGTTTGCAATATTTCTTTCGTCATAATCGGCCTTCATGCCGTCGTTAACGTAAGTTATATACGGAACTTTATTTGACATATACGCATTGTCTTCGTCAACGCCTCCGCCGTAAGCGGCGTACGCGTCGGGGATTATCGTTTTTGCGCCGCAGGTCACTTTCACCGTAAGGTCCGGGGTCTCCGGATCATGCAGATCCGGACCCGTCGTTTCCTCCGGTTCGGTCGTTTCTTCCTTTATCAGCACTTCAACGTCAAACGGATAATCAAATCCTTCGACTGTATCGCCATATGTGAAGCTGAACCTGATCACAAAGCGGTATGTGCCGGTATGCGCGTGCTTAAGATAGTCGTTGATATAATCAACGGAGATATGTTCTTCCTCATCACTGCCGTAACGTCTGTAACCGACGTAACATCTGCCGGACGGCTGCACGTAAGCAATATCGATATCACTTCCGTCATAATGCAGGACGGGTACGTTTTTCGCGACTTCCGTGCCCCAGAGCCATGCGTCCGGATAAATGATCTCGTTTGCGTCAAAAACTTTTAAATAAACGGGAGGCTTCCCTTCTTTATACGTGCCGGGCAGTGTTATATCCGTCGTTTCCGCCGTTGTTTCGGTTTCGGTATCTGTCTCCGTTTCTGTTTCGGACACGTTATCCGAATCAGGCTCGGTTTCCATTACCGTCACTTCCGTTGTCCAGACAGCGACGTCAAACGGGCATTCCCACGCGCTTGACTCGAATTTGCCGTCTATCTCGCGTCCGGTTACTGTAAAAGACGCGATGACGCGGTATACGCCCTGCTCGGCTTCGCTGAAAAATCCGCTCAGATCGCCGTCGCCGGAATACACGGGTTTTTCGTTTTGTTTGATGCTGTAATGCACCTCCGACGCGTTTTCATAGCCGATCTCCAACGACACTCCGTCAAACGCTATATCCGGCACAGCCTTCACCGTCTCGGCACCGGCGCCGTCGGCGTCTATCCACGCTCCGTCACCGTCCGAATATTTTTCCGACCACAAAAAGTAGGCGTTCGGGTATATCGTTTCGCCGCCGCTTTTGACCGTCATGTAAACCGGGGCGCGTAGTTTATCCGTACCGCAGTCGTCGTCGGTCACCTGCTCCGTGTCCGTTACGTCGGGATCGGTCAGCTCCCCGGATATACCGACGGTATCTGAGGTCAGCGGGTCGATCCTGGAAGCGCCGAGCTTTTCAAGATATTTGAGGCCTATGAACGTGCCGCCGCAGACGAGCACGGCAACGAGCACGAGCCCCGCCGCGTACACCGCGGGCTTTTCAAAAAATCTCTCTTTTCTCTGCGCTCCGGCGTAGTTGATATTTACGAATCCCGGGTCTTTTATATCTTTTTTTACGCCTTCATACCTTTTTTGAAGGATTTTTTCTATATTATTGTAATCGCCGTTTTTCTTCATTTCAGCCCCTCCGTGCGGGAAAGCTTTTTAAGCGCCCTGTAATATTTTGTTTTAACGGTAGAGAGCGGGATGTCGGCATCAGCCGCTATCTCTTCAAGCGTACAGCCGTATACGAAGCGCATCGTAAGTATAAGATGCGTTTTCTTGTCAAAACCGCAGCGGGATATAATATCAAAAAATTCAACGTTTTCCATATCCGCGTCGTATGAAAACGCCTCGGACAGCTCTTCTATGCTTGACGCCGTGCGGTTCCTTTTATAAATATCCTTTGCTTCGTTATATACGGCTTTGAGAAGCCACGCGTCAAATTTGGAGTCGTCCTTCAATTTGTGCAGATTTGCCCATACCGACGCCACGGCTTCGGAGACGGCGTCCTTGGCGTCCTCCGTGTTGCGCACCACGGAATACGCCGCCGCAAAAAGGTCTTTTCTTTTTGCCTGAACGCGATCGGAAAATTCCTCTTTTTCCATCTCCCCACCTCCTTTGACATATATGACTGAAAAAACGGCAAAAAAGTTTCAGCAAATTTATTTTATATCAAAATTTTTTCACTGTCAATACTTTTTTAATAACAATTCCGCTTGACGCGGCGGCTGCTGTATATTTTACTTTTTTATTTTTCATTATCAAAACACTTGAAATAAGTCGGTTTTTGTGATACAATACGCGTATAATGACGGCTTTAAAAGAGAGAGTATATGAAAAAAAGTGATATAAAAAGAGAGCCGATAGAGCGTATAGAAGCTGACGTGAACGTCGGGTTAAGCAGCAGGCAGGCGGAAGAGCGCGTTGCCAAAGGATACGGCAATACTGCGACCGATCCGAACGAAAAAAGCACGCTCGGGATCGTGGCGGGCAACCTGTTCACGTTTTTCAACGTGGTTTTATTCGTCATAGCCGCGGTCTTCGCTGCGTTTATAATCGTTTTAAAGGCGATAGGTAGGTCAGATATTGCGGACACTTATTTCGGCATATCGAAATTCATGTTTATTATCCCCGCGCTGATGAACGTGGGCATGGGTTCGTTTCAGGAGATCAAAAGCCTTCAGGTCATAAAAAAGCTCCGCATAGTTACCGAAACTAAATGCAGGGTCAATAGAGACGGCAGACAGATAACGGTCGAGGCGAACAAGATCGTGCTTGACGATATAGCCGTGATATCCGCCGGAGATCAGGCGTCCGCCGATCTTACGGTCGCCACGGGCGAGGTCTACGTTGACGAGTCTATGCTTACGGGCGAGGCGGACCACGTAAAAAAGACCGCGGGCGACACGATCCTCTCCGGTTCCGCTGTTATTGTCGGCGAGGCGAGGTGCAGAGTGACGGCGGTCGGTAACGATACGTACGCGTCAAAGCTGACGAGAAAAGTTAAAAGCGGCGCGCGTCACAAGTCCGAGCTTATGAGCACGATAATGAAAATAATTAAAATAATCACCGCCGGGCTCGGAATAGCTCTGACGTCCGTGTTTGCGACGCTTATTATTAAAATAGCGAGCTGCGGCGCAGACGCGTCCGTCTGGGGCATGGCGATGTCGCTTGACGACCCGGCGACGTGGGCACTCATAACGCTGACGGGCGGCACGTTCGGCATAGGTATGATACCTACCGGGCTCGTTCTCACGGCGTCCGTCGCGTTGATGGTATCGATCGCACAGCTTACGAAAAAGCAGACGCTCGTGCAGGAGCTTTACTCGCTTGAAAACCTGTCCCGCGTTGACATAATCTGCCTTGACAAGACCGGCACGCTGACCGACGGCACGATGACCGTCTCCGACGTAAAGGCGTTTATCCCGGCGGACGAGGTGTGCCGCCACGCAAAGGCGATAGTCGCCTCAGCGGGTGACAGAAACGCCACGATGGAGGCGGTCTACAAGAGATTCGGAATTGACGAAAACGCGGATTTTAAAGAGATAATCCCGTTTTCAAGCGCAAACAAGTATTCCGGGCTCGTATATAAAGACGGCAGACGCCTTCTTATGGGCGCGCCGGAATATCTGCTCGATCCGGGCGACGAAAGGCTTGAAATTTCGGCCGCATACGCAAAAAAAGGCATGCGCGTAGTCGCCATGACGCTTGATAACGACCTTATTGCGTTTTTGGCGATAGAAGACCACGTGCGAGACACCGCGCCGGACACGCTTAAGTTTTTCTCCGATAACGGCGTTACGGTAAAAGTAATTTCCGGCGACAATCCGCTGACGGTAAGCAAAATAGCCGAGCAGTGCGGGATAAAAAACGCGGATAAATATATATCGCTGTCCGGCATACCGCTTGAAAAGATACCGGAGATAGCGGAAGAATACACGGTATTCGCCAGAGTTTCCCCGGAGCAGAAGGAGGCGCTCGTCGCGGCTCTTCAGTCAAAGGGGCATAAGGTCGCGATGACCGGCGACGGCGTAAACGATATACTTGCGCTCCGCCGCTCCGATTCGTCAATAACGTTTGCAAAAGCGACGGAGGCGGCAAAATCCTGCTCCGACGTCGTGCTTCTCGACAACGATTTTTCACATCTGAAAGAGGTTGTGGGAGAAGGCAGACGCGTTATAAGCAACATACAGAAGACGGCTGTTCTGTACCTTATGAAAACGATAGCGGTCTTCATATTCGCGTTTGCGCTCATACCGTTTGCAAAAGGGCAGATGTGGCTGTCAGTTGAAAACCTTTATATGCTTGAAGCGGCGGTCATAGGCACCGGCGGTTTCCTGCTCTCGCTTGAGCCGCAGCGCACGCCCATAAAAGGCTCTTTTATAAAAAACATACTCTCGCAGTCCGCAGCCGCGGGCATACTTGCGGCTCTGTCCATACTTTTGCCGATCCTGCTCAATACAATTCCGCAGCACTTCGGCGCCTTGCCTTTCGTTTCGGATATAAACGTCCGCCCGATGATGACGGTGTTTTTGACCGCCGCAGGCTTTGTTGTGATATTCTCCATGTGCATACCGTTTAACAAATACCGGGCTTTCGTGCTCGTCGCGCTGACCGGCGTCGCGGTGATACTCGGAATGATGCTGCCCGCCTCTTATATAGGCGGCAAGACGATAGGCGAGGGGATGCTTTCATTTGACGCGTCCGCCGGGCAGACGATATTCGACTCACAGCTTTTGCGCGAGATGTTCCGACCCGGCAATTCCGAGGTCATAAAAAATCTCTTCTCCGACAGAAACAATTTCCTTGTTATAAGGCTGTTCTTCTATATCGCAGTACCGGTATTCGTGCTTGTGAGATTCGCAGTTGAAAACTACGCGAGAAAGCAGTTTAAAGACGTAAAGAAAAACAGATCTTTCAGAATAGGCAGAAGACTGATGCTCGCCTCCGGCTTTGTTCTGATACTCCACGCCGTACTCTCCGCGATAGAGACGTTTGCGAACACGGGTTATATGGTGAATATAAGCGATAAATTCGATAAGCTGCAGGGCATAGCGTCGTTTATCAGCGTAGTTTACGTCATACTGCATCTTACCATAGGATATATCGGCTACAAGCTCTGGAAAGACCCGACGAAAAAGATGATAAAGATCGCGTTTGCCGCCGCCGTTGTCCTCGCGGTTATAACAGTTGCCGCAACGGTGCTGTCAAATTCTTTGATAACCGTGTCTTCCGATCCGCTTATAGTTTTTGACAGCGTAGTCATGCTCGTCATAACCGCCGCGTACATCGCCGGCGCTGTGACCGTACGGGCAAAATACGACCTCGGGCTGCAAAAGCCGCGGGACAAATAAAAAAAGCAAAACAAAAAACCGCCGTGAAGACGGTTTTGATTTTTTGTTTGTTCAGTCCGTAAACATACCGTCGGGAACTTTCGCGTCCCAGCGCGGATCCGCGGGTACGCCGAGAGCGCGGCAAATGATAGCCGGGATATCTTTTATCTCAAGCTTTATTTTGCCTTTTTTCACGGTCTTCCCTTTCGCGGCAAAGAAAACGTACTTTTCCTCGTCCGTTCTGCCGCCGTGACCCGTGCCTATGCCGCCGTGATCCGCCGTAGCTATTATAAGCGTACTGTCGGCTATGCCGGCTTTTTCCACGGCTGCGCACACTTTTGCGGCGTATCCGTCAACAACGTGCAGCTCTTTCAGATAAAGCGGCGTATTGTAGCCGTATTTATGCCCCGCGCCGTCTATCGAATCGAACTGTATGAACAGAAATTCCGGCTTTTCGGTCTTTATGAAATCGCATATCTGTATAAGAAGCGACTCGTCGTTTGCGGATCTTTTGACTATGCCTATGCCGCTGTCGGCTATCGACGTGTTTATCGGCGACCAGTTTGAAAACGAGCCGAGCTTCGCGCCGGGGTGAGCGTCGCGTATCACGCGGAATATCGTCGGATGCTCCGCGCGGTGCTTATATTCGGTACTGCCTATCGTGCCGTTCGTCAGCTCGTGTACTTTCGGCTGTACGCCGATCAGCATCGAACCCCAGCATTCCGACGAATCGGTCGGTATCGAGGTCAGGCAGAAGTCGCTGCCGGCGCCTTCTTCGAACATTTTGTGTATCGCGGGCGTATCGGTGTTGCGGTAGAAGTTCCCCGCTCCGTCGATGCCTATTATTATCACGTGTTTATACGTATACGCCATTTTATCTCCTTATTAAACAGGTC
>JAEEGJ010021601.1_pt1 | contig 13816 bp, 9 predicted proteins | sample 8958761 | NCBI WGS metagenome assembly JAEEGJ01 (sample SAMN16246546, study PRJNA631951) | gut metagenome | biome: gut microbiome; feature: rumen; material: RS-attached | host: Bos | place: Iran: Karaj | collected 2018-10 | reverse complement strand
CCTACATCCTCTGGCCTTCCCGTGTGGGCGCCTTCTCCCTGGTGATGGGCCGTCACGTGACTCATTCGGATACGACCTGGCTCCCGTTCTCCTATCTGATTGAAAAACAGAATACTACCTATCTTGTTCCCGGTGTCAATCTCCGCAGCGTGGGCACCATCCGCGACGCCCAGAAATGGCCTAAGCGCGACGCGCGAAAGGATCCGGACCGGCTGGACTGCATCAACTACAACCTTCTGAGTCCGTACACGATCCAGAAGATGTTCAAGGGCATCAAGCTCCTGCAGAACCTGCAGTATTCCTCCGGCGAACTCTCCGACATCTACTCCTACCACAGCGCCAAGATCAAGAACAGTTCGCTCCGGAACGGCATCGAGTTCTACCGGATCGCCATCACTAAGTTCCTGGGGAACTCCATCATCAAGAAACTGGAGAACCTGCCGGCCGGCGCATCCGACGATGAGATCCGCCGGACGCTCAAGCCGGAGCTTCCCGGCGGCAAGGGAAAGTGGACGGACCTCAGCGGCCTCATCGCTCCGAAGGGGCTGGTCTCCGCCCTCCTGGACCAGGTCGAGTCCGGCGAAGTGAAGGACCTGAAAACGGTCGATGCCGTCTTCAAGCTGATGCACGCGGACTACTACCGGCTGGAATGGGACTGGGCCTACGACAAGTATGACGAGTTCTTCGGTTATCCGCTGGAGACCATTACTGCCGAGCAGGTTGCCGATATCGTGGATCAGTGGAAGACCGCCGTCGTCGGGCTCGACCGGATGCTGTATGAGGACGCGAAGAAGGAGTTCAACCTGGCCTCGATGACGGGCTTCGGCGCCGACGGGTCCCGCCAGGAGAAGGAGCAGGACTTCGAGCAGGTCCGCGGCGTGTTCGAGTCGAACTCTTTCGTGAACGCCGTTCTCCGCCACATAGAAGACAAAACCGCGCTCGGAAATGAACTCCTGGCGCGGCTGAAGCGGAATTGAGCGAAACTCCTAGCGGCTGTTGTAAGCCGCGAGTGCTTTTTCCAGAATGACGAGGGCCTTTGCAAGGTCCTCTATTTTTAGCACATAGGCTACCCGGACCTGGTTCTTGCCGAGTTCCGGATGGCAGTAGAATCCGGAGGCCGGCGCCAGCATCACGGTCTCGTTCTGATACCGGAAATCCGTCAGGAGCCACTGGCAGAAATCCTCCGCGTCCTCGACGGGGAGAGCGGCGGTCGTATAGAAAGCGCCCTGAGGCATCGGCGTGTAAACGCCCGGGATGGCATTGAGTCCCGCGATGATGAAGTTGCGGCGGGCCAGATACTCGTTGTGGCACGCCTTCGCGTATTCTTCCGTTCCCTCGATGGACGCTTCGGCGACGATCTGTCCCAGCAGGGGCGGGCTCAGGCGGGCCTGCGCGAACTTCATCACGGACTCGCGCACGTCCTTGTTCCGGGTGACGATGTTGCCGATGCGGATGCCGCATTCGGAATAGCGCTTGGACATGGAATCGACGACGATCACGTTCTGTTCGATGCCTTCCAGGTCCATGGCGGAAATATAGGGTTCGTCCGAGTAGCAGAACTCCCGGTAGACCTCGTCGGAGAACAGATACAGGTCGTATTTCCGGACGATGTCACGGAGCCGGTAAAGCTCTTCCTTCGAATAGAGATAGCCCGTGGGGTTGTTCGGGTTGCAGATGAGGATGGCTCGGGTCTTCGGGGTGATGACCTCTTCAAACGCCTCGACGTCCGGAAGGGCGAAGTCGTCCTCGATGCGGGAGGTGACGGTGAGCACCTCAAGGCCGGCCTGGGCGGCAAAGGAAAGATAGTTCGCATAGCCGGGCTCGACCATGATGATTTCGTCGCCCGGATCCATGCAGGCCATGAAGGTCATCAGCAGGGCTTCGGATCCGCCGGTGGTGACGAGGACGTCATCGGGCGTAATATGGATGCCGAAACGGCCGTAATAACCTGCAAGTTTCTGACGGAGCGACAGGTAGCCGTCGCTGGGGCTGTATTCGAGCGTGGTGCGGTCGATGTGTTTCAGCGCATCCAGGGCCTTCTGCGGAGTGGGGAGATCCGGCTGGCCGATGTTGAGATGATATACTTTGACGCCGTCCTTCTTGGCGGCGTCGGAGTAGGGTACCAGCTTGCGGATCGGGGAAGCGGGCACAGTAAACCCACGTGTGGATATTTTTGGCATAGTCAGTTCGTTTTAAGTTCTCTAGATGATTCCCAGCAGGTGGCTGCGGGAAAGCATGCAGTCTCCGATCGGGGCGGCCTGGTTGCGGAGCTTGCTGAATTTGATCGCGGTGTCCTGGTTGGCGATGGTCTGGGCGTGGCGCTTGACGGCGCTGCGCACCGGCAGCAGGAGGTAGTCTCCCGCCATCGCCATCTTGCCGCCGAGGACGACCAGCTGCGGGTTGAAGACGTTGATCAGACCCGCGAGACCGCGGCCGAGGTTGCTGCCGATCTTCTCGATGGTCTCGATCGTGAGGATGTCCTCCTCCTGGATGGCCTGGAAGATGTCGTTCAGGTTGACCTTGCCCTGATCCCGGAAATGGCGGGAGAGGGAGGAGGCGCGCCCGGCCTGGAGCTGCTCGGTGATCATCCGCACGAGGGCGGAACCCGATGCGCCGGTCTCGAGGCAGCCCACCTTGCCGCAGCGGCAGATCTGGTCGTTGTTCAGCAGCGGGAAGTGGCCGAATTCACCGGAATAGCCGGAAGTGCCGTAATAGAGCCGTCCGTCCAGGATCATGCCCATGCCGAGACCCCAGCTGACGTTCACGAAGAGCACGTTCTGCTCCTTCTTGACCACGCCGGAGAGGAACTCGCCGTAAGTCATCGCCCGGGAGTCGTTCTCGATGACCACCGGAATGTCCAGGTCCTCGGAGAGGATCTTGTTGATGGGGCGGTCGGGGTCGAAGGAATACAGGTTGCTGTAGCCGGTTTTCGGGTTCACGCGGCCTGCGACGCTGATGCCCATTCCGAGCACCCGGTTCCATTCGAGGTCATGCTTGACGAAGAAATCGCGGATGTTCCGGGAGATGGTGTGCAGGCAGGCTTCGTCGATCTCGAGGACGAAGGGGATGTTGTCCTCGAAGCAGACCAGGCCCCCCTTGAAGTCAGTGACCGCGATGCTGGCGTGCGTGTGCCGGATGTCAAGGCCGATGAAGTAGCCCGCTTCGGGGTTCAGGCCGTAGATGCTCGGCCGGCGCCCGCCGGAGGTGCCGGATTTGCCCAGCTCGATCATGAAACCTTCGTCCATGAGTTCGCCGATCAGCTTGGTGACCGTGGGAACGCTGGTGTTAATCTGCTCACTCAGAGCTGCAATGCTATATTCACCACTCTCGATGCAGAGCCGGAGGATGGTCTTCTTCAAGATGGAATTCTTGTTGTCCTTTTTGTCCAGAAATGTCGTTCTCATCTTTTTCGTTCTTTTGGTGCAAAAATAATATATTTTTTATAAAACAAAACCAATTTCTGAAAATACTTTAAGAATTTTTCTATAAGGTACGCGTGCGCGGGGTTTTTCGGGAAAAATCGCTATATTTGTGACTTGAGAAAAGTGTTCGCTATGTTCGGAAGGCTCAAAAACTGGAGGAATTCGTTCCGGCTGTCCCTGAAGACGAAGATGGTGCTGTCCCTGAGCGCCATCGCGGTCGTCCTCATCGTATCCGGCATCATCTCCATCGTGGAATACCGGCGCATGTCCAACTACGTGTCCGACATGATCGCCGAGGATATCAACAGTATCAATGTCGCCCAGAAGCTCGCGGCCGTCACGGATGACTACAACCTGCAGATCCTCACGGTCATCGGCGACGATTCCGTGAATTCCCTTCCGGATTTCGACCAGCAGGGCTTCGTGTCCTACTGCGATTCCCTGCGTTCCATCTTCTCCGTGGAGAACGTCCTTCCGCTCACGGATTCCGTCCTGTATTCCTATGCGGCCTATATGCTGACATCCCTCGAACTGGAACAGGTCGTCCAGTCGGACTTCATCGACTCCCGTACCTGGTACTTCGAGCGGCTGCAGCCTTCCTTCCAGCGCCTGAACGGCGACATCGACCGCCTCAGCCAGGCCATGTATGCCGATCTCCAGCAGAATTCCGTCGATTTTGACCGCGGTTTCTACCGGAGCATCATCCCGGGCATCGTCGCGGTCGCGGTGGGTGTCATTCTGGTGCTCCTGCTGATGTTTTTCATCACCTCCTTCTATGTGAAACCGCTGAAAAAGATGCTGGATGGGCTGGACGAATACCGCTCCATGGGCCGGCGCTACAACTATTCCTTCGACGGGGATGACGAACTGGTCGAACTCAATGAAGGCATTACGGAGCTCGCGGAGGAGAACCGGCAGTACCGCCGCCGGATCAAGCTGCTGAAGGAAACCCAGTCCCGGACGGAGGAATCCGAATGAACCTGAAAGTCATATCGCGGAACACGGGAATGGCGCTCCTGGTGAGCTCGCTGTTCATGCTGTTCGCGGTGGGCATCTCGCTCATCGACGGCGGCGACAGCGCCCTGGCCCCGCTCCTGATCAGTTTCGCGCTGACCTTCACCGTGGGTATTTTCCCCTTCATCTTCGTGCGGAAGACGGAGCATATCTCGCTCAAGGACGGATACATGATCATCTTCCTGTCGTGGATGCTGTCTTTCCTGTTCGGAATGCTTCCGTACGCCCTCTGGGGCGGTCCGTTCACGTTGGCGAACGCCTGGTTCGAGAGCGTGTCGGGCTTTACCACCACCGGCGCCACCATCCTGGAGGATGTGGAGTCGCTGCCGCGGAGCCTGCTGTTCTGGCGTTCATCGACGCACTTCATCGGCGGTTTGGGCGTCGTGGTCTTCCTCCTCCTGATTATTCCGAGTTCCTCGCCGGTACGCCTGCGGCTCACCAATATGGAACTTTCTTCCCTGTCCAGGGATGATTATCGGTCCCGCGCCAACAAGACGGTCTCCATTTTCGCCCGGGTTTACCTCGTTCTCTTCGTGGTGGCCTTCTTCAGTTACTGGGCGGCTGGGATGTCTCCGTTCGATGCCGTCAATCACGCCTTCAGCGTGTGCGCGACGGGCGGATTCTCCACCCGGAACCTGTCCGTCGGGTACTTCGACTCGACGCTGATTTCGGTCCTGACCATTGTCTTCATGACGGTCGCGTCGCTTCATTTCGGCCTGCTGTACATGTGCTTCATAAGCCGGTCGCTCCGGCCGCTGCGCAACCCGGTCGTCCGTTTCTTCCTGCTCAGCCTGGCGGGCGGTTCCATCCTTTCCGCGTTTTCCCTCAAGATGCAGGGAACGGTCGATACCTGGGGGCGCGCCTTCCTGGACGCCACGTTCCATCTCGTGAGTTATACGTCCACTTCGGGGCTGGCCATCAGCGACAATTCCGAGTGGCCGATGCTTCCGTGCTTCATCCTGATCATCGGCAGTCTCGTGTGCGGCTGCGCGGGATCCACGACGTGCGGACTCAAGTCCGACCGTGTGATCGTTCTCATCAAGGCTGTCCGGATGCAGATTCTCAAGACGCTGTATCCATCGTCCGTCTCCGAGGTCCGCTTCGGCAAGCGGATTCTCCGCAATGAGGAAATCTACCCGCAGGTCCTGTATATCGCCCTGTTTTTCCTCCTGATCGGCATTTCGTCCATTCTTTGCGTCATTATCGGCGACCCGAACCAGCATGCGCTGCTCGGATCCGTCGCCTCGCTGACGAACGTGGGACCATCCCTGGGATCCATCGGCTCGTTCGGCAACTACAACGCCGAACCGAGTGCCCTCAAGTTCATCTTCTCGTTCGACATGTTCCTCGGCCGCGTGGAAATTTACCCAGTGCTGGCCGTTCTCTCGAGCATTTTCCGCAAGGGATAGCCTATGGACCGGGCCGGTTTCCTGTACCGCGAATTCCTGACGCGGTTTCCCTATGAACCAACTTCCTGCCAGGATGCTCTCCTGCGCGATATCGCGTCTTTCCTGACGTCGGACGACGGGGATATCCTCGTGGTAAACGGCTATGCCGGAACGGGTAAGACGACGGTCCTCGCGGCGGTCGTATCGACCTTTACGGACCTGAAGACACCTTGCGTGCTGATGGCGCCGACGGGCCGTAGCGCGAAGGTCCTGTCGGGATACGCGGGACGGCCGGCATCGACCGTGCACAAACAGATCTATCGGCAGAAGTCCATGGGGAGCGACGGCATCGGCCAGTTTTCCCTGGCGCCGAACAAGGCGAAGAACGCGCTCTTCATCGTGGATGAGGTGTCGCTCATCGGCATTGACGCTGGGGAGCGGCAGAATACGGCCGTCTTCGGCTCGGGGAACCTGTTGGACGACCTGATCCTGTATCTGCGGAGCGGGGTGGACTGCCGGATGATCCTCGTCGGAGATGCGGCGCAGCTGCCGCCGGTAGGCCTGGACCGGTCGCCGGCCCTGTCGGAGGAATACATGTTCGGAGCGGGCGGTGTCCGGTTCTCCGAACTGCGGACGGTGGTCCGCCAGCAGGCTGGTTCCGGCATCCTCGCTAATGCGACGCATCTGCGGGAATTGATCGAGGAGGACGTGGAAATCCCGCTGGATGAGCTGGGCCTTACGGTCAAGGGCTTTCCGGAAGTGGAGCGGATTTCGGGCGGGGAACTGATCGAGACCCTGTCGGATGCCTATTCGCGTTATGGCGAGGATGATACCATCGTCCTGTGCCGTTCCAACAAGCGGGCGAACCGCTATAACGCCGGTATCCGGGCGCAGGTCCAGTTCCGGGAAGAAAGGCTCGTCCGGGAGGACAAGCTGATGATCGTCCGCAACTGCTACCATTTTGCCGATGAACTGGAGGGGACGGACTATATTGCCAATGGCGACATCTGCAAACTCATGCGTATCGGCAAGTACGAGGACCGGTACGGCCTCCATTTCGCCGAGGCGCGGCTCTCTTTCCCCGACTACCAGGACCAGGAAATCGTGGCCAAGGTGCTGCTGGACACCCTGGAGGCGGAATCGGCCGGGCTCACCTACGAGCAGGCCAATGCCCTGTACCAGGGCGTGAATGCCGATTATGAGCACATCACCGCCAAGAAGAAGCGGTACGACGCCGTCCGGGAAGATCCCTTCTTCAATGCCTTGCAGATCAAGTACGCCAATGCCATTACCGGCCACAAGTCACAGGGAGGCCAGTGGCGTTGCGTCTTCATCGACAATCCCTTCTGGCAGGACTTCCTGGCCCCGGATGACCTTAAATGGCTGTATACGGCCCTTACGCGCGCCGTCGAAAAAGTATATCTCGTGAATTTCAAAGACGAACTGTTCATATGAAAAGACTGATTGTGGCCTTTGCCCTCGCTATCCTCGCCGGCGGCGTTTCCGCCCAGGAGTTCAATCGCCTGCCTTCTGCCTATAAGTGGCTCGGCAACAAGGAAGTAGCCTTCACCTTCGACGGAAGGTACACCGACGATGACTGTTTTAAGCTGGTGATGCCCAAGGGAAAGAAGGTGGAGGGCGTGAAAGCGCCGGAGAAGTATGCGGATTTCCCGCTGCAGCCGGAAGGTGCCGTGAATCTGACGTATTCGCCGGATTCCACGATGCTGGCCTTCACGCGGGACAATGACCTGTATGTCGTGACCATTGCCGATGGTTCCGAGTGCCGGCTGACCTTCGACGGAACGGAGACCGTGATGAACGGCTACGCCTCCTGGGTGTACTACGAAGAAATCCTGGGCCGTCCGTCCCGCTACCGGGCCTTCTGGTGGTCGCCGGACAGCAAGCGCATCGCCTACTACCATTTCGACGATACGGAAGTGCCGATGTTCCCGATCTATTCGCCCTTCGGCCAGGACGGGAAGCTTCGCGAGACGCATTATCCGAAGGTGGGGGAGAAGAACCCCGAAGTCCGCATCGGCTTTGTCGATGTGCCCGCGGCGCTGGCGGGTTCCGTCTCGACGGTCTGGGCCGATTTCGACGAGAAGGAGGACCAGTATTTCGGCATCCCGTTCTGGTCGGACGATTCCCGGACGTTCTATGTCGCCCATGAGCCTCGCATCCAGAATACGCTGGACCTCTATGCGGTGTCGCCGGTGGACGGCGGCAAGCGGGTGCTATATCACGAGACCTATCCCACCTGGCTGGACTGGATCGAAGGCATGTTGTTTACGGACAATGGTCTGTATATGGTCCGCGCCTTCGAGACCGGCTGGCAGCAGATCTATTTCCTGGGCTATGACGGGACGGTCCGCCGCCTGACGGACGGTCCCAACTGGCGCATCGAACTGGTCCGGGCCGAGAAGGACGGCACGGTCTACTTCATCGCCCAGCGGGACGATCTTCACATCCGCCAGGCCCTGTACAAGGTATCCCCGAAGGGTGTCATTACGCCGCTCACGGATGAATCCCTGAACGTCGCCGGCGTCCGTTTCTCCCCGGACGGAAAGTACTTCGTCGCGCAGACTTCCTCTCTGTCCACTCCGACGCAACTGCGTGTGTATCAGACTTTAAAGCCTTCCGTGAACTGGCTGGTGGCCGACCAGAAGGGACCGGACTACGACGCCTCCAAATATTCCCTGGGCGAACTCGTCACCATCACGAATGACGGCTTTGAACTCCCCGGCATCATCTATTATCCTGCCGGCTTCGATCCGGCGAAGAAGTATCCTGTCCACGTCGACATCTACGGCGGTCCCGATTCGCCGCAGGTCACCGACCGCTGGACGGCCCCGGCCCGCTATGCCTGGTATGCGGAGAACGGCATCATCGAACTGATCGCCGACTGCCGCGCTTCCGGCCACAACGGCCGAGCCGGCCTGGACTGCATCTACAAGCAGCTGGCGTCGGTGGAGATCGACGACTTCGTCGCCTGGGCGGAATGGCTCCAGTCTCTCCCGTATGTCCAGGGTGACAAGATCGGTGTCGAAGGTTTCTCCTTCGGCGGCACGATGACCACGCTTTTGGTCGCCACCGCTCCGCAGGCTTTCCACTACGGCATTGCCGGCGGCGGTGTCTATGACTGGAAGCTGTATGACACGCACTATACGGAACGGTTCATGTCCACGCCGGAAGACAATCCGGACGGCTACGCCCGCACCCGCGTGATGGACCGTATCGACAAATACCCGGCCCGTCCGGGCGACGACGGCTCCGTGATGCTCAAGCTCACCCACGGTACCGGCGACGACAACGTCCACTATCAGAATACCTTACAGTTGATTGACGCCCTGCACAAAATGGGCGCTTCCTTCGAATTCATGGTTTATCCCGACGGCATGCACGGCTACCGGGGCTACCAGGGCGCACACTTCCAGGCGGAAAACAACGCCTTCTGGCTCAAATACTTGAAGGGAGAATAGCCTAGTCTTCCAAGGCTTCGGCCAGGATGCTGATGGGATGTTTCACGGAGTACTCCGTGGACATCTCCAGTTGCCATTTGCAGGTTTCGCAGTCGCAGGCGACGAAGTCGGGATTGACGGACTTGATCTGGTCGAAGAGGGGCTTGCCGATGGCCTGGGAGGCCTCGTAGTTCTCTTTCTTGAAGCCGTAAGTGCCGGAAATGCCGCAGCAGTTGGAATCCAGGAGGGTGAATTCCACCCCCGGGATCATCTTCAGCAGTTCGGTGGAGAAGATGCCCCAGCCCAGTCTCTCCAGGTGGCAGGGGATATGGTAGGCGATTCGGGCGTGATAGTCTTCCTTGAACTTCAGCTGCGCCTGGCCGGCTTCGATGAGCTGCCAGATGAACCGGGTGGCCAGGAGGATGGAATCTCGGATGCCGCTGTTGTCCACCTGCAGGAGCGCAGGATACTCCTCGCGGATGGTCATCGTGCAGGTGGAAGAAGTGGTCAGGACTTTCAGTCCCGCGTCCACCGCCTTTTGCAGGGCGGCCACATTATGCACCGCATTCTTGGCGGCCTTCTGCGACATTCCGTTGGCGATGAGGGCCACGCCGCAGCATTTTTCACGGTCCAGCAACTGCACGCCGTAGCCCAGGGCGTTCATCACCTTGACGAAGTCCTTGCCCAGCTGCGGGTTGTTGTAGTTCACGTAGCAGCCGTGGTAGTAGGCGACCTGCTTCTCGAACTTCGCCTGCTCCTTCGAGCGGCGTTTCAGCCAGCCTTCGAAACTCCGGGCGCTGTATTTCGGGAAGGTGCGGTGCCTGTCGATGGCCAGCGTCGCGTCCAGGACGGCCTTGGAGATGCCGAGCCCGGTCACTCCGTTCACGATGGGCGCGAACGGGCGGGCGAGCCGGCCCATGAAGTCGGTGTTGGCCAGCATCCAGTCACGGAACTTCGGCGGTTCCTTACTGTACTTGATGCGGGCGGACTGGATGATGTCGGCGACAGCCACGCCGGAGGGACAGACGACCTCGCAGCGCTTGCAGTTCAGGCAGTACTTGAGGGCCTGGTTGAAGAAGTAAGGGTCCTTGAGCCGGAGACGCTCTCCGTCGGGACCGGCCTGCTTGGGGCCGGGATAGCGCGGATTCACGGGCACGACCGGGCAGTAGGCCGTACAGATGGTGCATTTCATGCACTCTTCGAAGTTGTGCGCGCTGGCGGTGTATTCCTGCAGTTTCATACGCTCTCTCCTTTGATGATGTCCGCGGCCGCGAAGGCCGTCCGGATGGCGAGCCCGGCCGCCGTTCCGAAATCTTCTTTCCGGGTATTCCCCAGTATCGAGCCGATGGCGAAGAGGTTCCTGACAGGTTCCCCGTCCTTGAAGGGATGGAGTTCCGCGTCCGTCCTGACGCCGAAGTCCATATAGGGCTGCGCCGCGAAGAAATCGGCGTCGTACCAGGCGTTCCGGTCTTCGGAAAAACAGATGTCCAGGCCGAACAAGGGTTCATAAACCTGCGTGGGAGTGGACGCGAGTCCCTTGGAGAAGAAACCGCCGGAAGCGAGGATGAAGTTGTCGGCGAAAAGCCGGACGGTATCCAGGTTCCGGGTGGTGATGCTGCTGACAATGCCCTCGTGCAAGGCGGCGGAAGTGACCTCGTCGCCCATCAGGAAGGTGCCTCCCAGTACCTCGAAACGGCGTTTGAGGAGCATCTGGGTGCGGATGCCCGGCACTGACGGTGGCATGGTCCCGACGAAAGCGACGCGGGCCGGCAGGGCCGTGCGGATCTTGTCCAGGACCGCGGCGTCCTTGAGTCCGAACACCTGCGGGAGGAGGATGAGGTCCTCGTCCTTATGGAGTACGCGGATGTCGGCGACGACTTTCTCCCAGTGCTCGTCCATCATGCGGGCGATGTTTACGGAGCGCATCTCGCTGGGGCTTGTCCGCAGATGCTCCATCTCCGGAAGGCGCACGAAGCGGATCCGGCAGGAGACGCCGAGCTTCTCCAGCGTCTCGGCGAGGAAAGTGCCGTAGAAGTCGTGGAAACCGGTGAAATTGACGATGAGGGCCTTCTCGGCGACATGCTCGTCCGGGAAGACGGTCACGTCCTCCAGGGTAAGGGAAACGCCCTTGAACTTGCCCATCGGCATGAGCTGCAGGCCGTCGATGGCGTTCGTCCGCACGCCGGCCGCCGCGAACAGGGCGGCGATGCGTTCGCGGACGGGAGCGGCGTCCTCGAAATTGCCGGAGAAGAAATGCATGGCATTCTGCCCGGCGCTCACGATGGCCACTTTCCGGCCCGCCTCCTGGAGGCTGATGCCGGCGGTGAGGCCCGCCAGGCCTCCACCGATGATGACGGTATCGAATCTCATACGCCGAGTACGTGTTTATAGACCCACTGGGTGTATTCCGCCTCGCGGAGCGCGTCGCCCCAGCCGATGGGATACATGCCCTTCCAGCGTTCGGTCATGAATTCCTGGAGATCGGTGCGGGCGCGGTCGGTGCAGCCATGGGCCTTGGCCAGCAGGCCGGCGGCCCGGCAGCCGCAGAGTTCGCCCTGGCACGTACCCATGCCCATGCGCGTGCGCCGGCGAAGGTCCGTCAGGCCGTTCACGTCCAAGCGCTCGATGGCGGAATTGATCTCGCCCACGGACACTTCCTCGCATTCGCACACGAGGGACTGGTCCAGCGAGTCGGCCGCCTGGATGCGGGCTGCGCTGGTTCCGAGGCGTCCGGCGGCGGCCTTCTGGACGGTCGTGGGATTCTCCCAGATCTTCTCGGCCACTTCGCGGAAGCTCTTGCCGTCCGATCCGGGCAGGGGAGTGAAGGCGGTTTCGCAGGCCTTGTCGACGGAAAGTTTCCGGCAGACGAGGTCCGTCGCCATCTCGGCCATCAGCCGGTAGGTCATCAGTTTACCGCCGGTGATGGAGATGAAGCCCTTCACGCCGTCCCGCTTTTCGTGGTCCAGGCAGACGATGCCGCGGCTGATGTTGCGGCCGGAGGGATCGTCGTCGGCGGAGACCAGCGGGCGGACGCCGGCATAGGCTCTCAGGATGCGGGTGCTGGCCAGCGCGGGCGCGAGCTTGGCGCCTTCTTCGATGAGGAGGTTCACCTCGTCCGGCGTGACCTGCACGGTGTCGCACTCATCGAACGGAATCTTGGTGGAAGTGGTGCCGATGATGCACACGGTGTCCCCGGGAACGAGAATATCGGCATTGGCGGGCTTGCGGCAGCGGTTGATGACGATGCCGTTCACGCGGTGGGCGAAGATGAGGAGGGCCCCCTTGGCGGGGAACATTCCGATCTTCACGCCGGCGAGTTCGGCGATGTGCTGGCCCCAGATGCCGGCGGCATTGACCGTGACGTTCGCGTAATACTCGCCGCTCTTGTGCGTCTGATGGTTGTAAGTCTTGATGCCCACGACGCGGTCGCCGTCCTTGATGAAGCCGGTGACTTCGGTGTACAGGAGGACCTGCGCTCCGTGAAGCTTGGCGTCCAGCATGTTGGCGGCGCACAGGCGGAACGGGTCCACGCTGCCGTCGGGCACCTTGACGGCGCCGATGATGTCGGGATTCATGGACGGTTCCATCCGGAGGGCTTCCTTCGGGTCCATGATTTCCGCGTCGATGCCGGCGGCCAGGCAGGATTCGACGAACTTCGCCTGATAGTTCAGGTCGTCCTCCGGGAGGGTGATGAAGAATCCGTCGGTCTCGTCCACGCAGTGCGAGGCGATCCGGCGGAGGATCATGTTCTCACGGATGCATTCGTTGGCGGATTCCTGGTCGGTGACGGCGTAGCGCGCTCCGGAGTGCAGGAGGCCGTGGTTCCGGCCCGTCGCTCCGGTAGCGATGTCGTGACGCTCGATGAGAAGGACTCTCAGCCCCCGCATCGCACAGTCCCGGGCCGTTCCGGCCCCGGTGATGCCGCCGCCCACGATGATGACATCGTACTCGTTCCGTTTCATCTGATATTCAAGTATTTATGTGTCTGCAACGACAGCCGCCACCGCGGATGCCGCAGAATATAATCGACCGTCAGTTCCGTATTGCTGCAGGAACAGGGCTGCAGGAAATGCCAGGTAGCCGGGAAAGCCGCCCATTTCTCTACGTCGGCTCCGAGGAATACGACCTTGACTTCGTCGGCCTGGGTCAATACCACCGTACCGTCTCCTTTCAGGTCCGGCACGTCGGCCTTGGGACTCAGCGTCACCCAGTCCACGCCTTCCGGAAGCGGACGGGTCCCGTTGGTCTCCACATGGATCCGATAGCCGGCTCCGTGCAGGGCTTCCACGAGCGGAAGGTCCAGCTGCAGGGACGGCTCGCCGCCGGTCACGCAGACGCGCCGGCAGGCCCCGGAAACGGCCGAAACCGCTTCCACGATCTGCTCCGCCGTCATGTCGGTATGGGCCTCATGGTCGGTATCGCAGAACGGGCACCGCAGGTTGCAGCCGGACATCCGCAGGAACACCATCGGCGTCCCTGTCCAGTATCCTTCGCCTGGCAGGCTGTAGAATATTTCGTTGATCCGGTACACTAG
>JAEEGJ010021597.1_pt1 | contig 13817 bp, 7 predicted proteins | sample 8958761 | NCBI WGS metagenome assembly JAEEGJ01 (sample SAMN16246546, study PRJNA631951) | gut metagenome | biome: gut microbiome; feature: rumen; material: RS-attached | host: Bos | place: Iran: Karaj | collected 2018-10 | reverse complement strand
GTCCGACAGGAAGGTCATCACGCCGCCCAGGGCCGCCACGCCCGGCAGGTTGTAGAGCGGCTTCATCAGCGGGCGGAGGATGCGTTCCAGGATCCGCACGACGCCGAATTCGGACATCAGCTTCGACAGGGCGCCCGTCAGGACCGTGATGCCCATCAGGTAGAAGACCGTGTTGAGCAGCAGGTTGTGGGCCGTGTTCATGATGGTGTTGAGGAGGTTGCCGCTGCCCATCCGGGAGCCGAGGGCGACGAAGGAGGCGACGAGAAGGATCAGGAGCCCGAGGGCCTCGGCTGTGGAACGGTGGATCAGGGGTTTGCGGAAAGCGGCCATGGTCGTGCGGTTTTAGTTGACCGCAAATTTACGATACTTTTCGAACATACTTTATAAATAATTCCTTATTTTTAGGGTATCAAACGTACTGAAATGAAACCTGCCAAACTGTCTTTCGGGCAAATGTGGAACCTCAGCTTCGGCTTCTTCGGCGTCCAGATTGCCTACGCGCTCCAGAGCGCGAACATCAGCCGCATTTTCGCAACCCTCGGTGCGGATCCGCACCAGCTCAGCTTTTTCTGGATCCTCCCGCCCCTGATGGGCATGATCGTCCAGCCGCTGATCGGCAAGTACTCCGACCGGACCTGGTGCCGGATGGGCCGCCGGAAGCCGTACCTGCTCGTCGGCGCGATCGTCGCCGTGCTGGTGATGGCCTTCCTGCCGAACGCCGGCAGCCTCAACTTCAGCCAGCGCCTGCTGCTCGGGCTGAACGGGGCGATGTGGTTCGGGCTCTTCTCGCTGATGCTGCTCGACACCTCGATCAACGTCGCGATGCAGCCGTTCAAGATGATGGTCGGTGACATGGTGGGCGAGAATCAGAAGGCCCAGGCCTATTCCATCCAGTCCCTGCTGTGCAACGCCGGCAGCCTGGTGGGCTACCTTTTCCCCATCTTCTTCACCTGGATCGGCATCGCCAACACCGCCCCGAAGGGCGTCATTCCGCCGTCCGTGGTGTGGAGCTTCTACTGCGGCGCCGCCGTTCTCATCCTCTGCGTGCTGTTCACCTTTATGAAAGTAAAGGAGATGGCGCCCGCGGAGTATGCCGCCTTCCACGGCATCGACCCGCAGAAGCAGGCCGCCGACGAGAAGGAGAAACCCGGGCTGCTGAAGCTCCTGGTCCACGCCCCGACGACCTTCTGGACCGTGGGCCTGGTGCAGTTCTTCTGCTGGGCCGCATTTATGTATATGTGGACCTACACCAACGGCGCCATCGCCGCCAACTGCTGGGGCACGACCGATCCCGCGTCCGAGGGCTACCAGGCCGCCGGCAACTGGGTGGGTGTCGTTTTCGCCATCCAGGCGGTCGGCTCCATCCTCTGGGCCATCGTGCTGCCGAAGTTCAAGTCGCTGCGCCTCGCATACGTCGTCAGCCTGCTGATCGGCGCCGTCGGCTTCATCTCCGTGGCCTTCGTCCACAACCAGTACCTGCTGTTCGCCTCCTATTTCCTGATCGGCGCCGCCTGGGCCGCGATGCTCGCGCTGCCGTTCACCCTGCTGACCAACGCCCTGAGCGGCGAGCATATGGGCAGTTACCTGGGGCTGTTCAACTGCACGATCTGCCTCCCGCAGATCGTCGCGGCGGCCCTCGGCGGCGTGGTACTGAAGCTCGTCGGCGGCGTGCAGGCCAACATGCTCGTCATTGCCGGCGTGCTGCTCGTCTGCGGCTGTTTCGCCGTCGCCCTTGTCAAGGAACACAAGAATTAATCCATTATACTAACCATTCTTCAAATGAAAAAAATCCTATCCATCCTTGCGGCCATCGCGCTCTCGGGCGTGATGGGCGTTACCGCATCCGCCCAAGGCTATGCGGTTCGGGGTGTGGTCGTCGACCAGTTGGGACCCGTGATCGGTGCCGCCATCATCGAGGCGGGCACGACCAACGGAGCCGTGACGGATCTCGACGGCAACTTCTCCCTCAGGGTTTCTTCTCCTGATGCGACCATCGAGGTGAGCTGCATCGGCTACACCACACAGTCTTTCAAGGCATCCGCGATGCCCGCCACCATCACCCTCCACGAGGACAGCGAGTTCCTCGACGAGGTCGTGGTCATCGGCTACGGTACCGTCAAGAAGAGTGACATGACCGGATCCGTCGTCGCCATCAAGAACGACGAAGTCAACCGGGGCGCGATCACCTCTCCGAGCCAGGCTCTCGTGGGCAAGGTCTCCGGTCTGCACATCGTGCCGGCTTCCGGACAGCCCGGTGACGGCGCAACGATCCGCATCCGCGGCGCCGCATCCCTCACCGCCAACAACGACCCGCTCATCGTCATCGACGGCGTACCTGTGACCGGTGAAGGCGGTGCCGGCATGGGCGATCCGCTCGCCTCGGTCAACCCCAACGACATCGAGAGCTTCTCCGTGTTGAAGGACGCCTCCGCGACCGCCATCTACGGTTCCCGCGCTTCCAACGGCGTCATCATCATCACCACGAAGAAAGGCAGCGGCGGTGCACTCAAGGTCACCTACAACGGCAGCATCAGCGCCAAGCAGAACATCGCCACCCTCGACATGATGAACGGCGACCAGTTCCGCGAGGCGGTGAACCTGTATCACCCCGAGTATGCTCCCTTGCTCGGCACGGAAAACACCAACTGGCAGAGCCAGATCTACCGCATCGGCATTGCGACGGACCACAATATCAGCGCGTACGGCGGCAGCCGGCTGCCGTTCCGCTTCAGCATCGGCTACAATCTGGACCAGGCGACCACCAAGCTGGGTGACAACCAGCGCGTCAACGCCGACCTCAGCCTGTCGCCGAAGTTCCTGGACGACCACCTGTCCCTCAACGTGAACGTCAAGGGCATCTACCAGCAGACCCTCTGGGCCAACGGCGGCGCCGTGGGCGGGGCTGTGGCATTCGATCCGACCAAGCCGGTGAACAATGCGGACGGTTCCTTCTGGAACTGGTACAACAACGACGGCACGCCCAACACGATGGCGTCCACCAGCCCGATGTCCACCCTGTACGACTACTATAACGTCGGCCGTACGGTGCGCAGCATCGGCAACGTGCAGTTCGACTACAAGGTCCACGGACTGGAAGACCTGCGCTTCAACCTCAACCTGGGTTATGACATCGCGCGGACAAAGGGCGAGCAGTACAATGAAATCGGGTCCTACAGCTCGCTGCGCGCCACGCCGGACCGCGCCGTCCGCTACAAGAACTTCAACCGCAACCTCCTCCTCGAGGCCTATGCCGACTACAATCACGATTTCGACTGGTGCAACCTCGACGCCATGGCCGGTTATTCCTGGCAGCGCAACTACGTCCGCTACGACAATACGCAGTATTATAACGTGGAACCGCGCTGGGAGGAGAAAGATATCTATGAGCAGAAGCCGTACGACGCGAAAGAGTATGTGCTGATCTCCTTCTTCGGCCGCGTCAACTGGTCGATCATGTCCAAGTATCTCTTCACCGTCACCGTCCGCGAGGATGCCTCTTCCCGTTTCAGCCCGAAGAACCGCTGGGGCCTGTTCCCTTCCGCGGCCTTTGCCTGGAACATCAAGAACGAGGACTTCCTGAAGAACGAGGGTGCCGTATCCGCCCTCAAGCTCCGTCTCGGATGGGGCCGCACGGGCCAGCAGGACATCGGCGGTGACTACTATCCGTACATCGCCAAGTACTACAAGGCGACGGATCCGCGCATGCGCTACTATATGGGTGACGGCAACTACAACGTGCTCGCCCCGATTGCCTACAACCCGAACATCAAGTGGGAGACCACCGAGACCTGGAACGCCGGTCTGGACTTCGGCTTCATCGGCGACCGCATCACCGGCACCGTGGAGACCTACTACCGCCGCACCTTCGATCTCCTGAACTCCATCAATTTCTCGATGGGTACCAACTTCACCAACATGCTGATCGACAATATCGGCGAGATGGTCAACAAGGGTGTTGAAATCACCCTCAACACGGTCCCGGTCGAGACGAGGGACTGGCACTGGTCCATCGGCGGCAACGTCACCTTCCAGGACACCCGGATCACCAAGTTGACGGCCAAGAACATCCCCGGTTATCTCGGCGTGACGACGGGCCCGAACCTCGGTGGTACGGACGGTTTCACCTCCCTCCATCGCGTCGGCTTCGCCCCGTACACCTTCTTCCTCTATGAGCAGGCGTACGACACCGATGGCAAGCCGATCCAGAACGTGCTCATCGACCGCAACGGCGACGGCATCATTTCCGAATCCGACCGCTACGTCACCGGCTACAGCCCGAATCCCTGGATGTTCTTCGGCATCAACACGCACGTGAGCTACAAGAACTGGGACTTCAGCATCAACGGTCACGGCTCCATCGGCAGCTACGCCATCAACCGCGTGGCAATGGGCTATTCGACCGCCTATTCCGAGGATTACACCAAGAACTTTATCCAGAACTGGAGCAACACCTATCTGATACCCGGTTGGGTGGATCTCCAGCAGACCAACCAGAAGTATTCCGACATGTTCGTCGAGAACACCTCGTTCTTCAAGATCGACGACATCAACCTCGGCTACACCTTCAACTTCAAGCGCTTCCTCGATTCGATCCGTGTCGCCGCTTCCGTACAGAACGCCTTCACGATCACCAAGTACCGGGGACTTGATCCCGAACTGCAGGGCGTCGACGGCGTGGACAACAACATGTTCCCGCGCCCGCGCCTTTACACGATCCGTGTCAACATCAACTTCTAATACGTGACGGATATGAAAAAGATATATACCATCATTCTTGTGACGCTCGCCTGCGTTCTGTCTTCCTGCGTCCAGGACCTCAACACGCACCTGCTCAACGAGACCGACACGACGGAGGATCAGGCTTTTGCCACCCAGGCGGACTATCTCGCCGCCCTGACCTACATCAATTCCTTCTACAGCTTCGTCAGTGCCGGCGACCCAGGCACTCCCGACATCAGCGTGAAGGATGCCGGACAGAGCGAACTGGTGCGCCAGTACGTCAACCTCAATGAACTCTCCGCCGACACCTTCAAGTGCAGCTGGACGGGCGACAGCTACGTCTCCGAGCTCCAGAACAACCGCTGGACGGCCACCGAGAACGCCGCGACGATCGCGGTCTATACCCGTTGCATGAAGGGCATCACCCTCGTCAACGAATTCCTCCGCCAGACCGAGCCCGAGAAACTCGAGGCCCGCGGACATGGCAGCATGAGCACAGTCATCGCCGGATACCGCGCCGAAGCCCGCTTCCACCGTGCCCTGTTCTACTATCTGCTGATGGACCTCTTCGGCAATCCGCCGTTCGCGACGCCGGAAAACGTCCTGGGCGAAGCGCCCGAGCAGATCAAACGTTCCGCGCTCTTCGACTGGATCGAAACCGAGTGCACGGAGCTTCTGACGGGCAACGACATGCCGGCCAAGGGCGCCGTTCCGTATCCGCGTCCGACCAAGGGTTCCGTACAGGCGCTCCTCGCCCGTATGTACCTCAACGCCCAGGTCTACACCGGCACCGCCCGCTGGCAGGATGCCAAGGATGCAGCCGCAGCCGTCATCGGCATGGGCTATGTCCTCCATCCCGTCTATCAGGAACTCTTCATGCAGGACAACACCGAGAGCGGCGCCGCTGCCGATGAGTTCATTTTTGGCATCGAATATGACCGCGACCACGCCCAGAGCTGGGGCGGCACGACCACCCTGTGCAGCGCCTTCGTCGGCGGCACCGCCAACACCAAGATCGGCCAGCTGCTCGGCGTCGGCACGACCATCATGCCGGAAGGCTGGGACGGTTACCACGTGGCGCCCGACTATGTGGACCGCTTCGAGCTCAAGGGGGTGACCTGGGACGGCTCCGACTTCGGCTACGACCGCGAGAAGTCCGACAAGCGCGCGTTCTTCTTCAACGAAGGCGAGCCCGACTTCGTCGCGACGACCACCAAGACCGGCTGGCGCTGCTGGAAATGGAGCAGCCTCAAGTCCGACGGAACGATCCTGGACCGCAACAGCGACAACTTCAAGTTCTCTTCCAGCGACTTCCCGATGTTCCGCCTTGCGGAAATGTACCTGATCTATGCTGAGGCCGACGCCCGCCTGAACGACGGTACTACGACCGACGCCACGGCGCTCGGTTACATCAAGGCGCTGCGCGACCGTGCAGGCGTGGAGATGCCCGATGCCGTCACCCTCGACTGGCTGCTCGACGAGCGTGCCCGCGAACTGATGCTGGAAGGACACCGCCGCACGGACCTCATCCGCTATGGTTACTTCACCTCCGCGTCCTTCCCGTGGGCCGGCAAGGGCGGCGTGCCGAACGGCAAGGTTTCCCTGCCTTCCTACCGCACGCTCTACCCTCTTCTCACTTCGGATATCAATGCCAATCCCAATCTCAAGCAGAATCCCGGCTATTAATCGACGTGCTTTGAACTTATAATACACAGCAAGATGAAAAAATCTATCTATATCGTCCTGTTGGCCTTCGCAGCGCTGTTCACTTTCGCTTCCTGCGAAAGGGAATTCTCCATGAAGGAAGTCGGTACCGAATCCGTCGCCCCGGTCCTCGCGGCCGTCAGCGACCAGGTCATCGACGCCAACAACAGCAAGGCTGAATCGGTGATATTCAACTGGACGCCCGCATCCTTCGGCGCGCCCGTCCAGGTTGAATACACGCTCTACCTGACCCGGGAAGGCGCTTCCGATTATCTGATCGCCCAGACCTTCTCGACCGCCGTCGCCGTGGAGAAAGCCACCATCAACTCCGGCGCCGTCGCCCTCGGTATCGAGAAGAACGGCACCGGCACCGTGGGTGCCAAGGTCGTCGCTGACGTCTATACCGGACCCGGCGGATCCGCTTCCTTCGCAATGAGCAATACTTCCAACAGCATCTCTTTCGACGTCACCACCTTCGAAGCACCGAAGGACTGGATTTTCCTCCCCGGTGTCTACAATGGCTGGGGCGACAGCAACGAAAAAGAAGAATGGAAAGTCTGGGAAATGGACGGCGGCAGCAAGGTGTACCGCACCCTGGTCCAGTTCGAATCCGCAGACTGGTGTGTCGGCTTCTGCCCGTTCAAGATCTTCGCGAACGGTGCCTGGCTCGGCTACAACGACGGTTATGAGCCGGCCTGGGGCCGCATCTACTCGAATGACGACGGAAACTGGGCCGTCCCCGAGGCGGAGCCTATCAACTTCATCACGGTCAACATGACCACCAAGAAAGGTACCCGCGAGGCCGTTTCCAAGGTCGGCATTATCGGCTCCTTCTGCGACTGGGCCGACGACAAGGAAGTTTCCTTCGTCTACGACAAGGTCAACAACGTCTGGAATGCCGACGTGACTTTCTCCGCCGGCGATACGTTCCTGATCCGACTGAACGGCGACTGGGGCTTCAAGTATGGTACCGCCACCAACCCCGCCAGCGGTGTTCCCGGCGGCTTCGAGCTCGTTGAAGGCTCTTCTTCCGCCGACATCGCGGCGCCTGGTGCCGGTGAATACACGGTTCGCCTGCACGCCAACCGCACTCCGCTTGTGATTTCCTATATAGCGAAGTAACCTTATGACAATCTGCATTATGAAAAAGTTTAGATACATTTTGGCGATTGCCGCATTGATCCTCGGCGGGGCGTCCTGTACCATCCTGCCGGAAGACGCCTTCTCCACGGATCCCGTCGCACCCGAGTTCCTGGCCCACGCCGACATCCTGATGACCGCAAACACGATGGACGAGGATGTCAACTTCACGTGGACGGCCTACCGGAACCTTCCCGAGGGCCTGAACTATACGCTCAAAGCGACCTATGTCAATGACACCAAGGTGCTCACCACCCTCCCCGCCACCACCTACAAGACAAACAAGAAGGCTTTCAAGGATCTGCTCTACACCACCTTCCCGAACCTGCCGGAGAACGACACGTTCGTCCTCTCCTTCGAGGTGTCCGTACTGGACGCCGAAGGGAAGGAATACGTATCCAACGCCATGGGCGTGACCATCTACGCATACGGCGATGCCATTGCACCGGTCATCGACCTGAAGCTGGACGAGCTGGCGCTCGATCCGGCCGATGCGCTGACGGATGTGGTCCTCCTCTCCTGGGAACCGGCCCGCCTGGTCTTCGGCGAAAAGGTGAACTACAACGTTTACCTGAGCACGGTCACGGAGGCCATGCCCGCCACCAAGGCGCTGGAAGCCCCGGCGTACCTGCTGGCCGAAGGCCTCTCGGAAACCAGTTTCTCCATGACGGTGGACGCCTTCAATGACGCCGTCATCGCCGCCGGAGGAGCGGAGTCTGCGGAAGTTCCGGTCAAGTTCCTGGTCGAGGCCTACTGCGAGTCCCTCCCCGAGGGCATCGAGGCCGCTTCGACGAAGATGACCGTCACGACCTATGCGGTCACTTTCCCGGAGGTCCTTTACATCCCGGGCAGCCACCAGGGATGGTCGCCTGCCGACGCCCCCACGATCAAGCTCTCTTCGAGCATCAAGGGCTACTACGAAGGCATCGTCGACCTGACGACCCAGGACGGCAGCAACGCCCAGTTCAAGTTCAGTCCGAAACCCGAATGGGACGGCGACTTCGGCGGCAAGGTGGAGGCTGATCCGGAAAAGCCCGGATTCTTTACCGGTACGGTCGGAGTCTCCGACAACATCGAAGTCCCCTCCGGCATCTACGTCCTCATGCTCAACAAGAAGCTCAATAAGATCAGTCTGGTCGAAATCAAGAGCCTCGGCGCCATCGGGACCGCTTTCGGCAGCTGGGATCAGGAGATTACGATGGACTGGGACAAGCAGACCAACGTCTTCTCGATCACTACCGACATCGCCCCCGGTGAGTACAAGTTCCGTCTCAACAACGACTGGACCTTCTCCATCGACAACACCGGCGGCATCAACGGCGGCGGTGCCAACTTTGAGACGGCCCTCAGCGGAAACTACAAGGTGTCCGTGGATATGAGTTGCCACCCGTTCAAGGTGAAGTTCGCCAACACTTCCTTCCCGGAGGTGCTTTATGTGCCCGGCTCCCACAACGACTGGACCCACAGCGCCACTATCCTGAAGGGCGACGGCAACGGCCATTACGAAGGCTTCGCCAAAGTCGGCGGAGAATGGGGCTTCAAGCTCACCCCGGCCGCGAACTGGGACAACGGAGAGTGGGGCCTTGACAAAGCCACCACGCCTGAAATCAGCGATGCCGGGGAGACGACGGTCTCGCTCACGGCTTCCGATGCCGGCAACATCCTGGAAGGCTCCGAGGTCACCTATTCCCGCGTGATCGTCGACCTGAACGAGATGACCGCCAGAATCCTGCCGATCCAGAGCGTGGAACTCTGCGGCACGTTCACCAGCTGGGGCGTAAAAGAGGACTACTTCCTCAAGTATTCCGCCGACACGGACAGCTGGAAGATTGAAGGTGTTGAAATCCCGAAGGGCGCCCAGTGGAAGTTCCGCATGAACAGCGACGACAGCTGGACGGCCAACCTCGGCTATGTCGACGGCGCTCCTTCGCTCGACAACCTTGTCCAGAATGGCAAGAACATCGAGGACACCGCTCCGGGCATCTATACCATCGAACTCTTCCTGGGCGAGACTCCTTATCATGCCACGCTCACCAAGACGGGCGATGCCGGCGACGTCCCTCTGCCCGAGTCGATGTACATCATCGGCAACGCCTTCGGCAACTGGGACTGGTCTGACGAGAAGGTCGTGGAAATGACGCCGGTCAACGGTATGGAAGGAGCCTTCTGGGCCATCCGCTACATGACCACGGACACGGAGTTCAAGTTCTGCGCCGAGAAGGCCTGGAACAACGATTTCTGCACGCTCACGACGAACGAGGGCTTCATCACCCCGGGCAACAACAAGGTGGAAGCCGCCGGCCTTTACATGGTCTGCGTGGACGCCAAGAATGAGAAAGTCATCGTGGAGCCCGCCAAGGTTTACGGCATCGGAGACTGCTTCGGCGGTTGGGAGAACGGTGCGCCGTTCACCGTCACTGACAACGGAATGGCCACCATTACGACTGCGAACGCTGGCGAGCTCCGCATGTATGCGTCGGCATCCTGCTATGACGTCGCTTTCTGGCAGATGGAATTCATCATCCTGGACGGCAAAATTGTCTATCGCGGCAAAGGCAACGACCAGGAGCGGGTCCCCTGCACGGCAGGCCAGAAAGTTACGTTGGATTTCAACGCCGGAACCGGCGCCATTGAGTAAAAAAGCGTATATTTGACAAAAGCGCCAATCTGACGGGTTGGCGCTTTCTTCCTTATCATGAAGAAGTTTTTCCTCCTCCTGTTCTGGGTTTTGATGGTGGCCTCCTGTACGAAGCCTCCGGTAGTCCTATCGCCCTCCGCAACCTTGTCGGTATCGCCCGGCACACTTTCGTTCACTACGGACGAAACTTCAAGCCAATCGCTCTCCGTCACAGCCAGCGCGGCTTGGACGGCCACCGTTGCCGACGGCGGAAGCTGGTGTTCCGTAGACCCGTACCACGGTACGGGCAACACCACCGTGTCCATTACGGCAGCCACCAACAAGACCGCTGATGCGCGTTCGACCACGATTACCTTCAGCGCCGCCAACTGCAGTCCGGTCACCGTCACGGTAAGCCAGGTAGCCGGAGAGGCCCCGGAGAAGACCGAAACACAGACGATTGCGCTGAATGGCACCGCCTGGGATGGGGAGAAACGGGCCGATATCACCTATCAGGTAAATGTTTACAGTTTCGCCGACTCGGACGGCGACGGCTGGGGCGACCTCAAGGGCGTGACGCAGCACCTCGACTATTTCGAGAGCCTGGGTGTGAGCGCCCTCTGGCTGTCTCCGGTCCAGGCCGCAGGCTCCTACCACGGCTACGATGTCTCGGACTACAGCGCGATCAATCCCAAGCTGGGTACCGAAGCCGATTTCAAGGATTTGATCGACAAGGCGAAGGCCAAGGGAATCGACATCTACATGGACTACGTGCTGAACCATTCCGGCGACCAGAACGCCTGGTTCAAGCAGGCCTGCGCCGACCCGGCCGGCCCGTACCGCGACTACTATGTCTTCTCCAGCGACCCCTCCAGTGACATGAGGAACGGCAAGGTGGATAATTTCGGCGGAGCCACGAGCACCCGGATGGGGACGTGGCACCCGCTGTCCGGCAGCGTCAGCGGCCGGCTGCATTTCAAGCTGGACTGGGCGGCCAAGACCGTCACCGTGACGCAGACGGACCAGGCGGCGCAGGCCTCCAACGGCAGCGCCACCAAGTGGCTCTATTACGGCGACGGAGTCCTGATGGGCCTGTACCAGACCTCGAACGATATCTTCGAGATCACGGTGGACTACAATTCCAGCTGGGGCTTCCTTATCCGCACCGACAAGGACAAATGGGACGGCGGAACCAAATGGGGCGGAGACGGCAAACAGCTGACCATGGGCACGGCCTACAAGATCAATAACAGCACCGCTGCGGATATCACATTCGCCGGTGGCGGCTACTACTTCGCCAGCTTCGACCGGTCGATGCCGGACTTCAACTACGGCCCGGCAGACAAGGCTGCTGAATCCGGCGCCTTCAAGGATCTGGCGGCTTCCGCCGACAAATGGATCAACCTGGGCGTAGCCGGCATGCGCCTCGACGCCGTGATCTGGATTTACCAGGAGCAGACCGCCGCCAACGTGGCCTTCCTGAAGGCCTGGTACGACCGCTGCAACGCCACCTACAAGGCGCGGGGCGGGGCGGGCAACTTCTATATGGTGGGCGAGGCCTGGTGCGACAATGCCGAGCAGATGGCGCCCTACTACCAGGGCTTGCCTTCCAATTTCAATTTCTACTACTGGTATACCCTTAAGGACCGCATCAACGAGGGCCGGGGCAATGATTTCGCCAGGACCGTGAGTTATTTCCGCGGCCTCTTCCGCCAGAACCGCCCCGGCTTCATCGACGCGATCAAGCTCACCAACCACGACGAGGACCGGGCTGCGAGCGACCTGGGACGCGATATCAACAAGGAGAAACTGGCCGCCGCCGTGCTGCTGACCTCGCCGGGCAAGCCTTTCGTCTATCAAGGCGAGGAACTCGGCTACTGGGGCACCAAGAGCAGAGGAGACGAATACATCCGCACCCCGATCAAGTGGACCCGCAGCGGCAACGTGCCGGCCGCAGCCCTCGGCGGCAAGGTGGACAATGCCATGCTTACCGGAGACATCAGCGTGGAGGCGCAGACCGCCGATCCGGCTTCGCTGCTGAACGTGTACCGCAAATTCGCGGAGGCGCGCAACACCTACACGGCGCTCGCCAGCGGCGAGATCTCCGAAGTCGCTTCCTCCAACAACGCCGTGGCGCTGTGGAAGATGACCGCCGAAGGACAGACGGTCCTCGTAGCGCACAATTTCAGCGCTTCGGTGGCCACGGTCAGCCCCAGCGGCATTTCCGAACTTTCCAAGGAAAGCCTCCTCGTGTCCAACGGTGCCGTGACCGTGAACGGTACGTCCCTCACCCTTGCCCCTTACGCCTCCGCCGTCTTTGCCCAATAAACGATGAAACGCCTGCATTTCATGTCCGTTTTTGCAGCGCTCACGCTCCTGGGCGCCGGCTGCGGCAAGACGCCCAAGCCGGACCCGCAGCCGGACCGCACCTTCGTCAAGGGTGCGGACATCAGCAGCGTGACCGAAATGGAAGCGCGGGGCTTCAAGTTCTACAACGCCGCCGGGCAGCAGCGGGAGCTCACCGCCCTGATGCAGGAGATCGGCTGCAACGCCGTCCGCCTGCGCGTGTGGGTGGACCCGGAAGGGGGCTGGAGCGGCAAGGCGGACGTCGTGGCCAAGGCGCGGCGCGCCCAGGCGCTGGGCATGCAGATCATGATCGACTTCCACTACAGCGACTCCTGGGCCGATCCCGGCAAGCAGAACGTCCCCGCCGCCTGGAAGGGCAAGGATGCCGCCGGCATGGCCGCGGCCGTGGGAGCGCACACGCAGGAGGTCCTGCAGGCGCTCAAGACCGCGGGCGTGGATGTGGCCTGGGTGCAGGTGGGCAATGAAGTCACGAACGGTATGCTCTGGGACAGCGGCAAGGTCAGCGGCTCGTCCGTGGGGCAGTTCGTAAACTATTTCCACGCCGGGCAGGAGGCCGTGAAGGCCGTCTATCCCCAGGCGAAGGTGATCCTGCACCTGGACAACGGCTGGAACCTCGGGACCCTCAACTGGTTCCTCACGCTGATGAAGGGGCACGCCCTGAATTACGACGTCCTGGGCCTTTCGCTCTATCCTTCCTACTGGGAGAACGGGGCCTACCCCGACTGGACGCCGAAGGTGCAGCAGTTCGTGGCGAACCTGCCCACGCTCTACAGCACCTACGGCAAGCCCATCCTGCTGGTGGAGTTCGGCATGCCCGCGAGCGAGCCCGCCAAAGCCCGGGCTGCGCTGCAGTACCTGATGGACAAGACGAAGGATCTGGACTGGTTCGGCGGCATCTTCTCCTGGGCCCCGGAGGCCGAGCACGACCGGAGCGGCTACGACTACGGCGCCTTCTCCGGCGGGAAGCCGACAGCGGCGCTGGACCCGTTTAGCAATTAGATATGATGAAACGAAACCTATACCTCCTGATTTCCGCCGTCCTGCTTATCGCCTGCGGGCCGGCGACCGATTATTCCCAGGTGCCGGAAGCCTCCGGCGAACAGATCCTGCGGGTGGAACCCCTGAGCTGGTGGACCGGTATGAACACCCCGCTGCAGCTGATGGTGCAGGGTCCGGGCATCGGCGCCTTTGACGTTGCCGTCGAGGGTAACGGACTCTCCGTGACGGCCGTCCACAAGGCCGAGAGCCCGAACTATCTCTTCATCGACCT
>JAEEGJ010021596.1_pt1 | contig 13817 bp, 12 predicted proteins | sample 8958761 | NCBI WGS metagenome assembly JAEEGJ01 (sample SAMN16246546, study PRJNA631951) | gut metagenome | biome: gut microbiome; feature: rumen; material: RS-attached | host: Bos | place: Iran: Karaj | collected 2018-10 | reverse complement strand
GCTGTACCATTACCAGCACCAGTTCTTCAAGAACATGTCGGTGAAGGAAATCTACCGCCAGATTTCGGAATACGTGAAGGGCAACATTCCCTTCGACCGCATGATGATTCTGGCCCTCGACCGCCAGAACGACTACAACCTGCACCAGGAACGTACGGGCCGCGTAGTGAGCTGCTACGGTATCGATGCCGACCAGTTCGAAAACAAGACGTTTACGCTTTCCGACAAGGGCCTTGCGATTCTCGCGCTGTACCACAACCGTCCGGTAGAACGCACGTTCAACCAGTCGGCGTTCAATGCGTACATCCCGCGTATCGACAGCCAGGAAAAGAAGAATATGGATATCCGCCAGCTGTTCGTGATGCCGGTGCCTTCCGACGCGAACGCGGAACAGGCGGAACTCGCCATCTGTCTTGAAAGCCGCCGGAGCGACCGCTATTCCGAACACGAGATGAACCTGCTCAAGGCTTTTGCGGGTGTTGCGGGTTTTGCGTATGCGCGTGCCTGCCAGGTGGAACGCGACAAGGACCTCGCGACGCGCGACGGCCTTACCGGGCTTATCAACCACCGTACGCTCCACGAGAACCTGCGTACCGAGAAGATTCGAGCCGACCGCCAGAAGTACAATATCGGCGTGCTCATGATGGATATCGACCACTTCAAGAACGTGAACGATACCTACGGTCACCCCATCGGCGATGTGGTCATCAAGGGAATCGCGGGTGCCATCAGTGGCGAAATCCGCAAGGAAATTGACGTTGTCGCCCGTTACGGTGGCGAGGAGTTTGTCGTTGGCCTTGTCGATACTACCCCCGAAGGGATGATCGAGACGGCGGAACGCATTCGCCATGCGGTAATGAAGCTCGAGTTCGACGTGCACCAGCAGGATCCCCTCCGCGTGACCGTGAGCATCGGCGCCTTCCTCGTGACGCCCGACTTCCACGACATGAAGAAGGCGGTGACTTATGCGGACCAGGCGCTCTACAAGGCGAAGGAAGGCGGCCGTAACCAGGTTATCCAGTACACCGACAAGACCGCAGAACACGTTGCCGTTGAGCAGGGAGTCTAGTCGTGTTTACGTTGCTTGACTGGGTAGTGCTTGCCGCCTACCTGTTGCTTTCGCTGTTTATTGGCCTCTGGGTTTCCCGCGGCAACAAGAATCTCAAGGAGTACATGTTCGGCGGCGGTGCCATGCCGTGGGTCGCCGTGGGCATAAGCCTCATCGCGACATCCGTGAGCGCGACGACATTCCTCGGTGCTCCAGCCGACGTGTACGGCGACAACATGACGTTCCTCATGTTCCAGATTGGCGCTCTCCTGAGCATCGTCGTCGTGGGCTTTGTGTTCATTCCTCGGTTCCGCACGTCGGGCATTTCCAGCGCGTACGAACTTTTCGAAGTGCGTTTCGGCTCGAAGGCTGTGCGCCGGCTTGCCGCGGTGTTCTACAGTCTGCACCTGCTGTTGCGTACGGGTATATTGCTTTATGCGCCCTCGCTCGTGCTGGCGCAAATCCTGCACATAGACTTGAAACTGGCCATTGTCGTTTCTGCCGCGGTCGCGATTTTCTACACGTGGTTCGGCGGTATCAAGGCCGTCATCTGGACCGACGTGATGCAGTTCTGCGTGTTCTTTGGTGGTGGCGTCCTGGTGCTCGTGCTTATCTCGAACGCGGTAGGCGGTTTTGGCGAGATGGCGGCCATGGCGAGCGAGGCCGGCAAGACAAAGTGGTGGGATGCCTCGATGGATGTTTCCAACGCGCGCACGCTTGTTTCTGCGGGCTTTGCTTATGCGATTCTTGAAATTGCTATACGCGGGTGTGACCAGCAGTTTGTACAACGTTATCTGAGCTGCAAGGACGTGAAGGCGGCGAACCGCTCGAGCGTGCTTTCGATGGTGCTCGGCTGCTTTGTCTCGATTCTTTTCTACTGGGTGGGTGCCGCGCTCTATGTTTATTACCAGAAGGCGCATGTCGCAAGCCTCCCCGAAAGTGTCGGCCAGAACGACGTGTTCCCTTACTTTATCGTAAATGCGCTTCCGTCTGGCGTGACGGGCCTGATTGTCGCCGCCATTTGCGCGGCTGCCATGAGCAGCCTTTCTAGTTCCATCAATTCGCTCAGCAATACGTCCGAACGCGATTTTCTCGGCTGGGACGAATCTGCGGGAATGGGCGGGCTCAAGCGTGCCAAAATCTGGACGGTTGTCTGGGGCGTGCTCGGCGTGTTCTTTGCGCTCTTTGCCGCAACGCAGCAGGGGAGCCTCCTCAAGAACGCCCTCTTCTTTACGGGACTCTTTACAGGCCCGCTCCTTGGCATGTTCTTGCTCGCTTTTTTCGTGAATGGCCTCAAGAGCTGGCAGGTGGTTGCGGCGGTGCTTTGCGGTATGGGTAGCCTCGTGCTTATCCAGGGTATTCCCGTGTTCGGAGTGCCCGCGTTGCTTGACGGAATTTTCAGCTGGCCGTGGATGCCGTTCATCAGTATGACGACCACCGTGCTCGTCGCCGTCGTGCTCAAGTTTGCGGCGCTCCTGTTCGCGAAGAAATAAGGTGATTTTCCCAAAAAAAGGAGGTCGGAACGATGATTGCAAAACTGCTTAACATCATCTGTCTCGTGTTGCTGATTGCCTGCGCGTGCGTCCTTATCCGCACAGTGAAGGCCGAACCCGCGGTTGTGCCTGCGGTTTCTTCTGACGGTACGACGGTGTACGACGTCCCGAAAATCGAGGTCTCGGTTTCGGAGTCCAAGAAGTTTGCCGCCGACAAGTTCGAGATGGGCTTCAGCCTCGAAATCCGCGGCAGGGACAAGGAAACTGTAACTAGGCGTCTGGCGGAACGCCGCTCTGTGATTTTCGAAAACGTGAAGTCGCTTGAAATTCCGCAGTCCAACGTGGAGCAGAACAGCGTGGATGTCCGCAAGGATTGGTCGTACCGTAGTGGAAAGCGCGAACTTGTCGGTTACGTGGCCACGCAGAATTTTGTCGTTACGGTAAATCGCAAAATTGATGCCGCCGCTCTCGTGCAGGCGCTTGCGGCCGAGCCGGATGTCGAAATCCATAGGACGGCGGCCCAGCTTAAGGATGTCGATGGCGTCCAGTCGCAGGTTATCAAGGCTGCGGGCAAGAAGGCGCTGGCGAAGGCCCGCGACTATGCCGAAAGTGTTGACGCCAAGCTCGGTCGCGTTCTCCAGATTAACGGGGAAGGCGGCGGAATTACCTACAATCGCAGGTACCGCACGAATGGCCTCATGATGGCGAAAGCGGCGATGTTGGACGGCGCTGCCGAAATGGCCCCCGACGAAAACGCCATCGCCGATTCCGTCGAGGTCAGCGCTTCTGTCCGTATCGTCGTGGAACTGAAGTAATTGAATTAAATACATGTAAATAAAGTTTTTCGGCTCATTTTGGCCCCTTTCTCCGTTTTAAGGATAGGGACCACCCCATTTCCGGGGTGTCACTATCACAAATGGAGATTAAATGAGCAAGCAAAAACAAAATACTCAACGTAAGCACGATTCGTACGTCCGTTCGGTGCTGAAGGATCCTGCCCGAACAGCGGAACTTCTTCGCCTTGCTTCCCGGAAAAACAGCAATCTCGCCCAGTTCCTCGCAACAGTGAATCTTGATACGATGCGGGAGATTTCCGAGGCTTTCAGCGATACGGTTTCTCATGGAAGTGGCGACTTAGCATTCACTGTAAAAATTGCGAGTGATGAGCCCAAGCAAGCAGATCTTCTCGTCGGCATTATCGAGGAACATAAGAGCTATCCCGAAGCAGGAATCATTCCTCAGTTGGTCAAGTATTGGTTCCAGATTATGGTCCGCAACCAAAAGAACGTTCCAACGCTCGCCATCGTTCTTTACAACGGGAAAGACCCGTGGCATATCGAAAAAGAAGTCATGTTCCCGAACTATCCCGAATACTACCACAAGATAGGCCTTCCGTTCCTGTTGGAAGTCGTAGACGTGAGCGAAATTTTTGAAGATTATGAAATTCCGCAAATTTCGCCGAAGATTGCACTCGCATTGGTCGCCCTGAAATATGTCTTTAACGGAGAAAAACTCAAGAAACACTTGAAAGCGGCAATGGCCGGGCTCAAGTCTCTCCCCCGCGACGAGGCAGAAGATCTTTTGTCGCAAACTTTTGTATATTTAAGACAGTGGTTCAACGACGATGCCAAGGAGCAATTCAAAATGGATTTCAAGAAATGCAGTGAAGTATACGGCTACAAGTCCATCGCCGAAGTCGAGGAAGAAGAACTCGAAGCTAAAATATTGGCCACAAAGTTTGAAATGATTGACGCAATGTTCGCTAATGACATTCCTATTGAGAAAATCGCGGTCATTTCAGGGATTCCACTGGAAGAAATACAGAAGCACAGGAGCACGACATGACGACGAAAGAAGATTACGAATGCTGGGCTGCCGGAAAGGAACTTGCAGCTGAAGCACGCGGCGAAGCCAACACACTCAGCATCTTCCAGGAATTGGGTGTATCTCCGGAAGTGATTGCCGAGGCGAAGGCTCGGCTTGCTGCGAAAAGTTCTGGTGTGCATAAGTAGTTTACAAAAAAAGGCGGCCGGTGGCCGCCTTTTTGATATGCAAAAATGAGATTATATCGTTGGCTGATTTTTGTTAATCGTCTTTGACGCAACGGACGGAGAAGGCGTAATACTTGTTTTCTGCTTCTAGACGTCCGTAATCATTGCTAAAGAATATGTATGAAGCGTATCCATCAGATGGGCCGTTCGTTGAACTCCAAAAGAGTGCGTTGTCATTATCATTGCCAAAAGACATAGGCTTCCCGGGAACTCCATAGCCGGTGTATGAAGCAGATATTGCAGATAACATGACTGCCCCGCCGGATCCTGGATTTGGATCAACAAGATTGTACCATTCAGAAGATGAAGGCAAATGCCAACCTTCAGGGCAGATCCCGCGTACCGGATAATTTGGTGAACAAGTTTCGTTTCCACACCCTTTCCCGTTTGAAGAATATGTTCCTGCGCTATCCATTGCTATAGGCCAGATATATAGTCTTCCATATCTGTTACAATAGGTTGTGTTGTTATTGTAGCAATAACTATTCTCTGTTTCAAAGTTCAAATTTTCCGCCATCCAAATGTTGCCTTGTATTTCTATTGTCTTGTAGGTTTGGCCATCTCGTTCATCCGTCATTTCTCCATAGGAATAACTGGGATTCAAATATGCCCAAGATTCTTTACTTGCTGAAGATAATGCATTTTCGCTAGAACTTGACGCGACTATGTTATTAGGATTGTCTTTGGTGCATCGGACGGAAATCCCGTTTGTTTTGCCATGATAAGCGAGTCCCATACCGGAACTGGTCAGGTTAACATAGTAGGCTTGATATGTGCCATACTCTTTTGTTGACCAAAAAAAAGTAACTTGTCCTTCGTTTTCATAATTACCATTGTTTAAAGCCATTCCGGACGGAAGAGCCGAGAATCCATAGGAGTCAAGTCCATTTCCTTCGTTGCCTCCGATGCTATTCCATTCTGTTAGAGACTTAAGTTTCTTGGCGGTTGTGGCTGATACACCCCCTATATTAGAAAATAACGTTTCCCATTCTGTTTGTGAGGGTATATGCCAACCATCAGGACAAATTCCTTGATGAAATCCATCTCCATCAATGTCTATTAAATTCAAATTTGAACAATTTTTATACCAACAGTCATACGGCAATTGCATTGCTTCAGTCCATTGATACAGTGCTCCATACTTTTTACATTCTATAGTGTCGTTGTTATAACAGTATCGCTCTACAAATGATTCGTATTTCTGATCTGTTCCTGCCGCGACTCTTGTGCCGTAATTCAAATTCTCCGCCATCCATTCTTGATCACCGATTACAACCGTCTTATATACTTGCCCATCGCGCTCATCAGTCATTTCAGCATAAGAAATAGCAGGGTTTAGATAAACCCAAGATTCTTTGGTTGATGACGATGTTTGTATGATGTTTGAAGAAGATGTTGTTGCGATTTCACTAGTGCTAGAAGATGTGACTGCCGAACTTGAAGAAGTCACGCTTGAACTTGAAATTTCACTAGAAGAAGATACTCCTTTTTCTTCACTTGAAGATGATTTCTCGCTAGTCGAGGAACTACTAGAACTATCTTTTACATCGGTACTATCAGATTCAACAGAACTACTTGACCTGTCAAACGCACTTGAAGAAGACGATTCTTTATTTGTAATCTTGGAACTGCTAGAAATATCCTGCTCTTCAGAGGAAAGCAAAAGGCTTGCCTGTTCCTCTCTCCATTCGTCTCGCTGATCTTCGATGTCTTGCACATAGTCGGTGCAGGCGGCCAAAAAGAGTAATGCTATGGCCCCTATCGCTACGCTCCAGGGTGACAAAGTGTGAATCTGCAATTTGTAGTTTTTCACTTTCATTGTCCCCTCCTAGAATGCGATGCTGAGTCCGAGGCCGATTCCGCCCGCTATGATGAGCCCTATGCCCACACCGCGCAGAGCTTGTCCTGTTTTTGCGTCATCAATATTTTTCTGGAATCCGTCTTCAGACGAGGCACCCTTTTCCGAAGCCTTTTTCGCCATGCTATTCCCAGAAACGGCAAGGATTACGCCCGTTGTTGCCACGACTGCGCTAAGGGTTATCCGAACAACTTTGAATACGTTAATGCTGGGGTCATCCTTGCTAGAATTGGACATTTTGCCGGACAGGCTCAATCCCTCATAAGGATTCTTTCCATCCAGTTCATCATATGCGGCATTTGCACGCATACGGACGGAATCATTTGTCGACATCGCGACCGCATCGGGCTGGTGCTTTAATGGGTGCGTTACCTGTACGACATCGTGCCATTTTAGTGCTACGTCTACCTTTTCTGTCCAATCTTTACCCTTGAGTGTCACTTCGGAGCAGAGCGGAACCTTGCCTGCAAAAGGAGTGCTACCCGATTCAATACCATCGATATAGACTGCGACTGCCTGTGGCTCACCATTATATTCGCTTGCGAGTTCCAACGCTCCGTATCCGCGTGTCATTACCATATCAAAATTTTGCGTCTTGTTTTTCTCGATGGAAGCCTGGAATTCTACGGGGTCAAAGCATGGATGCATCACCCTGACGTTATGCAGTCCGGGATCAAGTTCCAACAGATATCCGTTCATTTGATTCTCGTCAACAGCAATGGTCAATTTGCCCTTTTGCACGACATTGCCGGGAAGTACCGGTTGCACATTCAGCCATCCGAAGGCTGGGAACAATTCGAGTTCAACCTTCTGCTCGTTTTGGGTGATGTCTACAAGGGTTTCCGCGTCGTCGTATCGGTCTATCGATGCAACAATCCTGTGACTGCCTTCATCCAATTGCACTTTGCAGGGGGTGCTCGTGCACTTGGGAATAGCCTTCCCGTCAACTGTCGGGATTGCGCCTTCGGGCTTGGTCACGATTTCTACGATGAACTTTTTCCTACCTTCATAATTGAACTCGCCGCCGCTACTAAAGTTTCCGAGCCCTCCGACCCCTGAAAAGCCGATATTATTCTTTATGCTCCTGAAGAATTCGGGAGCCTTTTGTTTGATGATTTCGAGCAGGGCGTTTACGTTGTCTCCTTGTCCGTTGAAACTTGCGATGAGTTTGTTGCCTGCCGTCTCGTAGAGTTCTGCCGAGAGCGTAAGCGAACCGCCGAAACTTCCGATGCGTGCCTGGCAAACGTAGTCGGCAGAAATGTTCCTGCCAGTCTCTGCAAGGCAACTGCCTTCACATTCCTCGATGGACTTGCCGGGAGGGAGCATCGCGTTGATGTTCTCGCGGGTCATGATGGTGTAGTTCTGTATGGCCGGTAGTTGCTTGACGGCTTCCTCGCGCAAGATATTGGTGAGGTACTGCCTGTCGGACTGCGAAACAGCCTCCTTTGCGCTGGCGTCAGCCCCGGTTTCAAGAACTGCGACATGCGTTGCAGACACTGCTGATGCAAGCAAAAACGTGAATAGAAATATCGGCTGTAGTAATCTCATGGCTAGACTCAAATGTTGCCGTAAATATACATAAACAATGATATAAATAGAATAGCCCCCAAAACTACTGCTCAACTGCGGCTTTTTGTCAACCCGTTTTGGCGAAAAATGCCCCTTTTTTGGGGTGTGAATATCTTCCCGGGACCCCCGAAACGGCTAAATGTTTGTGCCATAGGGAGTTGGATTTTTAAAAACCCGACCGGCGGTCGAGGTCCGGCGACAAGTATTTCACAAGTTGTTGATAAGTTTTTCGTATTATTACAAAAAAATTACCGCAAATTCGAAAAAAATCTCCCTTTTCCCAAAATCTTTTATTATCTTATTACCTACATCTTGTGGTGCTGGTCCGACCTCTTGCACAAGATGTAGTGTGTTGAACTTCTTTTTGGATTGGTAGATGATTTTTACAGTAAGGAAGCGTGACGGCCGCGAAATGCCGTTCAACATCGAGAAGATTTCTGACGCCATTATCAAGGCCTTCCGCGCCTCTGGCGAACTCAACGAACAGATTAAGGCATCCCAGGAACAGATTGACCTGCTTGGCCACGAAGACGTTTTGAGCAGTACTGCTCTAAAGGTAGCCGCCTACGCCGTGGGCCGCCTCGAGGCCGAAGGCAAGACCAAGCCGGACATCGAAGAGATCCAGGACGCGGTCGAAAAGGCGCTTACCGACAACAACTACGCCGATACCGCCAAGAGCTACATCCTGTACCGTGCCGAGCGTACCCGCATCCGCGAGGTGAACACCCGCCTCATGCACACGCTCCGCGACATCACGTTCAGTTCCGCGAAGGAATCCGACCTCAAGCGCGAGAACGCGAACATCGACGGCGATACCGCGATGGGCACGATGCTCAAGTACGGTAGCGAATCTGCGAAGCACTTCTACACGATGATGATGCTCAAGCCCGAGCATAGCCGCGCCCACATGGATGGCGATATCCATATCCACGACCTGGATTTCTACTCGCTCACCATGACGTGCTGCCAGATTGACCTTATTAAGTTGTTCAAAAACGGCTTCAATACCGGTCACGGCCATCTCCGCGAACCGAAGGATATCCGCAGCTACGCTGCCCTTGCGGCGATTGCCATACAAAGTAACCAGAACGACCAGCATGGCGGCCAGTCGGTGCCGAACTTCGACTACGCGATGGCGAACGGCGTGCGCATCACCTACCGCAAGGCCTACCTCTCCAACATGGTGAAGGCGCTTATGCTCTTTACCGGCAAGGAAGAGGAAGAAATCCTGCCCCTCGTGAAAAAGCTCCATTCCGAAATGGCAGAGATGGGCATGGTGGCAACGCTCGTGCCGAACGAGAAGTTTGTGGAAACCGAAGCCCGCGAGCTTTCGAAGTCCTTCGATACCGAGATGGTGATGAAGGCCCAGAAGTTCGCCGAGAAGCAGGCTTACGAAGAAACCGACAAGGCGACTTTCCAGGCCATGGAAGCGTTTGTCCACAACCTGAACTCCATGCACAGTCGCGCCGGTGCGCAGACTCCGTTCTCTAGCATCAACTACGGCATGTGCACCGATCCGGAAGCCCGCATGGTCATGCGTAACCTCCTCCTCACTACGGACGAGGGCCTGGGCGGTGGCGAGACTGCCATCTTCCCGATCCAGATTTTCCGCGTGAAGAAGGGCGTGAACCTCAACGAGGGCGACCCGAACTACGACCTGTTCAAGCTTGCCTGCCGCGTGAGCGCAAAGCGCCTGTTCCCGAACTTCAGCTTCCAGGATGCACCGTACAACCTGCAGTACTACAAGGAAGGCCATCCGGAAACCGAAATCTCCTACATGGGCTGCCGTACCCGCGTTATCGGTAACAACTACGACCCGAGCCGCGAAATCTCTTACGGCCGTGGCAACCTGAGCTTCACGTCCATCAACCTCCCGCGTATCGCCATCAAGATGCGCTCGGTGGACCTGTTCTTCAAGGAACTCGACCGCATGCTGCAGCTCGTGAGCGACCAGCTCATGGAACGCTTCGCTGTCCAGAGCCGCCGCAAGGTCAAGAACTTCCCGTTCCTCATGGGTCAGGGCGTGTGGATTGATTCCGACAAGCTCGGCTGGGAAGACACGGTGGGCGAGGTCATCAAGCACGGTACGCTCTCCATCGGCTTTATCGGCCTTGCCGAAACCCTGGTGATGCTTACGGGCAAGCACCACGGTGAATCCGAAGCCAGCCAGGAACTCGGTCTCAAGATTATCGGCCACATGCGCGAATTTTGCGACAACGAGTCCAAGCGCCTCGGCCTCAACTTCAGCTTGCTCGCCACGCCTGCCGAAGGCCTTTCTGGCCGTTTCGTGCGCATGGACAAGAAGAAGTATGGCATTATCCCGGGCGTTACCGACCGCGATTACTACACCAACTCGTTCCACGTGCCGGTGTACTACAAGATTTCTGCCTTCAAGAAGCTCGCTCTCGAAGCCCCGTACCACGCGCTTACCAACGCGGGCCACATCAGCTACATCGAGCTTGACGGCGACCCGACGCAGAACCTCGACGCGTTCGAGAAGATCGTGCGCTACATGGCCGAGGTGGGTATCGGTTACGGTTCCATCAACCACCCGGTTGACCGTGACCCGGTCTGCGGATTCGTGGGCGTCATCGGCGACACCTGCCCCCGCTGCGGACGTAGCGATGGCCATTACATTTCTGAAGAAAAACTGAACGAACTCCGGAAGAAGTTTCCGGGAATGCCTGCTTTCCGTGGCATTAGATAAACCATTTTAACCAAGGAGTAAAAACATGTCCGAAAAAGAAAAATCTCTCTATGGCGAAGGCGTGTGCTTCGAACGCATCCGCCGCATCACGGGTTACCTCGTGGGTACGGTCGACCGTTTCAACAACGCAAAGCGTGCCGAAGTGAACGACCGCGTGAAGCACGGCGTGTAACATGGACGAATACCCGCGTTTGCGGATTGCCGGTATCGAGCCCGAATCCTTCGTGGACGGTCCCGGAATCCGCATGGTAGTGTTTACCCAGGGGTGCCATCACAATTGCCCCGGGTGCCAGAACCCTCAGACCCACGATTTCAACGGGGGTCATTTTATTGATATCGAGGAAATCCTCTCGATGCTCGACGAAAACCCGCTGCTTGACGGTGTCACGTTCAGCGGTGGCGACCCGATGGACCAGGCGGCGGCGCTTATCCCGCTCGCTCGCGAGATCAAGGAACGTGGCAAGAACCTCGTGATTTTCACGGGTTACACGTACGAATACCTGCAGCAGCACTGGGAAGAAAAGCCGGAATTTCTGGAACTGCTTTCCTTTGCGGATATCCTGGTCGACGGCCCGTTCATCATGGCGAAGAAGTCGCTCGAGCTCAAGTTCCGCGGCTCCAGCAACCAGCGACTCATCGACGTGCAGCAGACTCTTACCGAGGGCCGCGTGGTGCTGCACAAGATCCAGCTCAAGGAGATGGAAGAGCATCCGGACTGGCATTTCGGGTAAAATAATGTCCCGCCCCGCTCTATGCGGGGCTTTTTTAGTTTATATTTAAGGGGGAGATAGGAGGTCTTCATGAAAAAGTTTTTTGCTGGCTGTATTGCCGTATCCTTTGCCGCGATGCTTGCGGCCTGCGGTGACGATTCTTCGTCCACTTCCCCTGAAACGATTGGGAACGAAAGTTCATCCTCGGTGGAGGAAGTTTCCTCGTCCAGCGTCATTCCTTCGTCTTCTAGCGAAATGCCTCCCGATACGGCCTGTTGCAAGGTGATGGAGTCTTCATCTTCGATTGCATTGGAGTCTTCGTCATCCGCTGTTGCGCCGAAGTCTTCTTCGTCTAGCGTTATAGAATCGTCTTCTAGTGCCAAGCTCATTATCGGGAACATGCTCTGGGATGGCTTTAGTAATCGAAGTGAAAAAGTCCTTACGGGTGGTGATGAGACTTCGGGTTACTGGTATGAATTTAACGACAATAGCGAAGGGGGATCTTCTACAATTGAGTTCCCGTCCGACGTCGATACACACATTGATGGTTCTCCATTTTCGGACCTCATTGAAAAATATCGCGGAATTCAGCTAGGAGTCGCTTTCGGAAGTGGCTATGAAAAGCCGTATGCAGGGGTGGCTTTCAATGTCTGGAGCGAGGAACAGGAAGGGGTGAATGTCTATCCATGGGGTGGACTTTGCCTTGAGTACAAGTCGTCTATTGATTTTGAAATAGAGCTTGGCCTTGAAAATGGAGCAATCCCTACAATGGGCTCCTGCAGTTTTGTGGCGAGCGTTCCGGCTTCTACAAGTGAAAAAGTCAGCGATTTTGTCTGGGAAAAGTTCAAGAACAACTGCGGTGCTGGCGTAAGCCCCGATATAATGGATGTCCTGAAGAAGGTTGCTACCGTCAAGCTGAAGTTTAAGGGCGATGCCGGGACTACGGGAGATTTCTTTATTGAGCGAATCGGGGTCGTGGGCATGTGTCACGACATGATGCCTGCACCGTAGTTTTTTGGGAAAATAGGTGAACACGATGAAAAAATTTTTTGCTGGCTGTATTGCCGTATCCTTTGCTGCGATGCTTGCTGCTTGCGGTGATGACGACAGCGACTTTGCTTCACGTCCGGACGGGAAGGAATCGTCTAGTACCACGCCGTCTTCAAAGGTCATTGAGCCTGCCGAAGTGACGACTGGAACTATGACCGACTCCCGCGATGACCAGACATACAATACGGTCACAATCGGTACGCAGACCTGGATGGCGGAGAACCTAAACTACGAAACGGCGAATAGCTACTGCTTCAATGATTACGCTACCTACTGCACCAAGTACGGCCGGTTTTATGCATGGGCTGCCGCTATGGACAGCGCGGGTACATGGAGCACAAACGGCAAGGGTTGCGGTCATGGCTCGAAATGCTCACCAACCGGTACTATACGAGGCATTTGTCCTGAGGGCTGGCACTTGCCTTCGCAAACGGAATGGGAAGTGCTTTTCACTGCAGTAGGCGGAATCAGCACGGCGGGCAAGATGCTCAAGTCCGCGACTGGCTGGAACGATAGTGGCAACGGCACGGATGCCTTCGCCTTCACTGCGCTCCCTGGCGGCAGCAGGGATATGCTTGGGTTTTACTACATCGAGGGCATCTATGCGTACTTCTGGAGTTCTACTGAGTTCGATAGCGAATACGCGTACTACATGCACTTGAAAGAGGTCAACGACAATGCGATCCTGGACTACGACGACAAACGCTACGGGCTTACTGTCCGTTGCCTTAAGGACTAGTCCCAAACTGATTAAAGTAGATAAGTTAGTGATTTAAGCGATTAATCACTTCCCAGAAAAAATTCAAATGCCATTTTCTTCGCGGAAACGGCATTTTTCTTTTGGCACGGTTCTTGCAAATAAAGGGCATGATACAAATGATAAACCAAGCCCGCAGGGAATGACCGATGAATACTAGCCAAACAGCACAAGAAAATGTTATATTGCCTTTTGGCAATATGATGTACCCCTTTATGACACTTGATGATAACGCAGAAATTGTCCATTCTGAAATGGGCAAGGACGGTCGTGTCAAGGTGTATATCGAAAAGCCCGATGCAAAGGACGGCTTCCATCGGGCAACATGCTATTTACCCTCCTATACATGGGAAGATATATTCGGTTTTTCAGATGAGGAAATCGATCGCTATAAGAAAGTGATTGAGTCTACAGCTCATCTGATAATGGAATTCTCTCAGAAAGGCGGGTTCAGCAATGCCGCAAATCTTTAAAATTGGATCTTTCTGGGTTTATTTCTGGTCCAATGAGGGAGTTCCTCTGGAACCGGTACATGTTCATGTATCGGAAGGAATGCCTGCTGCTAATGCCACTA
>JAEEGJ010021595.1_pt1 | contig 13817 bp, 12 predicted proteins | sample 8958761 | NCBI WGS metagenome assembly JAEEGJ01 (sample SAMN16246546, study PRJNA631951) | gut metagenome | biome: gut microbiome; feature: rumen; material: RS-attached | host: Bos | place: Iran: Karaj | collected 2018-10 | reverse complement strand
GTTTTTCATTAAAGTTTTCCATCTTTTGCCTCTCGTCATAAAGGGTTTTGGAAATTCTATGTATAAAATATAATGCACAACTGGGCAATTGTCAATATTTTCACTGCACAAAAGTGAAGTTTTTTTATTTTTTTACAATTTTGATTCTGTTGGAGTCGGTCGATACGAATAAATTTGTATATTACGCTAACGTTGGGATGTTGGAGGATAATCTATGTCTTTTCGTTTATTTTCTCGGGTATGTCCGATTGTTGCAGGACTTTCCCTTTCATTTGTGATGATTGCTTGCGATGACAGTTCCAGCAGTGGCCCGGAATCGTTTGCTGAACCGTCGAGCAGTTCGCAATCTGCTGTACCCGCCAGTTCTGAAGGCCGTACAGATTTGCAGTCGAGCAGTAGCAAAACGAATGCTGGTTCTGTTCCTAACAGTAGCGAAGTGCAAAACGAGTCTCCGTCGAGTAGCAGTGTGGCGAAAAATGTCCCGTCGTCGAGCAGCGTTGCGCAATGTTATAAAGATGGCATGGCACAGGTTACGCTCAAAAGCGTTGAAAACGTCAAAATTAGTTGCCCGAACAGCATGACTTTTTACAACATGGACTTGCAGATATTCTATAAGTGCGAAGGCTCTGCGCTTATCGAAATAGACATGCCTCCTTGCGAAAATGAACCTCCTAAATTTTATAGTGGAGAGGCGTCGAGTTCGTCCGTTGCATTGAGTTCTTCTTCGGTTTCATCTAAAGCGGGGTATGGAACGCTACAGGATGTTCGCGATGGAAAAAGCTATAAAACCCTAGTTATCGGGGGTAAAACTTGGATGGCTGAAAATTTGAACTTTTCCAAGAGCACTGATGGGTCGATTGTTCTGGATTCGACGTTTTGCTATGACGATATTCCGGCCAACTGTGAAAAATATGGTCGCCTGTATCAAGAAGAAGATGCCATCAAGGCGTGCCCAAGTGGCTGGCGTATTCCTACGGATGAGGAATGGGCGGCGATGCGTAATACTGTGAAGGCCGAATTTGGGGTGAGTGACGCGAACGCTCCATTGCGGGCCATAGGGGCTTGGGAAGACAAGATTACTGCGACCAACGCAAGCGGTTTCTCGGCTCTTCCATCGGGTTACCGTACCAAAACCGGAATATACGATGGGGAAGGCTACAGGGCATGTTTCTGGGGCGAAAACAGCATGCTTTATTACGGATGGCTTCTCTCGAAGGAATACGAACTGGACAAGGAATCGCTAATTCGAGGCTACTACGCTTATTCCGTTCGTTGCATCTTGTCGGAGTAGTGACTTGCCGATGCAAATGAACCCGTTTTTTGAAATATTTTTGATATTTTACTTAAATTTCGGGCAATCTTTGCTATATTTGGAGCACTTCGGGGTGTAGCTCAGCCTGGTAGAGCGTCTGCTTTGGGAGCAGAATGTCGTCAGTTCGAATCTGGCTACCCCGATACATAAAGAGCCGCCCCGTAGGGGTGGCTCTTTATGTATTTTAGGGTACGCCAGAAGAACTGACGAAGTCAGTTCGACAAAATCCGGCGAGAGCGAAGCGAACACAGCCGGATTTTGGCCTTGACTTGAGCGCAGCTCAAGCAAGCCCGAAGGGCAAAACACGAAACGAAGTGAGTGTTTTGGCAATCTGGCAACCCCGATACGAAAAAGGACCCCTTGTGGGTCCTTTTTTCGTATCTTAGGTAGCCAGATCAGCTTCACCGAAGGTGAAGCCCGAAGGGCAAGCCGGGAAGTGAGCGTAGCGAAACCGAAGCCGGCGCAGCCAATCTGGCTACCCCCAGTATATTCTAGCATAAAAAAATCTACGCAGCCAACAGCTACGTAGATTTTTGTTGTTTGGGGGATATACTTCTAATATAGTTATTCATTATCTTTAGATAATCGCTTTTTACTTCACCAAATGGTATGACTGTATTTATTGTATCGCCTAGTTTTTAGTTAAATCCCTTGCTGATTATGTATGCTATTACCAATAATGCTCCGATGAGTTTCGTAATGATTACACACCAGAAGATGACGGGATGGTCCTCTTTATGGAAAACTCATCCTCCTCGCATGGTGACTCGCTTGTCGATTAAACTGGCGCATGCAAAACAGAAAAGAGCTATACACAAAAATGGAGCTCCTAACGAGAGCCCGTTTTCATTTTTTGCTGGATAGAACAAAAGTCCAAGTCCGATAATGACAAAACCAAAGGTTTTAATGACTGCTGATTTTGAGTGCGTTTCCATAATTTGTTTGTAATATTTTCTAATTCTTTTTCAAAGAGTATTTATCCGTCGGAAAATAATATATAAGAAACGACCCTTGATAAACCGTGTAATATTCGGTTCCGGTATGCGCTGCTGTATAAGTGCGTTTGCTGACCGTTATGCTCGATTTGCTGCTGAAAATAAGGTCGTAATGCATCCCAGATCTCGATGTCCATGTATCTTTGTCGATAAGGATTTCTTTTTGGAGTGTCGGCTTTTGCGTGAATCTTGCCGGGAGTTCTATAACTTGCGGGATAGAAATGCCAATGGCGAGTAATACTAGAATAAGAAATTCAATAATGAATTTGTTTAAATTTGGTTCTTTGTTGTCTTTTCTTGGTGGCAATACTTTAAAGATATGTAAAATAATGCCAAATCCAAAGCTTACAAGGAAAGCAAGTGAAATTCTAAGCAAAGTAAAGTACAGTTCACGCGTAGCGACTGTTTCCAAAAAGGTTTCGTCGATGATGTTGCCGAGGCAATATGAATGAGCCTTTGCTCGCAAAAGGAAAAAAGCTGAAACAAAGCATACTTCCAGAATGATTAAAATAATGAGTGCTTTTTTTCTGAAGGAACGTTTAAGTTTTGTTTTAGGAGGCTGGAGTAGGAGCGCTTGCTCCTCCATCATCATTTTTCTGCGTCTTTTGGCGGCTCTGGACATGCCCACAATATAAAAAAGTCCCTGCGGGTTTTCCGCAGGGAGCCTTGCATTTGTTGATTTTTACTTGAAATTCGCTGTAATCGTTTGGCCCGCGCTAACTTTGACCTTGTGCGGGTTTTCGGTGGAACCGTCCGACCAGCCCGTAAATACGCCTCCGCTTTCGGGAACGGCTGTCAATTGCAGTTCGTTGCTCGAGAAGAACTTGCATTGGTAATTCTTGCTCGGGAGTTTCATTCCATCGACTAGCACAGAGCCATTTCCGCTGGCCGAGATTGTAACAGAAACTTCGTTTTCTAGGCCGAATCGTTCAACCATTTCTTTCTTGATAGTTTCGCTGCGGTTCCGGGCATAGGCAGTAAGCTTGCTTCCGCTCGGATCCCACGTGAATTTGCTTTGATTTCTCGGCCATCTGCTTTCATCGCGTTGCCGTTCTGCAGACGGAATTGTTGACATCATTTTTTGCACCATCGCTTGCACTTTTTCGTAAGTCAGGTAGCTATTGAGAAGGATGCAGGCGTTATTGATGAAGAGCCGCTTGAAATCCGGATTTTCAAGGAGCTTTTTCAGCATGTTGCCGACGGTAGAAGATGCGCCTCCGCCCATGCCGAATCCGCCACCCATGCCGAATCCGCCGCCCATGCCACCGGGGAATCCACCTCCCATACCAGGGAAATCGCCGTTGTTTCCACCTTGTTGGCTACCCATGTCTTGACCGAGAACCCAGTTGAACATGTTCTGGTTTTCTACATCGAAGCCGCTAATGCCGGGAGAAAATCCGAATCCATGGTCGGTATCGAATATAACGAATTTGAACGGTACTCCATTGCCACCCCAAGCACGTACGTTGTTGTTGGGCCAGTCTCCGTTATGGAGATACATTTCGGCGAACATATATTGTGCAAAGCTATTGACATTGAGTTTGCTCTTAATCTGTTCGTAATTCTGGTTGTTTTCGCCTGCAAAGTTTCCGCCTGTAACGGAACTCACCATTTGGGTGAATTCTGTCGTGGATGCCCCATTGGTGCCGCTTGCGGCCCAACCGTTTTGGCAATCGCTCCCTTCGCTACAGTTCTTGACCATGTTGATGGATTTGGAATCAATGCCGTAGTTTGTTTCGACAAAACTTCTGTTCAGTCGTTCGCGCAAGTCGTGGACGCCGAAGTATTCGCCGTTGTAGAACACTACCACTTGCAGACTGCGCTGGTAATCGACTTCAGTACCTTCCATGAGGGCTGTCATCATGGCATCGCCGATATAGTCCGTCCAGAAGCGGTTGCCGTTGTTGCGCAGGTTGAAGCTCTTGATTTTCTTAGCTTCGGGGCGCGTCTTGAAGAAAGAGTATTTCAGCACTTTGTCGCCGTAGTCGTCGTTGTCCATCTTGATGGCGACACTCTTTTTGGGCTTGTAGCGGCTCCAGTTGCCGATGATGGAAATTCCTGCATCGATTTCCCATGTTTTTTCGGTGGTGGCACTGCCTTTTTCGAAATATTCCACGTGTGCGGGGAGTTCAGTATCTTTCCAGAAATTGGCTCCCTTGCAGGGTTCCGTGCATTTGGGGTTATTGTCGTCGGTTACGTTGCCACCGCCCATATTCCACATACCGCCCATGCCGCCAGCACCGCCAGTGAGGTTGCCAGTGGCATAGAGACCGTCTGTAGAGTCGAACATGTCATGGTGATTGACTGTAATGGCAACAACCGGCATCGATACGCTTTCGTTGATGAAGTAGGTCTGTGTTGTGGTATCGACAGCTTGGCCGTTCACGAATTCAGAACAGCGAATGACCGTGTTTGCGATGATTTGCTTTGCTGCGGTAATTTGTTCAGAACTTGCCGTGGGGAACGAGCCGTCGAATGTGCAGTGAATTTGGCCGCCTTTTTTCGGGGTAAGCGGTTCAATGGTCAAATTCTTGTAGAAGCCCGCTTTCGGGAGTACTGATTCCTTGGGCTTGTGGTTGTCATCGTATTCCTTTAAGCCGCTAGAGGAATTTGCGGTCATAGAGGCATTTGAAATGGCAACGGAACTGGACGACTTTGCTGCCGGAATTTGTTGCGATGGCGTCGAACTGCTCTTTGGTGCGTTTGCGGAACTTGATGGGTTTGGCGTAGTCGATGCTGTCGAGGAAGAACTCTTGGAGGTTGCGGCAACACTCGATTTACCCTTCGCAGGTGAATCGGGCTTACTGGAATCTGCCGATTTTCCGGTGGACGCAGAAGATTCGTCTAAAGGAGGCAAAATGCCTGAATTGTTCGGGTCATCTAGAGGATCCGTTGAGGTTGAACTCTCGGTAACTTGAGCCGCATTCCCAAAAGGAGCTGCGACGTTTTCGTCAGAGCAACTGCAAAAATATACACTCGCAAATGCGAGCATCCAAACAAGGTGTTTTTTTTTCATCTCTCATCCCTTGAAGAAAAAAATAACCCCCACACTCTTTTATGGAATATAAGTCGTTTTTTTCATATTTATCCATATTTGTTGTTATTTTTTTTAAAGTGTTGTGAAAATTGTCAATTCTGTAAAAGAATCGATACGAAAAATCACAAAAAAAGCGTTCCGCATGACGGAACGCTTGCAAAAATGTGTTTTATATCACGTTATAACTGGTTGCTTTTACAAAATGCCTAAAAGACAAAAGAAATGGCGGGCCGGAACCCGCCATTGTGACTTTTTATTGAGTGTGAATGGAAACTTTTAGCAGAAGAAATCTTTCCATATTTGATTGCCGAGTTCGTTTAAGCGAATCTGGACTTGTTCGATATGCTCGTGAAGCCCTTGATCGATGATTTCTTCGATGGTGGTAAAGGCGATGTCGGAACGCAACTTTCCCAAGAGGCGGATTGATTCCGCTTTGCTTTTAACGGGGTAGGCGATGTTCTTGAGACACTGCTCCGCTTTTTCTAGGCAGAAGCGCAAGGAACGCGGAAAGTCTTCGGAGAGCAGGAGAAATTCCGCGACATTATGCGGTGTCACGTTCGAATTGCGGCGATGGAACATTTCGTACGCACCGACGCTTTTCAGAACGGCGTTCCACTGCACGGTATCGAGCGCCATGCCCACCATGCTCACGTCAGGGAGCAAGATGTAGTACTTGACATCGAGAATACGAGAAGTCTGGTCGGCGCGTTCGAGTAATGTGCCGAGGTGTGTGAAGTTCCAGGCGACATCGTGATTCATTGTGCCCTGAATAATGCCTGCAGTGAGCTGGCTGAATTCTTTGACGCTGTTGTAAAAGGCGTGTGGACCCGCCAACGCTTCTTTTGGCATCTCGGGGTCGTTCAGTTTCAGGTAAAACTGGTTGATGGCAACCCACAGTTCCGAAGAAATCCTTTCGCGGACGCAGCGGGCGTTTTCGCGGGCGGCAGCTACGCACGAAATGATGCTGTTCGGATTTTCCTTGTCGAACGTCAAAAACATGAGCGCGTTTTCGATGGAAACGTGGGCGTATTTTTTGAAGAATTCGTCTGCGTTGCCGGCAATCTGAATTACAGGTTCCCAGGGGCGTTCTTCGCCGGGCAAGTCCAGTTGGAGTTGGAGGTTCACATCGATGCTTCGCGCGACGTTCTCGGCGCGTTCAATATAGCGGGCGAGCCAATAAATGGAATTTGCGACTCTACTTAACATATTCTATTTCCTGCTTCTAACTTCCTACGGTCTACTGTTGTTGCTGCTGTTGTTCCATCCAGAGTTTAGCTTGTCCGAGTTCTGGAGCCTTTTCGTTTTCGGCAATGACCCAGGTATCCTTGCATCCGCCTCCCTGCGAGCTGTTTACCACGATGGAACCCTTGCGGAGTGCTACGCGTGTGAGACCGCCGGGGAGGATGTAGGTCTCGCGACCTTGTACAATGTAGGGGCGTAAATCCACATGGCGACCTTCGAAACCGCCGTCGACAATGCAAGGCACGCGGCTGAGCGAAATCATGGGCTGTGCAATGTAGTTACGCGGGTTGGCGATGATCTTGCTCTTGAAAGCCTCGCATTCTTCCTTCGTCGATTTTGGACCGACGAGCATGCCGTAGCCACCGGATTCGCTGGCGGCCTTGACGACCATGTTTTCAATGTGGTCCAAAACATGCTGCATGTACTTCGGGTTTTCGCATACAAATGTCGGCACGTTCGGGATGATTGCCTCTTCGCCGAGGTAGTACTTGATAATCTGCGGCACGTACGTGTAAATCGCCTTGTCGTCGGCAACACCGCAACCGGGCGCGTTTGCAAGCGCTACGTTACCTGCCTTGTAGGCCTCAATCAGTCCGGGCACGCCGAGGCAAGAATCCGGGCGGAAAACCTTCGGATCCAAGAATTCATCGTCGACACGGCGGTAAATTACGTGAACCTGCTTGAGGCCGCGCGTTGTGCGGGCGTAGACTTTCTTGTCTTGCACTACGAGGTCGTTGCCTGTCACGAGGTCCACGCCCATTTGCTGTGCCAAATAGGAATGTTCGTAGTATGCCGAATTGTAGATGCCGGGCGTTAACACAACGACTTTAGGCGATGCTGTAGAATCGGCCAAGTATTCCAATGCATGACGCAGACGGGTGCAATACTCATCTACGGGGCGAATGGAGCAGTTGGAGAATACCTGCGGGAAGGTTCTCTTGAGAATCTGGCGGTTCTGCAACACGTACGAGACTCCACTCGGGCAACGCATGTTGTCTTCGAGTACATAGAAAGTGCCATCGGTATCGCGCACCAAGTCTGTGCCTGTAATGTGAGCCCAGATACCCTTGGGCGGCACAAAGCCTTCCATTTGCGGGCGGTATGCGGTGCAGGTGTTGATGAGACTTTCGGGGACGACTTTGTCTCGCAAAATCTTGCGATCGTTGTAGATGTCCGTCAAAAAGCAGTTCAGCGCTTCTGTACGCTGTTTGAGGCCTGCTTCGAGGTGCTTCCAGTCGGTGGCACTTACAATACGCGGGATGACGTCAAAGGGGATGATTTTGTCTTTACCGTCCTTGTTGCCGTAAACCGCAAATGTAATTCCGTTGTCATAAAACGCAGATTCCGCAATGATCTGACGGAGTTGCAGTTCTCCTTCGGGAAGTTCGTTGATTTTCGTAAACAACGGCTCTGCTGCCGGGCGGGGAGTCCCATCCGGGAGGCAAAGCTCATCGTAAAAGCCTTCGGTGTCGTAGTTTCCAAATCGCATGTTTTGTTTCCTTATGCTTTTATGTTAAATGTTCTTTTACTGTCATCCCGGCCGGAGCCTGTGCTGAGCGCAGTCGAAGTATGCCGGGATCGCCTTTCCCTGCTGGGGTCGCCTATTCCTTCACATCCACGTTCACGGACACTTTCAAGGTATGCTCGCCACCTCCGGTGATGACTCCCTTTAACGGGCTCACATCTCCGAAGTCTCTGCCCCAGGCGAGTATGATGTGCTCGTCACCCCCGAGCACGTTGTTGGTGGGGTCCAGTTCTACCCAGCCGTGGCCGGGAATGTAAGTGCTGACCCAGGCGTGGGTCGCGTCGGCTCCTACAAGTTTGGGTTGCCCTTCGCAAGGGTGTGTGCGGAGGTAGCCGCTCACGTAACGGCATGGCAAGCGCAGTGAACGCAAGCAGCCTATCATCAGGTGCGCAAAGTCCTGGCAGACGCCTTTTCGCCCGCGCAAGATTTCTTGCGGTTGCGCCCCGATTCTCGTGGCTCCCGGCGTGTACTTGCAGTCCGTGTAGATTCGCGTCATGAGCTCGTAGGCGGCGTCAAAAATGGGGCGATCCTGCTCAAAGCTTTCGAGCGCGTAATTGCGGACCGTTTCGTCAAATTTGGCGAAAGGGGAGGCGTAGGCGTACATCGCGGCGTCTAGCGTTTCGTCGCTTGTCGGGCGTTCCAGAAGTTTTGTGACATCTTCCCATTTCATTGTTTCACCTTGTTTTGGCGGTTTTTCTTCTTGAACATCTACGATGCCTGTCGTCTTGAATCTAAAGTGTGTATGCTCCTGCTCGATGCTGAATGCCAACACCCTGTTCCCGAAAATGTCAAGGCGTTCCTGCTGTATTGTTGGATTCGGGTCCACTTTGATGCTGTGGCTGATCCAATTCTGTCGGCTGACGGTTCGCGGGAGCATGTGGGCGAGGTGATTGCTGTAAAGAACGGAAAGACGGTAGTCATAGACGGTCTCGTGGTCAACTTGGTAAATGGGCATCTTAAACCTCCGACACGTCAGTAGTTGTCGCGTGGAATACTCCTGCGCGTGGAGCGTGGCTTAAGTAGAGCCTGTTTACGATTTCGGCAATCCGTTCAATGGAGTTTATCTGTGTTTCTACAAGTTTTATGAGGTTCTCCCTTTTGTTATCAACAGTTTCTGCAAGTTGTTCGATGTTGGCGAGACGAAGTTCTGCGAGCACACGCATCAGTTCACGGTCTAGTGGCGAGAATGTCGTTTCGTTTTGGTCGTTTCCGGGCAAGTGTTTTGCTGCTTTTCGCAGTTTTGCCACCTGATAGGCGACGCTTCGCGGGTTGGATTCGTCTGACAATAGCAAGTCGATGACGGGGACAACTTGCAAACGTCCTCCATAGCGGCGGTGGTATGTCATGAGCCCATCGCCGATTTCGAGAACTGCTTGTAACAAGCGCAAGTTTGTCATTTCGTCGGTGGGGGCGGTGTACAGCAGACTTTTGACAAGTTGCAAGGTGCGGATGGCGCACTCGATTTCACGACCGAGTTCCAAGAAGCGCCATTCGTGGCCGCGCGTCATGGAGTCTGCTGCAAGCCCGGCCACTGCAGCGCTGTCCGACAGGACCTCCTTTAGGTAGGGCAACAGCGCTGCCGCACCTGTGCCTGCCGGCACTTCTGCAATGCCAAATCCGTTCAAGTAAAGCCATAAATCCTCCGAAATGCGGTCTCGCAACTGCATGCCGAGTTCTCGAATTTCCGTCAGCACACATTGCATGCCGTTCTTGTTGTCCTTACGCAAGATAAAGTAACGGAGTGCGTTTTCAGGATCTTGCGCGAGCCTCGACTGCGATTCGTCTGTAAGCCCCGCCTTCAGTATCCACGGCAGTTCCGGCATGTCCATCCAGGACTCGTCCGAGAGCCTCACCGCGATACCTCTTGCAATACGGGCCATCATGTTTGATGATGACAATGCACGCCCCAGCCGGAACAAGTTCTCGGCCGCACGACTAGGCAAATCGCCTCCAGCTCTCGACGGCGTAATTGCCTGACCTGCTGGAGCGAGCAATGAAAAGTTCGCTACGGGATTCTCCGAGAGAACCCAGATGTCTTTTTCGCCTAGTTCTTCGCTAACGGTGCAGCCCGTTGGAACGCTCGCGGCGCTTGTGGCGTTGGACTCCGTGAACTTGAATATTCCAAGACCTCCCGGCATCACCGATGTTCCTTTCGTTGTATTGACCGCAAAGAACCGCATCAGCGAAACTGCCGGTGTGAACTCTCCTCGGTATGCATAGACGGTCGAAACCTCCATGGATCTTTCTGCTACCCATTGGTCGGGCGCGTTGTCGACCGCCTGTAACAAGGCTAGCTGTGCCGTATTCGTCATGGTTGCGAAAGCTTTAGGTTCAACCTCCTTGAAATTTCCTTCATCGCGGAAAGCTTTCTTGAAAATCCATTTTTCAGGTTCCGCCAACACGCGCTCCGCATCGGTTGCATTCCCGAGCCAAAGCGTTTCCACATCGCGTAATAACAGTTCTTCACCCAAGAGTTCGCGGCAAATTTCCGGCAAAAACATCTTGAACATGGGCGTTTCCAGAACGCCAGTTCCGAGAAAGTTTGCAATGGCGACGTTTCCTGCGCGGACGGAACTGATTAAGCCAACGGCTCCTTCTCCGCTGTCAATTCGCAACTCCAATGGATCGCACATGCCGTCTTCCACTCGACGGAAAATGGTTCCAATCTTTTTGAGTCCCATAAGCGTCTTCATGTACACCTGCATGTTGCGAATTGCGAGGTCATCGTTTTCGACTAGCGGAATTCCCAGGTAACGGGCAATTACTGCGTCTTCTGCGCGACGCGGATTGTCCGGACTCGATGCCAAAAGTACCACCTTGCTGGTTTCACCTTCACCTCCTATGTTTTTATGCATGGCGTTTAGGCCATCCATCAGTTTTTTGAAAAATCCTGCCAACCGTTCCGTTTGCATGCTGCGGAAAAGTTCCGGGAATGCGCGGCTTACGCCAATGCGGTTCTCGAGAGCTCGTCCCAAGCCTTCTGGAACTTGTAAATGGTCTGCTATCGCGACGAAAGAATCATCATTGAGGCGCACCACATCTGTCGATGCTAAGTTCACGAAAATTCCGCCGACCGGATTTGCTTTCCAAACGGCTTGTAAAAAATATGGGTTCGCAAAAAGCAGTGTGGCAGGCAATTTTCCTTTTTTCCAGAGACTTTGTTCTCCATAAATGTCACTTGCAAGTGCATTGAAAAGCCTTGCCCTTTGCGCAACGCCTGCTTCGAGCGTTTTCCATTCTTCAGCCGTAATCACGAGAGGGATGGGGTCAGTACCCTTATGGTTGCCTCCCATGCTCGACGAAAGATCGTTCTCGTCTAGAACGTTATGCAAACGCCTGCAGCGGTGTTCGAGCTCCACTTTCGACAATGCCGAAATGGACTTGATAAAAGAATCTTTTGTCTCTACACATTTCATGTTCATTTAGTTGCAAAAAATGTGCCAAGACCGATATTGCTTAAAAAGAGCGTTTTTATAATCCGACTATTACGTTTCTTGTAATTGTTGCAAAAAATGTTGTGTAAAGAGATGCTCCATTATTTGTATAAACGGTTGTTTTAAATCCCCAAATACCCAATTTCTTTAAAAAACAGACTTTTTTATGGCGAAACTGTTTTTTGGCACGATTTTTGCGAAATGTTTGCGGAGACATTTAGAATTATGAACACTGCTGAAGTTTTGATCAAGTCCTTAGAAAGTGAAGGCGTCAAGTTTATTTTTGGAATTCCTGGTGAAGAAACTTTGGAACTGATGGAAGCTATCAAAAAGTCGTCCATCAAGTTCATTACGGTGCGCCATGAACAGGGTGCTGCTTTTATGGCTGATGTCTATGGGCGTTTGACGGGGAAGGCGGGCGTCTGTCTTTCGACGCTTGGCCCAGGCGCAACAAACCTTGTTACGGGCGTTGCTGATGCAAACTCCGATGGTGCTCCGTTGATTGCAATTACCGGTCAGGTGGGTACAGAGCGTATGCACTTGACTAGTCATCAATATTTGGACTTGGTGAACTTGTTTACGCCGATTACCAAACGCAGTAAGCAAGTTGTGCGTCCGGATACGGTGAATGAAATTGTTCGTATTGCGTTCAAATATGCCGAAATGGAAAAGCCCGGTGCTTGCCTTATCGACTTGCCGTGCAATATTGCCGCTATGGAAGTGGAAGGCGAAGTTGCACAGACTCCACTAAAGCACCATCGTGAAAATACGGAATATGCAAGTAATGGCGCGATTCAGGCTGCTGCAAAAGTTTTTGCAAATGCCGAACGTCCCGTGATATTGGCGGGGCATTCTGCCGTGCGGAACCACGCTTCAAATGCGTTGACTGCATTCGCGTCTTTGGCGAAGGTTCCCGTGGTGACGACCATGATGGCGAAGGGCGTGATTCCTTGTGACAACCCGTATTCGATGCGGTGTATTGGTATTCCGCAGAAGGATTACCAGAACTACGTGATGGATCACGCGGACCTTGTGATTGCGGTAGGTTACGATGTCGTGGAATACGCTCCCGTAAAGTGGAATCCTGAAGGCAACAAGAAAATTATTCATATCGACGAGTCTCCGAACCATGTGAACAAGTTTTATCAGCCCGATGTGGAAGTCATTGGCGATATTTCGGCTTCGCTGAATGAATTGTGCAGGCTATGCCCCAACACCAAGGCTTCGGAATGGGCGTTGCGCATTCGCGAAATGATGGTTGCCGATCATTCCCGCTACGACCACGACAATAGTTTTCCGCCTAAGCCCCAGAAGGTGCTTTACGACATTCGGCAGGTCATGGGCGAAGACGATATTTTGCTCTCGGATGTGGGGGCACACAAGATGTGGATTGCGCGACAATATAGTTGTTACCATCCGAACACCTGTATCATCTCAAACGGTTTTGCGACCATGGGAATTGCGGTGCCCGGTGCGATTGCAGCAAAGCTTTTGAACCCTAAGAAAAAGGTCTTGGCGGTCACAGGTGACGGCGGTTTTATGATGAACAGTCAGGAACTTGAAACGGCTTACCGCGAACACATCCCGTTCGTGACGCTGATTTTTACCGATGGCGGCTATGGACTCATCAAGTGGAAACAGGAGGAACGTTATGGTGATAGTTATGCTGTCGAATTCACGAATCCGGATTATGTCAAGTATGCAGAATCCATGCACTTGAAAGGCTATCGCATCGAACGCACCGAAGACTTGCAGGATACCTTGCGCGAAGCGTTCTGTCAGGATGTGCCAAGCATTATTGAATGTCCTGTGGATTACTCCGCGAACATGGAACTTTCTCAGTATCTCAAGAATTTGAAAATATAGGAGAACGATATGGGATACATTAATAGCTTATTTACTGGGCAATCGGAATCGTTCGGTGTTGCTGTATCCGAATACTCCCGTTTTCTTTCCATCGACAGCATTTCGGGGCATCCCGCTGTTTACCGCCATTTGAAACCTTGCGGTAATGCCGATGAGAACAAAATACAGAAAAAGAACTTATAAAAAGGACTCCTCATCTCCAACAATCAAAGAACCGCCGGTAGCAATACCGACGGTTCTTTTCCTTTTGAATGTCGTGACAATCGCGAAACGGTCATTCCCGCCACTGAGCGGGAATCTCCATTCTTATTACATGCAAAAAAGGCGGGTTAGAACCCGTCCTTTTTTAAGGAGATGCCCGATTAAATCGGGCATGACAATCGCCTTACTTGGTTTTCGGCATCTC
>JAEEGJ010021591.1_pt1 | contig 13820 bp, 15 predicted proteins | sample 8958761 | NCBI WGS metagenome assembly JAEEGJ01 (sample SAMN16246546, study PRJNA631951) | gut metagenome | biome: gut microbiome; feature: rumen; material: RS-attached | host: Bos | place: Iran: Karaj | collected 2018-10 | reverse complement strand
TGCCCTTTTCAAGATATCTCAAATATGCATTATATATATCTGAAAAAGAAAACGTCTGAGGCGTCTGCACGTTCCACAAAAATCTTCTGTCGGGAGTGGTTACCACAAATCCGTCTTCGTTCACCACCTTAACGGTGTCCTTGGCCCTGACCGCAATAACCGACGACCCAAACGCCTCCGCATCCTCGCGAGCCGCCTCCAGAATCCTGCGACTCAGCATGGGCCTTGCCGCATCCTGTATATATACGTAGGAATCCTGCGTTGAAACCGCCTTGAGTCCGTTAAAGACGGAGTCACTTCTTTCGGCGCCTCCCTCCACCACGGCCTTAACCTTGGTAAAAGAAAACTTCTCAACAATCTCCTTCTTTACATATTCAACATCACCTGCACCCACCACGATAACAACTTCATCGATAAAGCTCTCCTGCATGGCCGCAAGGCAATATGTAATGACGGGTCTTCCGCACAAATCCATATACTGTTTGGGAACATCTCCGCCGACTCTTAAACCCTTGCCGGCAGATACCACGATTCCGATATGTTTCATTATCTTTCTCCGAGACGAAGGTTGGGTACCGCATTCAGGTCGTAACCGCTTACGTTACCCTGTATGAACTCATAGTAGCCTGCTGCGCCTATCATGGCGGCATTGTCTGTACAAAGAATGGGCGACGGCCTGTAGAAAGAAATTCCTTCGCGGGCACACACCTCTTCAAAAGCCTTCCTTAAATGACTGTTGGAAGCCACACCGCCGGCAATGGCAAACTTCTTCATGCCGGATTCGTGAACCGCCGTCATGGAATGGTCCACCAAAACATCCACTACGGCCTTCTGGAAAGAAGCCGCAACGTCAGCCTGCACCACCGGAATGCCTTTCATCTCGCACTGATTAAGGTAGTTAAGCACTGCCGACTTAAGACCGCTGAAGGAAAAGTCATACACGGAGCCCTCAACTTTGGCTCTGGGAAAAGAAATCGCCTCGGGATTGCCCTCATACGACACCTTATCAATCTTGGGTCCGCCCGGATAGCCCAGTCCTATGGCACGAGCCACCTTGTCAAAGGCCTCCCCCGCCGCATCGTCTCTGGTGCGACCGAGAATTTCGTATTTGCCGTAATCAAGCACCTTTACAAGATGGGAATGTCCGCCGGAAGCCACCAGACAAATAAAGGGAGGCTCCAAGTCCTTGTTCTCTATAAAGTTGGCACAGATGTGACCTTCGATATGGTGCACTCCCACAAGGGGAATCCCCGTTGCAAAGCTTATGGCCTTGGCCGCCGACACACCCACTAAAAGAGCCCCAACAAGTCCGGGGCCGTAGGTCACTGCTATAGCATCGATTTCTTTTAAGGTTACTCCGGCGGTTTTTAAAGCCTCCTCAATAACCTGGTTGATCTGCTCGGTATGCTTCCTCGAAGCTATCTCGGGAACCACACCGCCGTACAAAGTATGCAGATCGATTTGTGACGATATTATATTCGAAAGAACTTCTCTTCCGTTCTTAACAACTGCCGCAGCGGTTTCGTCGCAGGAGCTTTCCACCGCAAGTATCAATTTATCAGCCATTATCTTCTTTATCTTCTTTCCAGCCATAGATACGCCAATGGCTCTTGTCATCCTTTCTTAACACAAAAACCTCATTAATGGTCTTATAGTATTTGCCCGACTTAATGGTGTACGCACACCAGAGTCTCGCCCATTCGAAGCCGTCCTCGGTAAAGAACACCACATCTGTGCTCTGACTCGGAGCGTAGCTTGAAATCTTGTAACCGTTTTCGTTGTAAAAATTGATATCCGACTTAAGGTCGAACATGTAATCCTCGTAAGACTTGTAGGATACAAGTTCATCATCATACAACTTTAACATCTGGCGCGCAAGAGCCTCAAGCTGCTCATCGTCGTCAAATGTCTCATTGTAGTAGCACTGTGTAATTTCGCTGAAGTATTTGACTACTTCTTTGGGTGTGCCGGGATAATTGGTGCTTAGGTTACGCTCGAGAGCAATCTCAATCGGCGTAGCTGCCGCAACTTCTTCTTCCTCGGTGCTTGCCTGCTGCTTGTTGTTCAGGCGAAAGAAAATGCCTACAAAAGCCATGGCCGCAAAAAGAAGAATCAATATCCCCCTAAGTCCTTTGAACTTCATTCGGGTCCTCTTCCGGTTTTTATAAGATAACAGCGGGATTTATTCCTCAAACAATAAATCCGTGGTCTGTCCGTCTTTACTGATAACAGTGTTCTTAAATATCTTCTGAACTTCGTCCCTGTAATCCGCGGGCCTGGTCAAAGAAGGGGAATAATGAGTAAGCCACATTTCTTTTACCCCTGCGCTCCTTGCCATCTCAGCCGCTTCATAGAAGGTCATGTGCTTGTGTTCCCGGGCTTTTTCAAGCTTGTCGGGTTCGCCGTACATACCTTCGCACACGAAAAGGTCAGCCCCTTTTGCATTCTTGACAATAAAGTCCGTGGGCCGTGAGTCGGTGCAGTATGTAAGCTTAAGTCCCTTTCTGGCGCCGCCGAGCACCATATCGGGAGTATAGGTGACGCCGTCCGCCTCGCAGGTTTCTCCGCGCTGCAGCACACTCCAAAGTTTAAGAGGAATGTTAAGTGCTTTGGCCCTTTCGGGGTCAAACTTCGGCTGTCTTTCTACAACTATATTATAACCGTAACAAATAACGTTATGATTAACACGAAAAGCCTCAATTCTGAAGCCGTCAAACTCAAAAGTCTGAAAAAGGTCCTGTATTTCGATCAAAGAAATATCAAAAGGAAGTTCGGGTGCTATCATTCTGAGAGCGGGTACCACTTTTGTAAGACCTTTGGGCCCTATCATCACAAGAGGCTCCGTGCGCTCCGCATTACCCATGGTAAGAAGCATACCCGGAAGACCGCTGATATGGTCCGCATGATAGTGGGTAAAGCACATCACATCGATGGGCTTGGGGCTCCATCCCTTTTTCTTAAGAGCCACCTGGGTGCCTTCACCGCAATCTATTAAAATATTGCTACCGTTGTACCTCGCCATAAGGGAAGTTAAGTAGCGGTTGGGAAGCGGCATCATTCCGCCTGTTCCCAAAAGTGCAACTTCAAGCATATATACCTCACAGTTATGACTGAGCCTCTCTCAGCCACATAACCAAAGCATCCTCAGCCGGACGCTCGTAAAAATTCTTTCTCACACCTTCGGACTTGAATCCGAGGCTTTCATATAACTTAATGGCGGGAGTATTGGATACCCTTACTTCAAGAGTAAACTCCGGCACACCATTCTTACGGCCCACCGTCAAAAGTTCCTTCATGAGAACCTTGCCAAGGCCTTGACCGCGTCGGTCAACATCTATCACAACATTATTGATATAGCCGTCAAATCCGTTAAACGTGTACCCTGCGGCACCCGCAACCCTGTCATCCGCAAGAATCACAAGATAAATCGAATTGTCGCTGTCTATAAGACCCTGAAAGTCTTCCCTCTTCCATGGCATGGAAAAAGAAGCCTCTTCTATCCTGCAAACTTCATCAAGATCTTCAGTACGCAAATCTCTGACTTCTATCTTCATTTATTCTCTTCTCTTTCACGTTCCGCCTGAGAAAGTCTTAAGTAATCCGGCACATGGTCTCTGGCCGGAACCGTCTTGCCTTCCCTTAACGCCTTAAGTCCCAGGGTAGCTACCGAAGCCGCACTCTGAAGGCGTCTGCCTGCGGGAGCAAAACTTACGGGAACCTTAATAAGTTCCTGTATTCTCTCCTTGAATACAGCCACACCGTCCCCCAGGAATATTACGGGACGACCTGTCTCATTGATACGCGCAACCGTATCCTCTATGGGCTCGGCAGTGGCGGGAAGAATCGTCTTGAGTTCATCCCCCTCAAACTCATAAAGCCCGGTATACACCTGCTCACGTCTCGCATCCATAATGGGTGCAATTAATTTATCGGTTCCAAAGAGGTTAAAAGCAAGCCCCTCGGTGGTAGAAATTTCAACAATCGGTATATTAAGAGCCAGTCCAAGACCCTTCGCCGTTGCAGAACCTATTCTCAAGCCGGTAAAAGAACCCGGTCCTTTGGCCACTGCAATTGCATCCACCGTACTTAAATCAAGCTCCGTCATCCTCGATATCTCATCAAGCATGGGCACAAGCGTCTGCGAATGTGTCTTCTTATGGTTAACGGTATACTCCGCCACCAGCTTATCGTCTTCGACTATAGCCACGGTAGCCGTAAGCCCCGAGCTGTCCAGTCCTATAACTTTCATTATTCAAACTCCGTAATCTCTATCTCTCTGTAATCAAAACCTTTTTCAAGATTCTTCTTAATCTCAATGCGCGTATGCTTCTTCGGAATAATCCCTTTAATCAGGTCCGCCCACTCTATAAAGCAGACTCCGTCGCCGTAAACATACTCCTCAAAACCTATCTCATCCATCTCGGATTCATCACCGATTCTGTACACGTCAAAATGGTAAAAAGGAAGCCTTCCCTCATCATATACCTGCAAAATCGTAAAGGTCGGACTGTTAACAGGCTCATCAATTCCAAGTCCCGCAGCCACTCCCTGAGTGAACACGGTTTTGCCCACACCAAGGTCACCGATCAAGGTATAAACCTCACCGGCCTTCGCCTTTTCACCGATACTTTTCCCTAATTCAAATGTCTCTTTTTCACTGTTGCTATCGATTCTCATAGTTACCTAAATTGTATATTGTTTCCTTATTTCGCGCAAGTCAAAAAATTTGCCCTTCCGGTTTACGAAGGGGTAGCGGGCAGAAAGGGGCTTCGATAATATTTTGCTCGGCGGACCTTTTCGACTCGTCGGCACTTAGCGGGTGGTATTAGGAATCATGAACCTGTTTTTGGGGTTCATGATGGAATTGATTTAGCTTTAAAAATCAATTCCATGCGGAGCATTCCGCACACATTTTGGTATTTCACAAAATGTGTGTAGTAGTGGTTGCGATAAACTCTTATGTGTCCGTTACGACAAAGAACAGAGTGCGAACGTGTCCGCAGGGGAAAATATTATCGGAGACCCTTTATGCCGTGAGGGGAACGTGGCATAAAAAATAGGGGGCCAAAAGGCCCCCTGAAATAATGCAGGTTTAGAATAAGCTCATCTTGCCTGTAGCCAAAAACCACCCGAATGTTCTGGTTAAAAGGAAGTAGGCAACCGCAATAAACACGATGGCAAGGATGATAACGCCGTATAAGAGTTTGTTGTCGGCATCGGCATATTTTCTGCTGAGTACTGCGTAAACGTGAATGAATGCAAGTAATCCGCAAAGAACGAAAAGTATAACGCCGCCGGCAGGATAAAGAATGGCAAATGCAGCTGAGACAGCAATGCCGCCGCTTAAAAGGGAAGCTCTTGCGCCCGCTACTTCAAGCACTTCGTAAAGTGATGCCTGGAGCTTAAGGATTTTAAGCATAAGGAATGTTAAGCAAGAGAAAATAAGTGTTGCTACAAGTGAGAATAAAATTGCAAGGAAAAATGCTTTAACAACGCTGATTTTGATTGCAGCACCGAAAATAGAGCCAAAAATGCTCTTTGAAGCGGCACTGTTGTACTTTAAGCCGAACAGCAAAGCGAATACAGCGGTTAAAAGTGACTGAAGCACGATAACTCCGATGGCTGTGATGTGATTGGTGCCGTTTACGAAAGTTACGCCTTCGGTAACGGGCTTTTTGATAATTTCAAGGCAGGTAACTCCTGCTTTGCCGGCTACTTCGCTGCCGACCTTGGCTGCGTCTTTTAATGCATCTGCTGCCTGTGAGCCTGCTGCTGAAGCGTTGGCGCCGGCTGCTGCCTTGGCTGCTTCTGCCTGAGCACCTTCACAGGTACAGGTTTCTCCTTCATTAATCTCTTTTCCGCAAAATCTGCAAAAAGGCATGACAAATTCCTCCTAAAACAAAAATTGTAACGGAAATCCCCAATGGACCCGCCTAAATCATTGTATGAAAAAAATGCCTGTTAGTCAATCATCGGACAGCTTAATGATGCTGTCCGAGATTGTATGCGGTCGCCATATGTCTGCCCGAGCAAGCTCGGCAGCCGCATGGCTCGTCGCTACACAAACAAAAGCAGGACTATTTTCAGTCCTGCTTTCGCCCTATTTTCCATATGTTTTCCCTGCTTCCAAATCTTCGTGCATGGCCTTTGAAAGTTCGTCAAAAGAATCAAATTTTTTCTCCGGACGTCTGAACTCAAGGAGCTTTACCGAAATATCTCTGTCGTACAAGTCTCCGTGAAAATCGTATATAAAGGATTCCGCATTCACAAAGTCTCCGTCCTCAACCGTAGGCCTTCTGCCGAGATTGGTGATGGCACGATAGGATGCGCCGTCCACTGTTATAATCGAATAGTAGACTCCAAAAGAAAGCTCCGATACATCCTCTCTGGGAATTATATTGGCCGTGGGCATGTCGATGGTGCGTCCGAAGCTGCGGCCATGCTCAACCGTACCCGTAAGGGTAAAGGGAAGTTCTGTCATTAATAGTTGCCTTTCAAAATTCTGGACAAGGGCTTATAAATCAGCATACATACGATTACGCATACAAGACCCTTGACAATGGTAAAGGGAAGGTTAAATGTAAGTAAGCACTGAGGAATGGACTTAACGGTGGGCATAATAACCTGATAAGCGCCGAGAACCGCTTCCTTGGGCATGAAGTTGTAGTAAAAAGGATAAACCACGAAAAGGTTGGAAGGGAAGGACATAAGGCCCATTACCACCGAACCGATTACGCCGCCGATAAGTGCGTTTTTCTTGGTCTTGTTCTTCATGTAGAAGAGTCCCGCAACAGCCACAAAAGTAGCACCAAGGATGAAGTTTGAAAGTTCTCCTACGGTAAAGCTCTTGGAAACAGTGCAGTGAATAAGGTTCTTAATAAGCTCGATGGCAATGCCGGATACCGGACCGTATGCAAATGCACCGATAAGTGCGGGAAGGTCGGATAAATCGAACTTAATGAACCCCGGAATAAGCGCGGGAACAGGGAATTCAAGGAATGTCTGCAGAACTACCGCAATGGCAGCCAGCATGCCGGAACCTACCAGCATTCTTACAAGAGCACTCCTGTTTGCATTGGTTGATTTTGTTACTGTGTTACTCATAAATTGTCCTTTCTGCCCGGGAGGCTAGAAAGCTTATACGCGCCCATGTACAAAGAAAAACCCCGTGACAAATCATCACGGGGCACAATGCACACAAAAAACGCCTTCTTCTTTCATCCGGACTGTACCGTCGGTTTCGGAATTTCACCGAATCAGCCGTGTTGCCACGGGTCGCGGACTATACCGCCGGTAGGGAATCGCACCCAACCCCGAAGATTATTATTTACAAGATATATTTCTAACACATTTATGCTTCAATGTAAAGAACAATTTAAGCGGGACACAATCTTTTGTCCCGCCTACACCTAGTATTTCATTATTTTCTCCACCAAATCCATCTGATTTCCGCAGTATTTTTCGTAAAGGTCCTTCATGGCTTCACGGAATCTGCGCTTTTCCTCGGCGGTAAGTTCAATTATTCTGGTGCCGTTTTCCATGGCAATCTTTTTGGAACTCTCTTCTCTTTCTTTCCAGAGATTTCGCTCGTAGACCGCGGATTCTTTGGCGCATTCGCTGATAATTTCCCTGTATTCCTCGGAAAGGGAGTCCCAGACGGCCTTGGAGCATATCTGCATTTCGGGCACGCGAACGTGTTCGTCGATGGTGTAATAAGGTGCCACCTTGTAGTGCTTCATGGCTTCGTAGGAAGGCCAGTTGTTCTCGGCTCCGTCCACGATGCCCAGTTCAAGAGCCGAATAAACTTCCGAATAAACCACCTCAACGGGTGTAGCTCCCAGCGCCGACACCATATCTGACATTATGGCGGATTCCTGGGCACGGATGCTCTTACCTTCAAAATCCTCAAGACAGGTAATAGGCGCCTCCGAACTATAGAAATTGCGGGCGCCGGCATCATACCAGGAAAGTCCCACCAGATCGTAGGCATCCGTCTTTTTCAAGAACTCGTCGCCGATGTCTCCCTCAAGAACGCGCCACATATGGGCCGAATCGTCATATATATAAGGCAAAAGAAGGACGTTCATGTCCGGAATCTTCTCCGCAAGCTGGGACAAAGAAACTCTGGCAAAAGCAATTCCGCCGTATCTTACCTGCTCGATGGCCTCGCCTTCGCTGCCCATTTCGCCGCCGTATTTAACCAATATTTTTATTCTTCCGTCGGTTCTTTCATATACAAGGTCCGCAAAATATCTGCCGCCCTGTGTGGTGGGATAGTCCTCCGTCTGATTGTCCGCGTACAAAAAAACATACTCGGGAACGGTTTCCGCGCTCCTTTTTCTTTTTATAAGAAAACCGGCAAGGACGATTCCCAGCAAAAGAACGCATATGATAATAATCGTTATGATACGTTTCTTTTTCATAACATCAGTTCCTCTTGTTCAAGCACTCGTTTCTGTATTCGGTAGGGGTCTGGCCCGTCATTCGCTTAAATACCCTGGCAAAATAATTCTGCTCTCTGTAGCCTGCCTCGGTACTTACGTTTTTAATGTTAATAAACGGATTGGCCAGAGCCTGCTTGGCCTTGGCTATGCGCATCTCGTTAAGATACACGATAAAGCTCTTGCCGAAGCTTTGCTTGAAAATCTTGCAAAAGTATACGTCGGAGTAGCCCAGAACATCGGCTACGTCCTGAAGAGAAATATCTTCTTTGTAGTGGTCTTCAAGATATTTCTTAACCGTCTTAATCATGGCTGAGGTCTTGGCTTCGTCGGGTTTAACGTACTGCTCCTCATAATCATTGGTGCCCGGATTATTGACTGTATCGGTCAAGCTCTCGGAAGCCTTGCTCTTGGCCGCATCAACAATGCTGAAAGCCTCTTCAAGGGTAGCAAACAAATCTTCATCGGAGGTGGGCTTGAGAAGATACTCAAGAGCCTTTATCTCTATTGCTTTTTTGGCATATCCGAAGTCGTCGAAAGCCGTCAGGAAAATAATGGGGCACAGAGGCGCATCCTTTCTGATGATGGTGCCCGCATCGATACCGTTCATACCGGGCATGGCAATGTCAAGGATGACCACGTCGACGCCCTGCTCGTTAAAAATCTGCACGGCTTCAAGGCCGTTGGCCGCCATGACCACCTGAACCTCTTCTTTGTAATTTTCACGTATTTTCTTGCAGACCACCTGTCTTTCGATGGGTTCGTCGTCCGCTATCAAAACCTTATACATACTAAACCTCCTGTGCCGATGTATCGGCGGTACCGCTCTCGGTGCTGCTTTCCTTGAAAGGCAAAAGAATGGTTACCTTGGTGCCCACACCCAAAACACTGTCCACCTTCATGTCGGAGTCGGGGTACATGCTCTTAAGACGCCTGTAAATGTTGCCCATTCCTATGCCGATGCCCAGATTTCTTTTGCCGTAAAGGCTGTCTCTTAAGGTCTTTAATTCCTCGGGACTTATGCCTTTGCCGGTGTCCCAGATTTCCATGACAAGGGTATCGTCTTCTTTATGAATAACCACTTTTATCTCGCCGCCGGATATCTTCGGGGAAATACCGTGGATGATAGCGTTCTCCAAAAGGGGCTGAAGGGTAAAGGTAGGCACCATTACGCCGTCAGCGTCCACTTCACATTCAACCTCATATTTGACACGCTCGCCGAAGCGCATCTTCTGCAGGTACATGTAATCTTCCGAAACCTTTAATTCTCTCGAAAGAAGGACTTCTTTTTCCTGAGTCTTTAAGTTGTACCTGAATATGGAGCTTAAGGCCACCGCCATTTTCTCCGTGGTGGGTGCGCTCTCGAGGTTGGCCATGCCGCCTATTACGTTAAGTGTGTTAAAAAGAAAGTGGGGATTGATCTGATTCTTTAAAAGTTCCAAGTTCATGGCATCAAGCTGCTTCTCCGCCTCCAAAGTCTCAAGTTCTTTGGCGTGAAGTCTGTCGAGAGCCTCTCTCTTTTCTTCCAAAGCGTCGATGTACTCGCCGGTTGCGTACTTCATCTTGTTGAATGCGGTGATGAGTTCGCCGAGTTCGTCTTTGTTGTCGGCACGGACATCGTCTATGTAAAAGTCGTTGGCCGCTATCTTCCTCGAGGCATCCGCAAGCTTAAGAACGGGCTCCGTAACGGATTTGTTCATTGCTCTGGAAATCTCAAGAATGGCCACGAACATTAATATGCTGATTATGATGGTAATCGCAGGTATGATGAAAACTGCGGGAAGGGCTTCGTTGTATCGGTCATTGCCCTCTATGAGGGTTGAGTCTGCGTATCTTTTGGCATAATCGTAGAGGTATTTCTGCATGTCGTATACGCTGTAGAGTTTCTCTACGTATTCTTTGCCCGAAAGGTCTGAATTAAGAATTTTGTTGCGGTAGTCGCAATAAACTTTGTAGCAGCTTTTAAAGGCCTGAAGCTGGGAAAATCTGTTGTCCCCCAGTCTGCTATAGTCAAGGTTTAATGCTGCCGTAGCGTTCTCTAAACCTTTAATGGCCTTATTTAAGGATTCTTCGTTGTCAGTGGAAGCGCTTCTGGTGTAGGCCACAAAGGCCTCGGTCTCAAGGTCCACAGCCTTAACAATCTCTCCGCCCTTTAAATTGTCCGTCATGATATTGTTAAAATCAAACATAAAAAGACGTACTATCCACGCATCGAAAACAATGGAGAACAGCACTATCACAAAGACACTTCCGGTAAAGAAGGAGATTTTCGTTTTTATTTTGAGTGTGGCCCAAAAAGACTTAAGTTTTTTAATCATAATTCAAAAAGGCAGCCTCATAACAATATTTATGTATTGATTATACTGCTGCCGTGTATTTTTATCCATTTATTTTGGAGCGAAGATATTCAAAGAATTCATCTTTTTCCGCCCCCAGTACCCTGTCTGTCAGCATGTAGCCGTGGCGGTCGTCTGACATAACCACCACCATGCCGTCTCGCTTGTAGGCGTTTTTGATTCTTTTCCAGGGAAGTGTGGCGCTTGTTCCTTTGCATTCCACACATACCCCCTTGTCATCGAAACGCATAACCATTTCACCGGGGAGGTCTTCAAGCTGCTTGACGCTTCTTGAATAGATGGCAAGGGGTTGAAGTATGGGGAACAAAATAACTGCAAATATCAGTACTGCTTTGATAAATCCGTTCGCCGTACCAAAGAACTTTAAGGTCAAAAGAATCATGGCTACCGTAAATACGGCATTAATGATGCCCGTGAAGTTTTTGTATATTCTTTTCATGGCAATCTTCCAAAGATCTGCCGGTTTAACGTCGGATTTAAAGCAGTACTCCATTAATCTGACTCCTCTTCTTTTTACTTCATCAGTAAGTTCGGTAAGAACATGCTGATTTCAGGGATAAATGTAAGCAGTAACAATACCGCAATCATGCAAAGGTAGAAGGGAAGTGTTGCCTTGACAACCTTCTCCATTTTTACCTTGCCGACTGCCGAACCGATAAACAGAACCGCACCTACGGGAGGTGTTAAGAGGCCGATACCGCAGTTTAATATCATCATGATACCGAACTGGATGGGGTTAATGCCTATCTTGGACGCTATCGGAAGCAATATAGGTGTGGCAATAAGGATGATGGGAGCCATATCCATGATGCAGCCAAGCACCAGCAAAATACCGTTAAGAAGCAATGCTATAAGTATCGGGTTCTTGGTAAGGCCGATGATTGCGCTTGTGGCAAGATCCGGCACATGAAGGGTCGTAAGGCAGTATCCGAATATGCTGGAGGTAGCAATCAGGATAAGCACGATTGAAAGGGTATCGATACATTTTTCAAGAGTCTTCCAAACACCCTTCCAGGTAAGACCTTTATAAATGTAGACACTGACAATCAGGCTGTAGAACACCGCTATGGCTGCGGATTCGGTAGCTGTAAACAGACCGCCTACCACGCCTACGACTACGATAATTACGGAAGCAAGAGCCCAGAAAGAAGACTTAAGCTGCTTCAAAAACTTGATAAAGTTAAATTTATCTCCCTTGGGGTAGTGTCTTCTTTTGGAAATAATGTAAGAGCCCACCATAAGGGATATTGCAAGGAGCGCTCCGGGAACGTAACCTGCCAGGAATAAGCTTCCTACGGAAATTCCGCCTGCACTCATGGCATAAATAACCATGTTGTGGCTCGGGGGTACCAAAAGTCCTTCACAGGAGGATGTAATGGTTACGGCTGTTGAGAAATCGTCGTCGTAGCCCTGCTCCACCATCATGGGGATTAAGATACTTCCGAGGGATGCGGTATCAGCGGCTGCGGAACCGGAGATACCGCCAAAGAAATATGATGCAACAATGTTAACCATTGCCATACCGCCTGTCATCCAGCCGACACAGGAATCCGCCAAAGCTATCAGCTTTTCGGATATGCCGCCGGTGCCCATAAGACATCCCATGGTGATAAAGAAAGGAACCGCCATCAGTGAAAAGGAGCTGATTCCCTTAACCATCTGCTGGCAAACCGTTGTAAGGGGAAGTCCCTGGTACAAAAGACAAAGTGCCGAAGAAATCGCTACCGCATAAGCAATCTGAAATCTCAGCAATATCATTACGAGGAAGCTTACAAGCAAGATTAAAATGGCTGTTGTATTGGCTGTCATTACTTACCTGCCTCCTTCTTTAAGAAAATATCTTTAATGTGATTGTAAAAAGCCTCAAGTTCAAAAATAATCATGGCAGCACCTGCCACTGGAATGGGGAAATACATCCAGAATCTTGAAACCTTGGGCATTGAGAAATAAGTTCCCTTGGAGCCGATTTTAACCGCATACTGCCAGCCTACCACAAGCATTACAATTGCAAGGGCGAAAACCAGCAAATCGTTTAAAATGTCAAGGAACTTAATGACTCCCGAAGGAAGATACTTGTCAAAAGCAGTCATCCTTATGTGAGCCTTTCTCCTGATGGCAAGGGCACCCGACAGCACAGCCATGTAGGACATAAGGGTAAGCACAACTTCCTCGCTCCACTTAGGGTCCGGAATAAAGGGAATATGCCTTCCCGCCACGGCAAAGCCTGTTATACAGATGTCTGCTATCAAAAGAATCTTACAGATAAAAAGCATGACGTTATAGGTTCCGTCATACAAAGGCTTTATCTTATCTATTGCTTTAAAAATACCATTCATCATTTTCTCCAAAAAGGGTGCGGGTATGTGCCCGCACCCGTGATTTTAAAAAAATAGGAACCAATTGATTTGTTAAAGACCAAATCAACTGCGGAATGCTCCGCCCATTAACACGATTAAAGCTTCGTGTTAATGTCATAAACCTAAAATACAGGTTTATGATTCCTTCTATTTCATATCCACAATCTTCTGATACAAATCTTCCTGACCTTTAATTGCTTCTTCAACAACGGGCTTAACGATTTCCTGCCAAGGGGTAATATCCTCAACTTCGATAATGTGTGCGCCTTCCTGTTTGAGAAGATCGAGAACTTCTTTTTCTTTGTCGCCGGAGATTTCGCGGTTGTATGCGGATGCAAGCTTACCTGCTTCAACAAGAATCTGCTGCTGCTCTTCGGTAAGTCTGTCCCAAGCGTCGTCGGTAATAACTACCTGGATAGCGCCGAGGGTGTGACCGTCAAGAATCATGTAAGGTGCAACTTCGGGGAATGCATTGGATCTGTAGTTGGCGATGGGCTGCTCTGCTGCGTCAACAACGCCTGACTGAAGTGCGCTGTAAAGTTCGCCGAATGCTACGACTGTGGGAGAAGCGCCGAGGCCTTCAACAAGACCTGTCATGATGGGGTCCATGGAAACACGGATCTTCATGCCCTTAAAGGACTCGATACCTGTAATTTCGTCTCTGG
>JAEEGJ010021590.1_pt1 | contig 13820 bp, 10 predicted proteins | sample 8958761 | NCBI WGS metagenome assembly JAEEGJ01 (sample SAMN16246546, study PRJNA631951) | gut metagenome | biome: gut microbiome; feature: rumen; material: RS-attached | host: Bos | place: Iran: Karaj | collected 2018-10 | reverse complement strand
GAGCCGGACTTTGTTACTCCGTGGAATATCCGTGAGGCCGGTATTTTTTCTCTGGAAGACGGCTACAATCACTATTCTCCGAATCAGGGATATATTGAAGTCCGTAAGGCGATCTCCGAGTATCTGGAGAGAAGATTTGACCTGAAGTATGACCCGAAGTCCCAGATCCTGGTGACAGTCGGAGGAAGTGAAGCTCTTGATCTTATTGCCAGAGCGCTGATCAATCCCGGAGATGAGGTCATTATTCTCGAACCATGTTTTGTTGCTTACAAGGCGACGGTAACTCTGGCTCATGGTGTTCCGGTCGTTATCGAAACCAAAGAAGAAGACGAGTATAAGCTGACTCCGGAAGCTCTGGAAGCAGCTATTACTGATAAAACGAAGTACATCATTCTCGGATATCCGGGAAATCCGACAGGCGCGACCATGACATACGATGATCTTGCTAAGATTAAGGATGTTCTTATGCGTCACCCGAATGTCTTTGTTGTATCCGATGAACTCTATTCCGAACTGAGCTATACCGGTGAAAATCCGGCTTCTATGGCAAACTTCCCTGAGATGTATGACAGAACGATCGTTGTCAACGGATTTTCCAAGTCTTTTGCCATGACCGGCTGGCGTATCGGCTATATGGCTGGTCCGTCACCTCTCTTAGCTGCGATGAATAAAGTTCATCAGTACTGCATCATGAGTTCTCCGACGACTGCGCAGTATGCCGTCATCGAGGCTTGCAGAAACGGAGATAAAGAAGTCGCAGAAATGCGCGATGAGTATAACAGAAGAAGAAGAATTATCATCAAGGGACTTAAAGACGCGGGACTTACATGTTTTGAACCTACAGGCGCTTTTTATGCTTTCCCGAGTATCGAAGGCCTGGGACTTACTTCCGAGCAGTTCTGCGAACGATTCCTGATGGAAAAGAAAGTCGCGATCGTTCCCGGTAATGCATTCGGAAAATGCGGTGAAGGCCATGTAAGAATCAGTTATGCCGCTTCGCTGGAGAATATCCAGGAGGCTATGATAAGATTAAAAGAGTTTGTTACCGAGTTAAAGAATGGGAGTAAAGAGTAATGCTTGAATTCGACAATTTACGTCTGGAACTGGAAGGATACGAGGAGAAGATCGATCTTCTCCGTGATGCTCTGCATATCAAGCAGGTAAGTGATCAGGTATCTGAGCTTGAGGCTAGATCTCAGGAACCTGACTACTGGAATGATGTTGAGCGCGCACAGAAAGAACAGACGAAGATGAAAAGACTTCAGAAGCGTATTAAGTCTTTCGAGGATCTGGCCGCTTCCCGTGAAGATCTTCTGGTCCTCTGTGAATTAGGAAACGAAGCAGAAGATACGGACGTTCTTGAGGAAGCCATAGAAGGCGTTAAGAAGTTTACTGCGGAATACGAGAAGATGCGTCTTGAGACTCTTCTTACCGGTGAATATGATAAGAACAACGCGATCCTGACACTTCATGCAGGTGCCGGCGGAACAGAAGCACAGGACTGGGTAAGTATGCTTTACCGTATGTATACCCACTGGGCGCTGGATCATGAATTTGAGATCAAGGAACTCGAATATCTTGATGGCGATGAAGCCGGTATCAAGAGTGTTTCCATGATGATCATCGGTGAAAACGCTTATGGCTTCCTTCGTTCTGAGATTGGTGTTCACCGCCTTGTACGTATTTCTCCTTTCGATTCGTCTGCGAGAAGACATACTTCATTTGCTTCCTGCGAAGTAATGCCGGAGCTCGATGATACGATCGATATTAAGATCGATATGTCGGATGTCCGTGTAGATACCTATCGTGCTACAGGTAAAGGTGGTCAGCACGTTAACCGTACAGACTCTGCCGTACGACTGACACATATTCCGACCGGATGTGTTGTAGCCTGCCAGGCTGAGCGTTCACAGATCCAGAACAAAGAAACTGCGATGAACATGCTCAAAGCTAAGCTCTATGCGCTTGCTATGGCGGCACATATGGAGAAGATCGAAGACCTGAAAGGTGTCCAGATGGATATCGCCTGGGGCAGCCAGATCCGTTCCTATGTATTCTGTCCGTACACGCTGGTCAAGGATCACCGTACAGGTTATGAAGAAGTAAATGTAGATGCCGTAATGAATGGTAATCTCGATGGCTTCATCAATGCGTTCCTTTCCGGAATGACAATCGAAAAGTAATCTCCGGGATTATCCGAAATAAAAAGAGAAGAGAAGCGGCCGCCTCGTAAATCGGGACGGCCGCTTTTGTGACTTGATTGATCAGATTCAGATCACTTGTTGTATTCGATATAGACACCGGTGATCGTGAATGTGGAGATATGGGCAGAACCTGCACCTTCAATGGATGCGGTTATGGATCCCTTCTTGGCAACTTCCTCATTACTGTTCGGAGTCAGGATGAAGGTGTTCTTCTTGCCTTCCTTCGGAGTAACTGTGAAGTTCGTGCAGGTAACTTCATTGATCGTTACGCTGGTGTTGAACTTGATCGTAATTGATTTGATCGATGCGTTCAGTGTAGAAGTCTTCGAACCGCTGTTGGTAAGCTTCAGATCAAAGGAGCAATTATTGCCGTTAACCTTCGCATTCGTGATCTTGTAAGAGAAGGATGTCACCGGATAATCAGAAGGTGCAACAGTTACTGGAGGTTCTGTTGTTGTCGGCTTTTCCGTAGTGGTCGTTGTCGGCTCCTCAGTGGTTGTTGTCGTCGGTTCCTCAGTAGTCGTAGTGGTCGGCTCTTCGGTAGTGGTCGTCGTCGGCTCCTCTGTGGTTGTTGTAGGTTCCTCAGTGGTTGTAGTAGTCGGTTCTTCTGTAGTCGTAGTGGTCGGCTCTTCAGAAGTATCCGAAGATACTTCGATCACTTTGGTTCCCTTAGTTCCCTCAGTTTCCTTCTCGGTATATGTTGTTGCCGGAGACTTCTTATCCTTGGAAGATAAGGACTTGCCGAGATCGAAGTGGAACCAGCAAAAGACAAGACCGCCCAGGCAGAGCAGGCCAAGGCAGATGAAGATGATCGGCTTGGCAACACTGCGCTTGTGTTCGATGACATGTTCCTGCTGCTCGACAGGAGTAATTGAACCTCTCTGTGAAGCTGCAGTATAAGAATGATGCTGTGTCTTTGCAACCTGAGCGCTGGTACTCATGCCGGAAACGGCACCCGGACGGGACATGCCGGCACCCGGACGCTGTGTACTTGCCGGTGTGGATACAGGCTTAGCAGGAGCCTGGGATGCGGCTTCAGCTGCAGGACGTCCTTCCGGCTTGTTTCCTAAGGATGATCCCGGACGCAGGTTGGAAGTTTCATTGCCTGTGGGCTTGATAGTAACCTCAGTCGCGTTGGCAGAAGCAACCGCAGCAGCAGCGGCCGCAGCATCTTTGGCTCGCTTATTCTGTTCAATTCTCTCGTTGGCTGCCTTGTGGAAAGTCTCCTCGTCCTCGTCACCAAAGAGAAGATGGTTCTGCGTTACCTTACCGGAATCCTCTTCAGGAGTCTTCTTAGCAGGTCTTCTCGGCTGATTGTATACGCGATCGATCGGTACAAGATTGGTGGATGCGATCGAAACGTTCGGATGTACCTGCGGAGCAGCATATGTCGGAGTTTCTTCTACTGCTTTATCACTTTCGCGGTAGATCGATTCATATCCTTCGGAGTTATCATCCATAGAAGGCTCTTCGATAGGCGCCGTGTCGTAAAGAGAAGAAGTATCTTCGGCAGGTGTTTCTGCCTTAGCCGGTTCGACCTCGGATGCTTCCGCAGAGGACTGTTCTTCCTTAGCCGGTTCGGCCTCGGATGTTTCCGCAGAGGACTCTTCTGGCTTCAGAGGAAGCAGAGGAGATTCGGCTGGCTCATCAGAGGAGGATTCGTTCTCAGATGACTCGGAAACAGAAGCAGATTCCGGTTCGGAAGTCGCTTCTATATTGTCGGATGCAGTCTCTTCGTTTGTCTGTGAAGATTCATCAGATGTTTCGGAAACTGTCTCGGATTCTGTCTCAGTCTCTTCTTCGGGCTCTTCCATTGAAGCGACATTGATTATCGGAGATTCTTCATCTGCAAGAATATCATCATAAACGGGGGCCTTTGTCTGGGTGTTCTCTCTGGCAAAAGCCGGAGTTTCATCAATAAGCGCGGCAGCACCGAAAACAGGAGAAGGAGCGATCGATTCTGCGTCCTCTTCGTTGTTCGTATTCTCGGTTGATTCCACGGTAGAAGACTGAGCGGGTGCTTCCTCTTCGGTTACATCTGCTTTTTCAGTTTCCTGTTCCGAAGACTCGGATACTAACGGTTCAGCATCGGACTTGGAAGACTCCTCAACAGGATTCTGCTCTTCCGGGGCTGTTTCCGGCTTAGCTTCTTCTGTGTCTTCCTGCGAAACAGCAAAAGGAGCAACTGGTTCAGCAGGTGCTTCCACAGCAAAAGGAGCAACTGGTTCAACCGGTGCGACAGGTTCAAAAGCCGGTTCCGGAGCTGGGCGGAAAGCGGCAAAAGGCTGGAAAGGAGAGAAGGACTCGCTTCCCAGACTGGCATTGATCTCATCTTCAAGAGAGTTATCTACTTCATATTTCGGAATGTTGCTCAGATAGTCTTCCTTCGCATACATGGTCTCCATAATAGACGGTCTGGCCGGAGCAGAGGGTGCCGGCTGAACCGGAGCATCAGGTTTACTTGCCATGTAAGGATCATTATCCTGGAAGTCATCGAAAAACTCGGCTTCTGAAGCGACCGGATCAAATATCTGTTCGTCAGAGAGTGTAGGATCTTCAAGCGGTTCTGTATCCTCAATAGGAAGAGAGTCGATATTGTTCTGTTCGCGAAGTGCTTCAGACACATCCTGAGCAGGATCATTTGCTTTAAAAGAAAGGAAAAGAGGACGCTTGACCTCGTCGTCAGAAGATTCGGGTGAATCCGGATCCTCCATGTTTGAGTAGAGTCGCTCCTGTGGAGCGGGCTGCTGTCCGTTATTCCGGTAAAATGTTCCGAATACGGATGGTTCCTGTGAGTCTTCAAAGTCCTCCTGCGGCGCATGAATCAGACGTTCTTTTTCTTTACCGTCGTTTCCTGGATCACGAAGCATTTGCAATTCCTCCGAAGTTGTATTCGAGTACACTCTTTTATATCTTATTTCAAATACCTCAAATCCGCAACCAAAAACAACAAAAGGAAATGGATTTTTCTTGCCCTTTTTCGTCAAAACGTTGAAGGATGCTAGATAATGTCGAATCCATCAATGAATTCTTGCCATATACTAGTGAAAAAACATGGAAAGCAGGTGAAGGACAGTGGATAAACGAAGGATCGTAATAGCCGTGTTTCTAGTTATTGCGGGTATCGTCGTATGTGCCTGGACATCTCTTACTTCTCAAAAGAAATCTGTTGTCGTGGAATCTTCCGTAAGCATTAGTGAAAGTGCTTCCGAAGCAGAGGATACCGATCCGCAGGTGACTGCTTTCCCGGTATATATCTGTGGAGCAGTAAATACTCCCGGGATATATGAGATCGAATCTTCGTTGTATCTCTATCAGCTGATAGAGCTGGCAGGAGGATTTTCGGAAACAGCAGATGCGGATCATATTGACCGTGTTTATCTTATTAATCATGCACAGAGCATTTATATTCCCTCGATAGAAGATACCATGGTTTCTGAGACGGAACATGAGTTTTATTCGCCTTCCGGTGAAAGAAATATGGAAGCCGGCCGAAGTGGTGAGGGGAAGGTAAATATAAATACTGCCTGTAAAGAAGAACTGATGACTCTTCCGGGTATCGGTGAGGCGACTGCGCAGAAGATTATTTTTTATCGTGAAACGAATGGGAGATTTACCTCGGAGGAAGAAATCATGAAGGTTTCGGGAATAGGTGAGAGTAAGTATGCGCAGATCAAAGATCTTATATTTACAGGCTAAAAAAAGGGTTTGACAAACACTGGTATCAATGGTAATCTCTATAAGCACTATGAAATGACTTGCTCGTGTGGCGGAATAGGCAGACGCAACGGACTTAAAATCCGTCGGGGTAAAACCCGTACCGGTTCAAGTCCGGTCACGAGCACCACATTACTTAGTATCATATATCGCGGAGTGGAGCAGTTGGTAGCTTGTCGGGCTCATAACCCGAAGGTCGCGAGGTTCGAGTCCCGCCTCCGCAACCAGATCAGGAGTTGTCGTAAGACAGCTCCTTTTATTTTGCATTTGCAAAACATTGCGTTATAATTAATATGTATTTTTATGCGCGAGGTGACAGGATGCCTGTTTCAGATAAGAATTCATCTGCTTCTAATGCAGCCGGAAAGGCCGCGAAAATCGTGTTTCTTTCCCTTTTTGCATTAGTTCTCGTAGTTGTCTCGGTATCTTTTGCCGTCCATCATATGCGTATCGGTTTTGAAAGAGAGTTTCAGAGTACTCTGATCCAGCGTATCCAGACAGATGCCGGTAACGCGGCTCAGGCTGTTTCAGGGGATGAGATCAAGAATGATTCTTCGAAAGCTGCCCAGAAGTACAGTGCAGTTCTTCCGTATATGATGATGGATGTTAATGAGGACGACTATACTACACAGGTCTTCGGACTTTATGAATATACGAACGGTTCCCTTGGTATGCTTACCGGTAATGACTCGGATCTTTTGATCGCGAACACGATTCCGGTTTCCGAATGGCTTACTTCAGAGGGAACGCCTTATGAGGTAAAGGGGACTAATGTCTACCACTATCTCGTACCGATCAAGGATTCTGAAGGAAAGGTTTCCGCACTTTTGGAACTTTCTGCGCAGTACAGACCTATGGATCAGATGGGTGACCAGTTTGAATCCAAAATCCTTAAGACGGTTATTGTAGCTGTTATCGTAGCACTTGCCGGATTCTCGCTCCAGTTTATCGTTCCGCCGATTATCCGCCTTGTTTCTAAGAAGAATACGGAGGCGACGCTATGAATGATTTCCTGATTGAGAATTTTACGAAAGCTCCTAAGGGGAAAAAGTCGATTGCCAGCCAGATCGGTTTTTGTCTGGTAACGACTTTGGTTATCCTGTTTGTTGTCTCTTCCGTTGTAACGAATGTTTACCGTTCGGCCCTTCAGTCTCAGAGAAAGACTGCATTGTCCTCGTTTGCATCTAGTGCCTCTGTTGCGCTGTCTTGTCAGGATCTTTCCGACGGAATGTCTTTCCCGCTCGAGTGCCCGAAGTACGATGGTCAGCATGCCTATACCGTTAATGTCTATGTGAAGGCAGGAAACTCCTTCCTCCGCGTTTATACATCAGACAGGACATACGATGAAGGAAAGCAGTATGTTCTTTCCGGTGCCGGCGAAGAATATATGGAATCATTCGAGCAGCAGCAGCTGGTCGTCAGCCACAGAAGATATGAGAATGTGATGTATGTAACTTCTGTTGCGCCTGTTCTCGGACAGGACGGCACGGCTTCCGGTATTGTTGAAGTTATGCTGCCGCAGTCTGATTTCGTGGCTACAGAGAATGGTATGTCTCTTTCGTGGATCTTCACAATGATCTCTATTGCAGTTGCGATCTCAATTATTTACGGAGAGATGAGAAGACTGTTCGATACCCTGATCACTCCTCCCGACAAGTCTGTGCCCCGTGCGGTGATGTACGGTATGTCCACATTCCGTCTGATCGCTTTCTTCTCGAGCGTGGGATGCTCGATTCCGTTGATCGTACTCCCGTCTTATCTCAAGGATTCTTTTGAGGGACAGTTCGATAATGCACTGATGCTCCAGATGTGGATCATTCTGGCCTGTCTGCTTTTCCTGGCAGGTTTCTGGAGATTCGTTCATATGCGCGATATGCTGATCCGTAAACTGACGTCCCGTCTTGCAGTGATCGTATGTGTGGTTATCGCATTTGTACTGCTCCTGCTCTGCGGTCTCATTGATAAACCGTATCTGACTGTGTTTATGCAGCTGCCGATCGGATTCCTCCTGGGTATGACATTCCAGTTCCAGAGAGAATACAGACTTCAGGCTTCCAGAACCGGTCTGAATGAGTTCTCTGAGAGAAAAGTCCATCAGTGCCAGTACACGGGTAATGTTTTGGGCATGTCGATCGGTGCGGTCATCTGCGGCATCCTCTATGAGAGATTCGGATTGTTTACAGTCCTGATGGTATCTGCATTCTTCCTGTTTGTTGACGCGATCCAGGTCCTTTACTTCGTTCGTCACTGTCCGCCGTCCAATGAACCGGTGGTCCGTCTGCCGAATTACTTCTATGCGCTGAAGAATACCAAGTCGGGAACCTTTGCATGGAGTGCGGTTTTCCCGCTCGGCCTGCAGCTGGCTTTCTTCCTGGTATTTATTCCGGATTACCTTGAGAAGGTACGTATCTCTCTTGCGACCTGCGCATTCTACTATATGGTTGCCGTTGTTTGTGGAGAACTGATTATGAAGATCCTGATTATCTGGTTCGAGGATTTCTTCTCGCATAAGGCCCGTATTACGCTTTCCGCGATCCTGAGCTCTGTCGGTTATCTGACATTTGCTCTGGTTCCTTCGGCAAAAGTACTGGTCATCGGCGTGACCTTCCTCGGTTTCTCACAGGGACTGCACCAGTTCGGTTATCTTGATTACTACAAGTCTCTTATCCGTCAGGATAAGCATCCGATCGCCAGAGTGATCCTTATGCGTGCTTTTACAGGCGGTACAATGATCGGCGCGGTTGTATTCGGACTTGCCAATGCTTTCACAAGTGTTCGCGTTCCCATGATCGCGATTTCACTGATCGTATTTGTTATTTCGTCTTCCTATCCGCTCCTGATGCTGATGGATAATTCCTCCTCGCAGAAGCCTGCAGGGAAACGTCCTTCACGTCCGGACTATTCCGGAAGAAACGGGGAGGTGTGATGGCTATGGAAATGTGGAATGAAAAACTGACCCGTGAGAATATTGAGAGTTTCTATGATATGTATGCCGCATTCGCTTACCGCTGCGCATACAAGAACCTTCGTGATACCACACGTGCCGAGATGTGCGTGATGGATGCCTTTATCGATACGTATCACAAGCGTGCCAAGCTTTCGGAAGACAAGGTCATTTACTATTTCTCAGATGCGCTTCAGTATCATGTCAATGAACTTGCAGGACGTTATCCTGTGATCAATGATTCCGCGCCGGTAGAGAAGAACCTTGATGAATATACTGCATCCACGATGAAGCACTCGATCCTGGAGAAGATCGATTCTCCGAGATTCCGTATCGCGGAGTTTATGGCATCTTCTTCGGATAACAAGATCCGGAGAAATACACCGCTTGCTGATTTCTTCCAGAACTCCGGAATTACGGTTATGCTTCTGATCAAACTGGTGATCCTTGCAATCGTAATTGCAATCACAACATATTTCGGTGCCGTAACCTTCTTCCATGCGAATGATTTCATTCAGACAAGAACTCAGAAGGGGACATATAAACTGGAAGAATATATTGTAAGTATTCTTGATTATCTGCCGGTATCTATAAACGGTAATGGTGCTCCGGCGCCGACCGCTCCACCGGAATCCCAGCCGTCTGATTCTGAAAGTTCGGAGACGACATCTCCGCCGGAAGGGTCATCAGAGCCATCTGCGACGCAAGGTTAATGATTTCAGTAATTCTGACAAAAATGTAATGCATATTCTTGGGGAAGAGGATTATAATTCCATCGTGCTAGATAAGCACGGGAATTCAATAGTAAGGACGTAGAAATGAGCGAGGAGCATAAGAATTCAAAAGGAGTCCGCAAGCCGGTTTCAAAAGAACCGGAACAGATACATGTACAGCACGTAAATGCGAAGGGAAAAGTGCTTTCAGATAAGAAAGTGAAGAAGGGTAAAAAAGTAAAGAAGCCCTGGACCTTCAAGCGTGTCTGCCTTCGTATCCTTTTACCGATCGTTCTGGTGCTGGCGATCATTGCCGGTGGCCTTTATATTGCTTTCCAGATGTATAAAGAGCATCTTCTGAATCAGATCGAATATATTCCGAGAGATACAAATCCTACATTTATCAACGAAGAGAGTTCTGTTGTTGAATTATCGTCATATACTACGCAGACTTCAAATGCGATCATCGAAGAGGAAGGAATCCATAATTTCCTTCTGATCGGTATCGACAGCCGCTCTAAGAAGTATACTGAAAACGGTACGGGAAGTCTTGCCGACGTTATCATGGTCATGAGCGTTGACGATAATGCCGGTACGATCAAGCTTCTTACGATCCAGAGAGACTGTTATGTGTATATTCCCGGTCACTCTAAACCGCAGAAGATCAATGCGGCCATGAACTACGGCGGTCCGGAACTTCTTTCCAAGGTGGTTGAGAATCATCTCCGACTCGAGCTTGAAGGATATGCCTATGTTAATTTCTATAATATGGAGAAAGTAATCGATGCAGTAGACGGTATCGATCTTGAGGTGACAAAATCAGAGGTCAACCATGTTCCCGGCGGTCTCAATGAGAATCTTGCCGAGCAGAATCGGATCTTAGGTGTTCCGGAAGACACTTACAAGGTTTACGATTCGGGTATGATCCATCTCAATGGCCGTCAGGCAGTAGCCTACAGCCGTATCCGTGAGGTCGGAAACGGCGTTTACGGCAGATCCGAACGTCAGGTAAAGGTACTGAATGCGCTTCTTTCAAAGTTTGCCGATCTCGGTACTATTAAGAAACTCAAAGCGCTGGATGATATCCTCCAAATGATTGCTACGGATGTTCCCAAGGAGGATGTTGAGGATTATGCTTTCGATTTCCTTCCGAAAGTAAGAAAGATGGAAATTGAATCGATGGGTATCCCGATCGACGGATATTCTCGACAGGGTATGTTCTCCGATGTCCGTGAAAATGAGTGGAGTATCCGTCCCGACTGGAATGGTATGATTCCTCTTGTACAGGATTTCCTGTATGGTGAACGTACGGAATTCGACCGTGTAGATGAGATCCCGAAGGCTCCGAAGCATGAGGAAGAGGATATTCCGAAGACATCTTCTACAGAAGAACCGAACGAATAGTTCTTTTCACTTTTTGTCTTTCTTTGATATTGACATTCGCTGACTAAATGGTATAGTAGTATTTGATTTAGCACTCGTGATAATCGAGTGCTAATAAATTTTACTGGAGGTGATTCACCATGACCATTAAGCCACTGGGTGACAGAGTAGTTATTAAGATGACAGAGGCTGAGGAAACAACACACAGCGGAATCGTGTTGGCAGGATCTGCAAAGGAGAAGCCTCAGATTGCAGAGATCGTCGCGGTCGGACCGGGCGGAATCGTTGATGGAAAAGAAGTAAAGATGGAGCTTTCCGTTGGAGAGAAAGTCCTTGTTTCCAAGTATGCAGGTACACAGGTTAAGATTGACGGCGTTGAGTATACGATCCTCAGTCAGTCCGATGTACTGGCTATCGTTGAGTAATCCGAATTCTAGGAGGTTTTTCATATGGCAAAGGAACTGAAGTATTCCGAAGACGCTAGACGTGCTTTGGAAAGTGGTGTTAATAAAGTAGCGGATACTGTAAAGATCACGCTTGGACCGAAGGGCAGAAATGTCGTTCTTGATAAGAAGTACGGCGCTCCGCTGATCACAAATGATGGTGTAACGATTGCAAAAGAGATCGAGCTCGAGGACCGTTTTGAGAATGCCGGTGCCCAGCTTGTAAAGGAAGTTGCTTCCAAGACCAACGATGTTGCCGGTGACGGTACAACAACAGCTACACTGCTTGCACAGGCAATCATCCGTGAAGGCCTGAAGAATGTTGCTGCAGGTGCTAACCCGATCATCCTCAGAAAAGGTATCCAGATCGCAGTTGATGAGGCTGTTAAGTCTCTCGAGTCTGCTGCTAAGAAGGTTGATGGTTCTAAGGATATCGCCCGTGTTGCTTCTATCTCCGCAGGTGATGATCTGATCGGTGATCTGATCTCCCAGGCAATGGAGAAGGTTTCCTCCGATGGTGTTATTACTGTAGAAGAGTCCAAGACCATGGGTACTGAGCTCGATGTCGTTGAAGGTATGCAGTTTGACCGCGGTTATCTTTCTTCTTATATGTGCACAGATATGGATAAGATGGAAGCTGTCCTCGATGATCCGTATATCCTGATCACAGATAAGAAGATCTCCAATATCCAGGATGTTCTGCCGCTCCTCGAGCAGGTCGTTCAGCAGGGCAAGAAGCTCCTGATCATTGCCGAGGATGTTGATGGTGAGGCACTTGCTACACTTATCGTAAACAAACTCCGTGGTACATTCACATGTGTTGCCGTTAAGGCTCCGGGCTTCGGTGACAGAAGAAAGGCTATGCTTGAGGATATCGCTATCCTTACAGGCGGTCAGGTCATCACCAATGATCTTGGTCTTGATCTTAAGGAAACCACTATGGATCAGCTCGGCCGTGCACATCAGGTCAAGGTCCAGAAAGAGAACACGATCATCGTTGACGGTATGGGTGATCCGGAAGCCATTAAGTCCCGTGTTTCCCAGATCCGCACACAGATCGAAGAGACAACTTCCGATTTCGACAGAGAGAAGCTCCAGGAGCGTCTGGCGAAGCTTTCCGGTGGTGTTGCCGTTATCAAGGTAGGTGCTGCTACTGAGACCGAGATGAAGGAGAAGAAGCTCCGTATCGAGGATGCTCTTGCTGCCACACGTGCTGCTGTTGAAGAGGGTATCGTACCTGGTGGTGGAACGGCTTACATCAATGTATTGCCGGCAGTTTCCGCTCTTGTTGATAAGTACGACGGAGATGTTGCTACAGGTATCCGTATTATTGCAAAAGCACTTGAAGCTCCGATCCGTCAGATAGCTGCTAACGCAGGCCTCGATGGTTCCGTTATCTGCGAGAACATCAAGAAGTCCGAACCCGGTAACGGTTATGACGCTCTGAATGACAAGTATGTCAACATGTTTGAAGCAGGTATCGTAGATCCGGCTAAGGTTACACGTTCTGCACTGCAGAATGCGGCTTCCGTATCGTCTACACTTCTGACGACTGAGGCTGTTGTCTGCGATATCCCGCAGCCGGAACCGCCGATGCCGAATCCGAATGCCGGTATGTATTAATCGGTTTGTTTCTGATAAAATATAGAGGTTATGGAGTGATCCATAACCTCTATTTTTGTTTAGGGAGATTATTCATGCGTTTCAATAACGACTTGATAGTTGAGAAGATCGTTGCCAAACAGCTGACGACGAAGGATAAGCTTTGCCGGGTCATCTTCGTTGTATGCGCGGTTTTACTGATTCTTCTGGTCAATTTCTTTCCGCTTCTTTTCGGTGTTTTCTATCTCTTCCTCCTTACCGTATCTCTTTCTTTCGGTATCGGCTATGTCTGCTATCTTCTGGTCAGCGGGGTCGTGAAGGAATACGAATACAGTGTGGTAAATGATGAGTTCTCGATCGATGTTATCTCCGGCAGGAAACGCCGTTCTCCGCTGTTTTCCGGTTCGATCCGCGAATTTGAGATGGTGGCAAAACTGAAGGATGAGAGACACCCGGTAACTGAGTTCGATAAGGGAGCTCTGCACGGATACTGCTGTTCAGGTGTCCATAAAGAAGATGAATGGTATATCGCGACAACGATGGGTTCACAGAAGATCCTCCTTTTTATTGAGCCGGATGAGAGGATGCTTCAGGCGTTCTTCCGCTATAATCCGAGAAATACGATGTACCGTCCTACATCCAAGCCTAAGGGAGAATAATATAAAAATATGCAGTATATACCCGAAGAGGATCTTTACAGATTTACGATTATCGGACCTGAAACAGATATTCACGACAGATTACATTACCACTCATTATTTGCCATGCTGCAGGAGGCGGCATGCCTTAATGCGGAACGCCACGGTTTCGGTGC
>JAEEGJ010021587.1_pt1 | contig 13823 bp, 10 predicted proteins | sample 8958761 | NCBI WGS metagenome assembly JAEEGJ01 (sample SAMN16246546, study PRJNA631951) | gut metagenome | biome: gut microbiome; feature: rumen; material: RS-attached | host: Bos | place: Iran: Karaj | collected 2018-10 | reverse complement strand
CAAAATGGCCGCCGGGATTAAAACGGCAGCAGATGGTTTCGGGTATGCCCGCCACCTGTTCCAGAAATTCCACATGGGTCAGGTCGTCCAGATTGATGATCGCGCCCATTTTTTTGGCCAGCTGCATATCTTCCGCCGGGGTTTCATTGGAACTGAACATCACGTCATGGCCAGTCAGCCCCGCGGCATGGCTCATCTGCAGCTCGGTCAGGGACGAGCAGTCCGCACCGCAGCCTTCTTCTTTTAAAATCTGCAAAATATACGGGTTCGGCGTAGCCTTTACCGCAAAATATTCTTTAAAGCCTTTATTCCAGGCAAATGCCTTGTTCACCAGACGGGCTCTGTTACGAATCCCCGCCTCATCATACAGGTAAAAAGGCGTCGGGTATTTTTTCGCAATCTGTTCTGCTTTTTCTTTTGAAATGTACGGAATCTTCCTGCTCATAATTATATGTCTCCTTCTGCAGCGCAGCTTAAATCTGGCCGCGCTCCCCTCAAAATGCTTTCGAAACATCCCGAACCGTCATAAAAGAATTGACAGTTCCTACTTATCATATTATAAACTGCCCGCAGGGTCAATGTGAAAATTATGAAACAGCAAAGAAATCCGTAAGGAAACTCCTTTATATTTTGTAACCTGCTTTTCTTTTCGGCAATCCCCGATTTATTTTTGCCACGTCATCTCATTTAGGATATAATTATATGAAAACCACCTGAAAGTTTTCTTTTGCGAAAGGTATTATCATGATCGACTTGACAAAACTGACCACAGAACAACAGAATCCCAAAACCAAAGCCATTGACGAAGCTTCCGCACTGGAAATTGTAAAACTGATCAATGCGGAAGACCAGACTGTACCGAAAACAGTCAAAAAAATCCTCCCGGATATTTCCCGGGCAATAATTGTCATTGCCAACCGTCTTTCCCACGGGGGACGCTTGTTTTATATCGGCTCCGGTACCTCCGGACGGCTGGGCATTTTGGATGCGTCCGAGTGTCCGCCCACCTACAGCACGCCGCCGGAACTGGTGCAGGGCATCATCGCAGGAGGCACGCCTGCTATCTTTCGTGCGCAGGAAGGCGCGGAAGATTCCGAATCCTCCGGCGCGGAAGACCTGCAAAGCCAAAAACTGACGAACCTGGACGTTGTCGTCGGTCTTTCCGCATCTGGCAGGACGCCTTATGTGATCGGTGCGCTGAAATATGCACAGCAGACCGGCGCCTATGCCATCGCCGTAACCTGTACGGAAAACCCGGAAACCGAAGCACACGCGAACCTTTCCCTCACCGCCGTAACCGGTCCGGAAGTCATTACCGGTTCCACCCGTATGAAGGCCGGCACAGCGCAAAAGCTGATTTTGAATATGCTTTCCACCGGCAGCATGATCCTGATGGGAAAAGTGTACGGCAATTTGATGGTCGATTTGCAATGTACCAACAGTAAGCTAAAGGCGCGGGCAAGGCGTATAGTAATGGAAGCTTCCGGCTGCGACGAAGAAACGGCGGACAAACTGCTGGAACAGTCCCGCGGAGAAGTAAAGCCTGCGATTCTGATGCATCTGGCCGGTATTGATTACGAAACTGCTGTGCAGAAACTGAAAGATAATCAAGGACGCTTAAAACAGGCCCTGAAGTGAAGCTGAAATAGTGACAACATTGCACTCATATTGGGTTGCATTTGATTCAACAGCAAAATACAAAACGGAAAACGCATCGCCTGTTTTAAAAGATTGAAAAACTGCAAACGGTTTGGTCAACCGTAATAGGAGTACAATACTATGAAATTAGGAATTTCCCTATATCCGGGACTTGACGCGGACAGGGAAAAAAGCCTGCTGCTGTTGCAAAAGGCAGCGGCCTTAGGTTACAGCCGCGTCTTTTCTTCCCTGCACATTCCAGAAAGCAATGCCGCTTCCCTGCGTGAAGGCGCCCTGTATCTTTTTGCCTGTGCGGAGAGTCTGGGATTGGATGTGATTGCCGATATTTCGCCACTCACCTTGAAGATTCTGGACATACCCGAGCTGACACCGGCCCGGCTGAAACAACTTCACATTACCACGGCCCGCTTTGATTACGGAATCGGAACGGAAACCATCGCAGCCTTCAGCCGCGAAATGAATGTCCAACTAAACGCGTCCACCGCCCGTTCCGTGGAGTTACATGCGTTATTAAAGGCGGAGGCGGATTTTTCCCGCATCGACGGCCAGCATAATTTTTATCCCCGTCCCCATACCGGCCTCAGTTCTGAAACGGTTCAACGGCAGAATGCATTGCTTCACCGGCACGATATTCCGGCAGGAGTTTTCGCGGCCAGCCAGACCGGCAGACGGGGACCGCTGTATGCCGGCCTGCCCACCATGGAAAGCCTCCGGGGTATTGCTCCCTGTGACGCCGCCCCCATTTTGACTGCCATCGGCTGCGACAGCCTGATTATCGGGGACAGCAATCCGACGCTGGCGGAACTGGAAGCCCTGGCCGATCCTGAGACCCTGGCTAAAGCCGATGCCCGTTATTCCCGCAAGGCCCTGCCGCCCAAAAAAGAATGGCAGCCGGACGCGCCGCTGCCATTACATATTCATGTTTTATCAGAGGCTCCCTTTATCAGAAGCCTTTTATCCCGATCCTATACCAACCGCCCCGACCCGGCGGCAGATGTCATCCGTGCCACGGAAAGCCGGGACATCGCAAAAGACGTTACCATCGTACCGGAGCGGAACGAAAACAAACTCATCATCGAAATGCCGAAAGAATACGCTGCCGTATTCGCAGGCCCCCAACATCTGGCGAACGGGAAAAAATCTTCCCTGCTGCCGGTAGGAACGGTGTTATTGGACAACAACAATTACGGACGCTATAAAGGCGAACTCCAGATTTTAACCGCGCCCCAGCCAATGGATCCCCGCAGCAATGTAATTGCCCAGGTGAAAAAAGAAGACGTACCGCTGTTGTCTTTAATCAGCGCGGAGATTCCATTCTGTTTTATAATAGAATAAAAGTCTTGCCCATAAAAAATTACAAGGGAAAAGTTCTCGCAAAACCGTTCCCGTTTGCTGTTTCATGGACTCATTTGCCTGTGGCTTCGAAACTCGGGGCTTCGCCCCTCAGACAGCCTCGCCACGACGGCAAATATCATCTCATGAAATTTCGCAAACGATCACGATGTTTTGCTTAGAACTTTTCCCTTGCTGTTTCTTCTGTACAAACCTGTTATAAATACTTCAATATCTCTTTTGCATGGGGCAGAATAATATCCGGTTTCACCGGTCCCTGCTCCACGTCCTCCAGTGTCGCTTCCCCGGTCAGCACCAAAATCGAAAGAATACCGTTATCCGTCCCGAACCGGATATCCGTCATCAGCCGGTCGCCCACCATGGCAATCTCTTCTTTTTTCAAACCGGTTCGTTCCATAACCGTATCTACCATATATCCGTAGGGCTTACCTGTAATATATTCCGGGTCTTTGCCCGTTGCGGTTTTGATACAGGCCAGAAACGCCCCCGTGTCGGGAATATACTCCCCGCCCTCGATGGGACAACGCACGTCCGGATGGGTCGCAACATAAGGTACACCCCTGTCAATGAGACGGCAGGCAATCGTCAGTGTCTCATAGGTCAGGGTCTGGTCAAACCCCACCACAACCAAATCCGTTTCATCCTCCAGGCGGGAAGTAAGCGTAAACCCGCCTTCTTTAATTGTAGTTTTCAGTTCCGGCGTGCCCAATACAAATAGCCGCGCCCCCGGATTACTGTGTTTCAGATGGCTCACCAACGCATCCGACGAAATCAGGATATTGTTTTTCGTTACCGGCACGCCCATGGAGTTCATCTTCTTCACATAATGTTCGTGATCTTTGGAGGAATTATTGGTAACCAGATAGTATGAGCGCCCCGCTTCTTTCAGCCTGTCAAAAAAGCCTTCCATGCCGGAAATCAGTTCCATGCCCAGGTTGATGGTGCCGTCCATATCAAACAAAAAACATTTTATCTGTTTTAACCGCTGTAAATCCCCTGTCTTCATCTGTGAATCCTTTCCGCAAAAAAGCAACTCCGTTATCCTGTAAACAAACGATTTATTAAACCGGTTTAAATGCAGGCAGGCGTACAACTTATCCGTCTATTTTGCATTGACCCATTCCCGGATCAGCGCCTGCTTTTCTCCTGCCATCCAGCGCAGGTCATCGCTGGGAACGGTTCCGATATCGCCATACTTGTTTTTGTCGTTTAACGCATCTGCCAGCGGATTCATCCTGTATTCACGCATAATCTGCAGCGCTTCCTTTGACAAAAGATATTCCATGAGACGCTCCGCCTCTTTACGCTTTTCCCCGTTTTTCAGGATCGCAACCGCCGTAATCATGTTTTTGTTCCCGTCCCGTACCGGAACGGCATATAAAAACGGATGCTCCCTTTCCAGAGCGAGGGCATGGCGCAAGGACATGACCGCCACCGCCTTGTTCCCAAGATACACTTCATATCCTGCCTTCGCCTCTGTCGGCAGATACAGTACCTGCTGTGTACGCAAACTGCCTGCAAACTGCAGCGCGGCATCCCGGCCACGCAGCTGCCATAAAGAAGTAATCAGCCCGTAAGGCGGTCCTCCGGTCGCCGGATCCGCCATAACAATTTCATTGTGCAGTACCGGCTGCAGCAGTTCGTCCCAGGAAGACGGGGGCTCGATTCCCAGTTTCCGCATATTGTTCCGGTTGCTCAGCAGCGCAATGTAGTCGATGGACAGGGGAACCCACCTTCCGTCACGGTCCATGTACTGCGGCGGGATATTGGCAGCGCCCCGGGGCAGATACGGAACCAGCATATCGCGTTCTGCTGCCATGTAATATTCCTCGGCAGAACCGCCCAGCCACACGTCCACTTTGCTGGCACCCAGCAAATCCAGGCGTTGGGATAAGGAAGTCGCAACCAGGGGATCAAATTCCACTACGATCCCCGTCTTGTTGGCAAAATCCTCCATAAGGGCTTCCGAGAGATTCCGGTTCATGCTGCTGCAGACCCGGACGACTCCTTCCGCAGGCGGATCCTGCTTTTGGGAACCGCAGCCCACCAGAAGCAGCAGGCACAACAGCGCTAAAAATAAAACATACAACCTTTTCATATCGATTTCATAACTTTCCTAACATAAATGTGCAGCATCACAGATGAACTGACATCTGAAACCGCAATGAGTTAACTATTTGATTAAACTGCCGGATAATAATCCGCATGCCTTTGCAGCGTCAATACTATTCTGTAACAGCATTATACCATAAAAAACAGGGCGGTAACGTTTCTTTTGTTACTGCCCTGCTGCTCTTATGGGATTGGAAACCGGTAAATCATTTATTTCCTTCACTCATCTTTGGCGAAGGACATCACATTATCAAAATCCAGGTACACGGTTTCCCCGTCCTTATACTTTTCGTATTCAGCGCCTTTCTGGATCACACGGACGATGTGGTCTTTTACCTTGACCCGGTAATCCACGCTGTCTCCCATATAGAACCGGTGATTCATGACACCTTCCACCATGCCCCCGGTCTTGGAGAGGGAAATCTGTTCCGGGCGAACCGCCAGTACAGCTTCTCCGACCAGTTTTTTCGGGTTCGGGAAGGAAACGCCCTCATATCCCTGCATAAAGATCCGGTCGCCTTTCGCCGTGGCCGGAATAAAGTTTACCAGTCCGATAAAGTCAGCTACCATCTGGTTGGCAGGTTTTGTATAAATGTCATAAGGCCTGCCGATCTGCTGTACCTTGCCCATGCTCATGACCACGATTCGGTCAGACATGGTCATAGCCTCGCTCTGGTCATGGGTTACGTAAATGACGGTAATGCCCAGGTCTTTCTGGATAGCGGAAATTTCAAAACGCATGCTTTCCCGCAACTTAGCGTCCAGGTTCGACAGGGGTTCATCCAGCAAAAGCAGACTGGGTTTGGCTACCAGGGCGCGGGCCAGGGCCACGCGTTGCTGCTGCCCGCCGGACAGCTGGCTGGGCAGACGCTCCCCGTATTCTTTCAGATGCACCAGTTCCAGCATCTGCATGACCTGTTTCAGCCGTTCCTCTTTGGGCACATTCTGAATCTTCAGCGGATACCCTACATTATCGATGACATTCATATGGGGCCACACGGCGTAGCTCTGGAACACCATGCCGATGCCACGTTTTTCGGGCGCCATAAAATAACCCTTTTCCGCATTGGAGATTTCCTGATCCCCGATCATGATCACGCCTTCCGTAGGCTTTTCAAAGCCGGCGATCATCCGCAGCGTGGTAGTCTTGCCGCAGCCGGACGGACCCAGGAACGAAATAAACTCGCCGTCCGCCACTTCAATATTAAAATCCCCTACCGCAGTCACATTACCATACCGCTTGTATATATGATGAAGCTTTAACTCTGCCACGTTACTCTTCCCTCCGTTTCACAGCTTTAAATAATTCTCTTATCCGTAAGGAACCGGCGGCGCACAACGTGCCGCCTCCGGAATCTGCTTCCCGGAAATCTCCGGGGAACACTGTTTAAATGCTTACCTTTCCTTTCGTCACTTTATTCAAAATAATGTTACCGATCAAAACGATCAGCAGGATGATAACCGAAAGAACGGAAGCATTCTGAGTATCCGCATAGGTCTGCAGTTCGTACAGCAGCACGCCGAGCGATTTCGTATCCGCGCCGTACAGCAGGTTGGACATGGTCAGTTCATAGAAGCTAGGCATGAAGATCAGGAACCAGCCCGCCACGATGGAAGGCGCAACCAGCGGCATGATGATATCCTTGCAGGTACGGATCCAGCTGGCGCCGGAACTCAGGGCCGCTTCTTCCAGGCTGATGTGCACCTGACTTAACGATGCGGCAATCGTCCGGACGCTCATGGTCATATATTTTACAAGATAGGAAACGATCAGGATCCACATTGTGGAATACAGGTTAAGGCCATAATTCCCGGAGAACGTAACAATCAGGGCCAGGGCGATAACGATGGAAGGGGTAGCGCCCCCCAGCACCACCAGCAGGTCCGGAATGCTGCGGCCGGTAATATTCGTCTTAACAGAGAGATACGCAACGAACAGGGCCAGCACAGTACCGATGCAGGCAGCCACGATACCGTAACCGATGGAACGCCATACGCTTTCCATATACTGGGAACTGGTTACAACCGGTATCCAGGCGTCAATGCCGAAATTATCCAGCGCAAGTCCCTTGGACATGCTCACAAGGAACGAGGTTACCACAATGGAAGACAGGGGAAGGATGACCGCGATGAAGGCATAGCCTGCCACCACAGCGAAAGCCGGCCATTTCCATTTTCCCAGTTCCACCATGTTGGGGCGGGTACTTTTTCCGCTGATGGTAGTGTAATCTTTGTGACTCAGCATCCAGCTCATGAACATCAGCAGTCCGTTGGCCACCACCATCATGGAAACGGCAAGGGCCGTGGCGTCACGAATGCCTTTATCGTCACCCATATATAGGAACGTAACGATACGGGTCGTCATCACTTCGATATTGCCCGGCATGCCAACGATCGCCGGAATACCGAAGCAGGATGCCGCCGCGATGAATACCAGCAGGCCGCCGGCCACGATGGACGGCATCATTAGGGGCAGGGTCACATCCCACAGTGTTTTCAGCGGCGAAGACCCGGAAATCCGGGCCGCTTCTTCCAGGGTGGGGTCCATTTTTTCCATGGCGCGGGAGATGGTAATGAAGGCGAAGGGTGAATAGAACAATGTAAGCACCCAGGCCAGCCCGCCCATGGTATATATATCGAAAGGCGCCTTCTGCAACCCGAAAATAAATTTAAGAAACTCATTCAGGTAACCGACGCTTGGATTCAGCAGCTGGACCCAGGCGATGGCGCCCACATATGGCGGAATCATATAACTGGCAACCAGGACCGTCCGGAAGGTTTTCTTTCCCGGCAGATCCGTACGGCCCACCAGCCAGGCCAGCGGGAACGTAACAATAACACTGGCTACCATAACGATCAGCGAAAGCTGAATTGTATTGGTAAGGGCTTTCCAGTTGACCTTTTTACCGTAAACATCTTTGTAGTTGCTGATATCAAAGACACCGTTGATGAACAGGCTGTCATAAATCAGCACCAGGAGAGGCATTACAATAAAGTACAGCAATAACAGCACAGAGATAGCAATTACTATAAATTTACTATCGAGGCGGGGCAAAGATTTTTTCACTTTCGCTCCTTTCCCCGGTTCTTCCGGTGAGAGTCGGGAAACTACTGAGCAGTTCGTCGGAATCTTTTCCGAAAAATAGAAATACGTCCTGAATCAGCGCTTCTTAAGGAATGGGAAATCAGGGACCGCCAAAACGGCCCCTGATCAGCTTCCTGTCAACTCAGATTTTTAATAATGTACCCGTGTAATTCTTTTGTTAAGCCGTTATTCCATAACATTGGTACGGAATGCTTCTTTGATTTTGCCTTCTTCAAATGCCAGTTTTTCCCAGTCGATCTTAATGGCATTCTTGTTCAGGTCGGCCAGTTTAATGCCGGCGCCGTTAGGCGGATTTACGTCGCCACGTACGGAATGCATCCAGCCAGCAGTAACAGCCTTCTGTCCTTCAGGACTCAGCCACCAGTCAACCAGTGCCTTGGCAGCTTCCGGATTCTTGGTGTCCTTGAAGATACCGATTGGCGAATTGATGATGATGCAGCCTTCTTTCGGGTAGCATACAGCCAAAGGCTCTTTCTTGGTTTCCTGCAGTTTCAGGATGTTTTCTTCCAAAATAACGGCAGCCATGTATTCGCCGGTCAGCAGTTTGTTCTGGATAGCGGAGTTGCCTTCTTCTACCCGCAGGCCGTTGGCTTTCAGCTTCTTGAAATAATCCCAGCCGAATCTGGGATCGAGGGCCATGGCGCCAACCATTACATAGGCCGTACCGGACAGCATCGGGTTCGGCATGGCGATTTTGCCTTTATATTTCGGTTTGGTCAGGTCTTCCCAGCTGGTCGGGATATCTTCTTTGGCCAGTTTATCCTTATTATAAGCGATAATCATATTGTTAACACGGACCGGCAGCCAGGCACCGTCCGGATCGCTTGCCAGCACAACGTCTTTAAGCTGCGGCGATTTGTAGTTCATCAGCAGGCCCTGTTTCTTCAGTGCCAGATAGTAAGACGGATCGGCAACCATCAGCACGTCCGCACCGATCTTTTTCGCCTTGATTTCGCCGGCAATCTTGGTCTTCAGTTTTTCCGTGCCGTTCTGGAACCAGGTTACTTTCAGGTTGGGGAAAGCTTTGGAAACGTTCGGTTTGCAGAGCTTGTCCACGATATCAGGATAGATGGAAGTGTAAACGCTTACTTCTCCTGACGGACCTTTTTTCGCGTCAGCAGCCGGAGCGGCCGCTTTTTTGTCGCCGCCTCCGCAGCCTGCAGCCATTACAGCAGCCATAGCCATTAATGCAGCAGCGCCCAAAAGTTTTTTGTTCATAACTTGATCTCCTTCTTTCCTTAAAATTTTTTCTATGAATGTGCGGATTTCTTCTCTAATATGAAATATACAAGAAGAACTCCGGCAAGGCCCGCTTTAGCAAACACTACTTGAGTATTTTTTCGATATTATGTTAATTATTCCTGCTTACAGTGGTACGCTTTTTTCTTTTATTTTACCATAAAATCGTAATAATTACATCTTTTTTACAACTTTTCAACTCTAAGTAGATCCAGTCTTTCTCCGGCCACAAGGTTACGTCTTACTTTGCGAAAATATTAACTTCCCACGCGGGCACATAAGGATGTTTCCGCAAATAAATTTTATAATCCGGCTGCAGTTCCCATAAAAGCAGGGGCAGGGCAAAAATATCCTCATCGTGGTGATACGCCGCAACCAGCAGCTTGGGCAAAACTCCGTTAACGTCCGGCACAAGATGCCGCGCCGCCCCCGTAAGAGCTTCTTTTTCCACGCCTTCCACGTCAAACTTCATATAATCCGCATGGTCGTTACCCAGAACAGAATCAACAGAAACGACATTAACCCGTTGTGTTTTTACCTTTTTATGCGCAGAAGATTTCCGGAACGTTGACTGCCGGCCACCGTTTCCGTTCAGTTCCAATTTGCCGCTTTCACTCCACACCCCCGCCTGCAGACAGCTTACAGCATTCAGTCCGTTCTGCCGGACATATTCCGTCAGTTTCCTGAAATTTTTCGGATCCGGTTCCAACGCAAATATTTTTTTATAATGATGCCCCGACAGGTTCAAAAACTCCTGTACCGTATCACCGTCGTAGGCCCCTGCGTCAACATAGGTTTCCTCTTCCCCAAACGAAAAGAGTTCCTTCATATCATTTTCCCGTTTTGTCGTGCATTCCTGCAGGTAAGAAAGTTTTCCGCTCAGTTTGTAATTTAATATTGCGGTAAACGTTTCCCGTGAAGCAGCGTCCGCCAGCCGGTCATGGACAGTCTGCAGTTCCGTTTCATATTTATGTATCCATTCCGGCGTCACCGTCTGGTCACCGGAAAAAACCGGCACATGAGGCGCATACGTTTCATGGACCTCTGCCAATTTATAAAAACGGTCCAGCATTTCCGGCAGTTCGCTGGCAAACGCAATCAAAACGATCACGTTTTCCCGGAGCGCCAGCAGTTCGCTGAATTTCCGTACCGTAAAGCCGTGGAACTGCTGTCCCCTCACAAACCCGTCACTGGCAAATATTCCGGAAACGGCAGTCCCGTTTTCCTCCAGACGGGCAATCACCTTATCCGCCCCGTCACCGGTTCCGTATAAAACGACCGGCTTCCCCGCTGTTTTTAAATAATCCCAGAGAGTATTCTCTTCCTTTATAAAAGACAACATGCTATCTGACCATCCTTGTTGTTTCCGGCTATTTCTATTATATCACCATTATACCACCATACCTGGGAAGCGTACACGGTTCCGCCGTATCTTCAAACTCACAGTACCGGTTGCGTTAAACGTGTTTCAATGTTACAATTTATTAAAACCTGTTAATAATAATCCATCTGAATTATGAGGAGGAAATGATTATGGCGCTTCTGGAATCCGGTGAGAACTACCTGGAGACGATACTGATACTGCAACAGCGCAACGGTAATGTCCGCTCCATCGACATCGCCACGGAAATGAATTTTTCCAAGCCCAGTGTATCCCGTGCCATGAGTATCCTAAAAAAAAGCGGTTATATCATTATGGAACCCGACGGGCGGATCGTGCTGACGGAAAACGGCCTGAAAAAGGCGGCCTCTGTTCTAGACAGACATAAAACGCTCACTGTCTTCCTTTCAGAAATCCTGAATGTTCCCCAGGACATTGCGGAAAAAGATGCCTGCCGGATTGAACATATCATCAGCCCCGTAACCTTCGCCGGCATTAAAAAAATGGTAGCGGACCAAAAGAAGAAATCTTCTTCTGCAAAGTAGTACTTTATTTAGCAGACTGTCCTGCAGAACTGCAGGGAAACAGATTTATACTGTTTCCCTGCAGTTTTTGTTTTTTATCTGTAATAAGGTTGTTCCTTAAAAATTTTTGATTTTATTAATATCATTTACTATTAGTATTGCTTTTTTACTTAAAAAGATTTATAATTTCATTAACCTTAGACCGCAAAACTGTGACTTTCCTGGTTCGCAGATTTGCCGGCCGCAATAAAATACCTTTATTTAAAATTTTTAAAACGAGAGAGGTAATGCAAAATGAAAAAGTTTGGCAAAATGTTAACTGCCGCTGCGCTGGCAGCAAGCTGCCTGGCTATCTCCATCCCCGGTTACGCTGCTTACAGCCTGAGCGAAGAAGTAAAAGCTCCGACCCCTGCCTTAAAGCAGGCTTCTGAAATCGGCGTTCGCTCTTACAGCAACCCTGCCATGCAGGATCTGCCTGACAAAGACGCTATGGTTGTTATGTCTTTCGGCACCACCATGAAAGAAACCCGCGACAAAACCATCAACCCGACCATCGATGCCATTAAGGCAGCGCTGCCCGGCGTTAAAGTGGTTACCGCCTACACCTCCCATATCATAATCGACCGCGTAAAAGCCAATGAAGGTCTGGAAATCCCTACCCCGGAAAAAGCCCTGGAACAGCTGAAGGCTGAAGGCTATACCCGCATTGCTCTGGCTACCCTGGACGTAATCCCCGGTATGGAATACGAATACAAGACCGCTATCTACCGTCTGTATCGCGACAACTTCAAGAAAATGACATTCGGCACCCCGTTACTGTACTGGCAGGGTCAGGAAGAGCAGCCGGACGATGTAAAAGATTTTGCGGAAGCCATGTCCACCCAGTTCCCGAAATTAGGCAAGGCTGACGCTGTTCTGGTTATGGCCCATGGCACGCCCCATCCGTCCAACGCTTACTACTCCGTAGTACAGGATCGCTTCAACAGTCTGAACAAAGGCAACATCCATGTTTACAGCGTTGAAGGCTGGCCTTCCCTGGGTGACGTGATTCCGAAACTGAAAGCGGAAAAAGTTAAAAATGTAACCCTGATGCCCATGATGATGGTAGCCGGCGACCATGCCAACAACGACATGGCAGGCGACGAAGAAGATTCCCACAAATCTATCCTCCAGAAAGAAGGCTTCAAGGTAACTCCTTACATCCATGGCCTGGGTGAAAACGCCGCAGTTCAGAAGATGTTCGTTGCCCACGCTCTGGAAAGCTGGAATGCACTGAAAGGCGAAGCCAAAGAACAGAGCACCGGTATGCAGCATTGATTTCGGGTTCACCCTTTCGCACAAAACAAAATAATAAAAAGGACGCTTTCGGGCGTCCTTTTTTATTCTGTACGCTTACGGGATCTCACGACGGGTAAGAGAAAGGCCAGCCAGCGTAGTATATTCACCTGGAATCTGCGGTGTCAAAGCCCCTCAACCTACCGGAATAAGCCTCTGATACAGCTTCATGTAAATATAGTATACTTTTATGAAACATTTACTAATAACTAAAACTAATGTATAATTAATAGAAGTAAATACTAATAAAATTGAAATTTTTCAACATATTACAAAATGCGGCAGACCTGTATGCTCTCATATTTTTCAAGGAAGAGAGGGGGAATTATTTCTTTTATGGATATGGATATAAAAATAATTTACCTGACTAACGATACCCGCCGCTATGCCGGCATGAAGAACGCCTGTCTGCAGCTGCAGGACGAGATGAAGATTTCCGACCTGTGCATGGCTGTCAAGCTGGAACGTTCCAGCGAATGGAACTATGTCTGGGAACGGAAGCTCCGGGGCAGCAGCCTGATTGTAGCCAGGTTCTTCAATAATATTTTTAAATCAAAATTCTGGGAAGAATGCCGCAGATTTCTGGATGCCAACCACATCCCCTATGTCATCGACGCAGTGGAATCTGCTTCAGCCGGGAATGGTGCGGGAGTGGAAAAATCTGTTGCCGCACGCCTCAGGGGATATACCTTCTACGGCGGCGCCGAAAACTTTCGGAACTTCTGGTTGTATGCCTCTTCTCTTACAGACACATCTGTCACCGTTCCGGACGAACCGAAACCTCAATGCTGGGCGGGTATCTATCATCCTGACATGCCTGACGGTTACATGACCGATTTGGCCGCATACCGGGAACAATTCTGCAAACCCGACAGACCGGTCATCGGCCTGCTGTTTTACCGCGACGAATGGATCTGGGACGACCTGGCCTACCCCGCCGCTTTCATCCGGGAAGCGGAACAGAAAGGCTGCAACGCCCTGGCCGTGTTCACCAACCAGATGCCTGACGAATCCCTGGGAATGCCCAGCATTCGTAAAGTGTTTGCTGATTTCTTCACGCTGAACGGTGAAACCGTAATCGATGTCCTCGTCAGCGCCATGAAATTCTCCCACG
>JAEEGJ010021586.1_pt1 | contig 13824 bp, 15 predicted proteins | sample 8958761 | NCBI WGS metagenome assembly JAEEGJ01 (sample SAMN16246546, study PRJNA631951) | gut metagenome | biome: gut microbiome; feature: rumen; material: RS-attached | host: Bos | place: Iran: Karaj | collected 2018-10 | reverse complement strand
CGGCACGCCGGCGGCGCAGACCGCCCCCGGCGCTCCCCAGCCCGCCAGCGCCCCCGCGCCGGAGACGATCCCCGCCTCTCCCGATGTGGCGAGACAGACCCCCGGCGGCACCGACGTCCCCGCGCCCACGGAGCAGCCCGCCGTCGAGCAGAGGCCCGAAGCGCCCGCTGCTGCCGCAAAGCCGGAAAAGGATGACGACATCACCAAAGGGCCGCAGGAGCGCCCCGAAGTCACCAAGGTCATTCTCACCGGCGACCGCCTCCGCAAATACTTCCCCGACGTGGAAATGACGCCCCGCGAGATCGAGGAAAGCATCTATTCGGCGCTGGAGGAACGCCGCCAGCGTCAGATCAAAGAGCAGCAGAAGGCCGCTATTTTCAAGAAGTCCACCGGCCCCTCCCGATGAAAAACCGCATATCCCGATCCAGCCGGGACAGTCCCGGCAACGTGCGCCCAAGAGGGCGCTTTTTTTATGCCTGTGAGCAGGTGACGGCGTATCAGCGATAAATACTATCACGCCGTCTCCTACTCAGGGGGCAAGGACTCGACGGCCATGCTCCTGCTTATGCTGGAGGCCGGTATGCCGATTGATTGCGTCATCACAGCGGACACGGGCATGGAATTTCCAGAAATGTACCGCCAATGGGACAAGATCGACCAGCTTTTGTATCAAGAGCGCGGCATCCACCTCACGATCCTACGCCACCCCAAAGGTTTTGAATGGCTCATGTTCGACCAGCCGAAAGAAAAGCCGAGTACCCTCGCCGCCCGCGAGGCGCTGGGCGTCACGCCCTACGGCAACGGCTGGCCGGGAATCCGTGTGCGCTGGTGTACGGGGCAGCTCAAGACCCACCTGATCCAAAAGGAAGTCAATCGCATCAAGGGAGCGTACAACGCCCTGCACTATGTCGGCATCGCCGCCGACGAGCCGCAGCGGATCAGAAACGAGGTTTACCCGCTTGTGGAATGGGGGATCACCGAGGCCGAGGCCCTGCAAATCTGCTATGACCGTGGTTTTGACTGGAACGGCCTGTACGAAATCTACCACCGCTGTTCCTGTTGGTGCTGTCCGTTTCAGCGGATCGACGAGCTGCGCAAGCTGCGCCGCCACCACCCGGAATTGTGGAAGAAGCTGCGGGATATGGACGAACGGGCTTTAGGTCAGTTTGGACACACCGCGCTGGGCCGGTTCAAGGATAACTGGACGGTGGAGCAGTTGGAACAGCGTTTTGCCGCCGAGGACGCCGCCGCAATAGAATCCGTGCGAAAGGAGGCCGAAATGAACAAGGACACCGCCGAAGAAATCCGCGATATGTTCAAGGGAGTCCCCCCGAAGAATGTCATCCTGCAGGTGGACGATCTGCCGCCCAAGACGCTGGAGCAGGCGATAAAGCAGCAGCCGAAGCGCCAGAAAAAGCGCGGAAAGTCCAGATAAAACCGTGCGCCGGAAATGCGTCTCACCGTGAGACGCATTAAAAAGCGCCATGACACAGGGAAAGGATGATCATTTGAACGACTACGAACAGAAAAAGCAAGACCGCATAGACCGCTACCGTGAACGGGCGGACGCCGCCCGCGCGCAGAGCGACGCGCTCTCCAAGCAGTCCCACGATATGATCCACGCTATCCCGATGGGACAGCCGATCATGAGCGCGGCGGATGCCCGTTACCGGGAAAGGGCCGGGAAGAAAATGCAACAGGCAATCGCCGCCGATGAAAAAGCGGCGTACTACGAGGCGAAAGCCGAAGCCGCCGAGAACAACACGGCCATTTCCTCGGACGACCCGGATGCCATCGAGAAGCTGGAGGCCAAGCTGGAACAGCGGCACACCCTGCAAACGTACATGAAGAACGTCAACGCTTACTATCGGAAGTACGGCACCTGCCACGGCTGCGACGGCATCACCGACGAACAGGCCGACAAGTTTGACGCCGATGTAAAAAGCGGCCTGTCGTGGGGCTTGCCCTTCCCGTCCTATGCGCTGTCCAACAACAACCAAGAGATACACCGCCTCGAAGCCCGGCTGCGGCGTCTGAAGGAGTCCCGTGAGATCGGTTTTGTCGGATGGGAGTTTGAGGGTGGCAAGGTTGTCGCCAACAGCGAGGCGAACCGCCTTCAGATTTTCTTTGACGATATTCCTGACGAGGCTATTCGGAAGGAGCTGAAGGGCTGGGGCTTCAAGTGGGCGCGGAGCGTCGGCGCGTGGCAAAGGCAGCTCAGCCAGAACGCCATATTTGCCGCGAGCCGAATCAAGGCCATCTGCCCCGCCGACGGCACCGACCCGGCGACCATCCAGCCGAAGTATCAGAAAGTCCAAGAACGCCGAGGACAACACAGGTAAAGGAGCAGCGCCTATGAATGTTTTGGTAGTAGAGCCGAGGATGCTCCCTTATGAAAAGGAAGTCCCGGACAAGCTGGAGAATTTGCAGACCATTGTGGGCGGCCATATCCAAGCCATCTACCCCTTTCAGGATCATGTTGCCCTCGTCTGCAACGAGGATGGCATCGGGGAGGGCTTAGAGTTTAACCGCATGATCCCCGAACGGCAGTACGGCGGTATTTTCGGCACCTTCTTTATCTGCGGCCTCGGTGCAGATAATTTTATCTCCCTCACGCCGGAGCAGATGAAAACCTATAAAAAGCGTTTTCAGAAGGCCGAAGTCATCCTTGCCGTAAACGGAGGCCACCCCATTATCGCAAAGGTGACGCCCATCCCGAAGCAGCCGCCTGACAAGACCAAGCAACCGCCCAAGAACCCCAAGAGGTAACGCAATGCCCTATGAAACCGATGAGCGCGTAGCGGAGCTGACGGAGCAACTGGAGTCCGGCATCATGGACTTGTACGCCAGCGACAAATACGCGCAGTACATTTCCGCTATGGCAAAGTTCCATCATTACAGTTTTGGCAACGCGCTTTTGATCCTCATGCAGAGGCCCGACGCCTCCTATGTCGCCGGTTACAACACATGGAAAAGCCTGGGCCGACAGGTCAAGCAGGGCGAAAAAGGGATCATGATTTTAGCGCCTTGCAACTTCCAAGCCTATCTGGAGCTTGAGAAGAAAGACCCCAAGACCGGGCAGACCGTCATAGGCCCGGACGGACAGCCGGAGACGGTGAAAAAGCCAATCTCTCCCAACCGCTTCAAAATCGCCCATGTCTTTGACATGAGTCAGACAGATGGAAAAGAACTTCCGCAAATCGCCGTTTCCGAGCTGACCGGGGAGGTCGAGGACTTCTCCGGCATCTATGGCCGTCTCGCCGCGCTGTCGCCCCTCCCCGTGGAGCAGTCGGACTTTCCCGGCGCGGCAAAGGGCTATACCAGCTTTGCGGAAAACCGTGTTGTCGTCCGTCCCGGCATGAGTCAAGTACAGACGATCAAAACGCTGGTGCATGAGATCGCCCACGCCAAGCTCCATAACCCAAAGGACATTTTGGACGAGACGGAGCAAAAGAAAAAGCGGCAGAAAGAGGTGGAGGCCGAGAGCATTGCCTACGTCGTGTGCCAGTATTACGGCATCGACACCTCGGACTACTCCCTCGGCTACGTCGCCGGGTGGAGCAAAGGGACGGAGCTTGCGGAACTGAAAGCCTCGCTTGACACGATCCACCGCACAGCGGGAGAGATCATTGACGCCATCACCCCGCCGCCGCCCAAGCGCGAGTATGAGCGCACGGAGCGCCCACGCCGCGCCACCATGCGGCGGCCCCAAAAATCACGAAGATAGGAGTATCACTATATGGAAATGGAAACCATCACCGCACAGACCCCCATGAGGGAAATCGAGATTTTCGGCATCCCCGCCCTGTTCACCGAGCAGGTCATCCCGCCCGACGAGCAGATCCCCGGTATGCACTACTATGAGCTGATCAGCGCCGACGACGGCGAAACCCTGCTGGGATCGGTGCTGACGCTGATCCCCGTGGAGATCGAGGACGAGAACGGACGCGACGTTTACGACGGCGACCTTGTTCTGGACACCGAGGGTGAGACGCTGACGCCGGAGGAATTTGGTGAGAAGTACCTCTCTCCGGCCTTCGACGACGACCCCGACGAACGGTATGGAAAGGACGAATGACCTTATATCCGCCCTCAGCGCCATCGTCGAGAAAAACACGGTGGCATACAAAGAGGACTTCGACTGCGACATTAAGACCTTGTATGCCGCCGTCAAAGAGCCGAAAATCGAGGATCGGACATTTTATTGGGTAAGTCGTCCCCACGGTACATGGTGTGTTAAGGAGCGTGAAGTATTCCTGCGCGGCACTACCGCTCACAATATCTGGACGCATTATGAGACAGGCAATAAGGACTTCAAGGCATACCGAGTTGTTATCACCGGCGAGCAGGACGGCAAGCTGACAGGCAATCTCTATCGTCTCAATTATGCGGAACAGATACGGCGCGTTATGGCCGCCGCGCTGCCCGTTCATCACGTCAGCGGGGTATATGCGGACGGTGAAACCTTCTGCTTCCCGTACTCTGAAATGATGCAGAACAGCGAAACCAAGATGGCCATTGAGCGACACGGAGGAATCGAAAAAATCCGCTATGAGCCGGAAAATGAACAGGAACTGTCCGATCTCATAGAACGGGAACACCGCACACAAGACCTGACCGCAAAGCGTCCCCGTCAACGGAAAGCGCCCTCTAAGCGGCGCTAACCCCCGCCAGCGACGCCGTAGGCGTCGCTGTAACAGCAAGTATGGCATTTGTTAAACACAAACGCCACTTGTTAGGGGGCAGCCGCCCCCTAAAACCCCAACAACACGAAAATGCGTCTCACGGTGAGACGTATTTTCAAAGCAGCGCCCATGCGGAAAAGCGTCTCCATGCGAGGCGCTTTTCCCATGCGGCATCACAATTATAATGCGTCTCACAGTGAGACGCAATAAGGAGGCTGAAGCATTTGCAGGATTTTTCCCCGTGGGGGCAGATCGACGAGGAGGTTTTCATACTCCCCGGCATTGACCTTGTATCCACGCCCAGCCACGGCGGAGCCAGAGTCACCCGCGACGCCGCCATGCTGCTGTCCCCCGAAGCGCGGAAATGCGGTTTTCGGGAGGGCGGTTATCTCTGGTTCGAGGAGGACTGCTGCGAACAGGTGGTGCTCCGTGAGCTTATGGATAAAAAGCTGTGGACGCCGCCCACGAATCGGATTAAAGACCCCGCAGCGTATGAGGACGCCATCAACCGCGTCATTCAGGCGTATCACCCGGACTACTGGAAAGCACGGGAAAAGCGCATCAACGCCCCACCCAAGAAAACCCGGCAGCGGAGCCGCGCCAGATAACGCCGAAAATGCGTCTCACCGTGAGACGCAATACCGAAAGGAAAATGCCGTGCGAAAGCGAGAACATTTCATCGGCCTGTGGTTGGATGACGCCGAATACAAGCGGCTGCTGAAACAATGCGAGCTGTCCGGCCTCAGTACCAGCGCATTGATCCGGCACACCATCACAGGCATAGAAATCCAGCCGCGCCCGCCTGACACCTACGCCGCCCTGCTCCGTGAGCTATCGGCCATCGGGAACAACGTCAATCAGATCGCATACTGGGCGAACGCCCGGAAAGGCATCACCGAGTCCGAGATCAAGGAGGCTGCCGAGCTTGTCCGCAAGGCGTGGCGGCTGGTGAAGGAGACGCTGTAAGTGGCCTATGACAAGATCATCCCCATCCGGCGAAAACTGGTACGGTGTATCAACTATGTGCTGAACGAGGACAAGACCGATCTCGCCAACGCACTGGAGTACACGGAAAACCCCGTGAAAACGCAGAACCTTGTCACCGGCATCAACTGTGCCCCCGAAACCGCACTGGAGGAAATGAACGCCACCAAACGCCGCTGGGACAAGAAAGGCGGCGTCCTCGGCTATCATATCATCCATTCCTACGCCCCCGGCGAGGTCACGCCGGAAGAAGCCCATGCCGCAGGCGTGGAGCTTGCCCAGCGTCTGCTGGGCGACAAATACGAGGTAGTTGTCTCGACCCACGTTGACCGCGAACATCTGCACTGTCACATCGTTTTCAACTCCGTTTCCTTTGTGGACGGGAAAAAGTACCGCGACGACTTCAAGAGCTATTTTGAGGACTTGCGCGGCACGTCCAACGAGGTAAGCAGGGAGCGCGGCCTGTCGGTCATTGAGCCGGACGGCCACGGAAAGCATTATGCGGAATGGAGCGCGGAGCAGACCGGGAAAGACACGATCCGGGGGCTTGTGCGGCAGGACATTGACGCCGCCATTTCCGAGAGCTTTACTTTTGACGCCTTCCTCGCCGCCCTGCGCCGACAGGGGTACACAGTCAAATACGGCGCAAACGTCAAGCATACCGCGATCCGCCCGCCCGGTGGAGAGCGGTTTTTGCGTCTGGAGAGCATGAGCACGGGCTATACCGAGGCCGACATCCGGGAACGGATCACGGCGGCGCGGAACGGCGAAGCCTATGAAATGCCGACGCCCACGCCGGAGCAGCCAGCGCCGCCCATGCTGACCATGCCGAAAGCGCATAAACGGTACACTGTCCGGCGAGGAACGATCCACACCACACCGCGCCGGAAGATGCGCGGTTTTCGGGCGCTCTATCTGCGCTATGTGTATCTGCTCAGAGGCTACCGCAGACCGCAGCGCCGCCTGCCGCCCTTTGCCGTCCGCAAGGAAGTGGCGAAGCTCCAACGGTACAACGAGCAATTCCGTTTTCTCATGCAGTACCGCATTGACACGGACAGTCAGCTATCCATGCTGGGCGACGCCCTGCAAGGTCAGATCGATATGCTGGTTGACTACCGCAAGGAGCTTTATAAACAGCGGCGAGACGGTTTAGACGTAGAAGCCGAGCTTGCCGACATCAACCGTAAGCTGCGCTCCACCCGCCGCGAGTTGACGATCTGCCGACACGTTACGGAGGACATTCCGAAAATCAGAGATCAAGTGCGACTCATGCGGGAACAGGAGCAGCACGACAAAACCGCCGCCCGTGAACGAACGGGCGAGAACGCAAGGAAGGAGAACAAAGGTAAATGGATGTAAGCGCAGAAGCCGCCGATCTTGTAGTCCGTGAGGGCATACAGGCAACCGAGGCGGCGGCGAAGCTGTCCGGCGAAGCGTTGAAAAACGTTGCCGCCCTGCTGATCGCCATCGCCAAGCAGGATATGAAGGTCGTGGGCGAAACCTCGTCCAAGAGACTGGCCCGTGACACCTCCGCGCCTGCCGTCGTGATCCACGTTAAGGCAGAGGACAAAGCACAATTCCAGAAGCTCGCCAAGGAGTTTGGAGTCCTCTACTTTATCGCGCAGAAGCGGGGCAACGAAACGGGCGTCCTCAACGTGGTGAGCAATCAGAACTACGCCGCCCAGCTCAACGCCGTGATGGAGCAGATGGGCTATCCCATCCCCCAAAAGGCAAAGCAGGAGGACGACACCGCAAAAAAAGCGAATCCCCGCGCTCCACAAGAGAAATCCTCCAACGAGCGCGGGAGTGGTTGGAGTCCGTCCCCGACGAAGGATGCGGATATTGAAAGCTCGCCCACGAAAAAGCGGCTGGCTTATTTGAGCAGCCTTGCGCGGCAGACGAACGCCGCGCAGGAGAAAGTCAAAGGAAAGGTAAGGTAAGATATGCCAAGTTTGAGTGAACTTCTGAAAAGCAAGAGCGCCAGCGACCAGGCGCGAATCGAGGAACGCCGCGCGGCCCGCGTGGATCTGTCCAACCTCCGCGACGAGGCGCTGGAGGCGGTCACGTCCAAGCCGAAGCTCTACGACAACTTCCTTGTGCTGCAGGCCGACAACATCAAGTGTAGCGTGGGTAACGTGGCGCTGACCATGCGGCAGTTGAAGGGCGCAAGCAAGATCGGCTCCACCGCCTTCTGGCACAATCAGGGGCGCTATGTCCGTGACGAGGAAATGGCAAGCGGGGCGAAGGTTTTTGTGCCGCCCCGCGACCCCAAGCAGCGCGGCTACCTCATGGGCGACTACTACGATATTTCTCAGACCGAGGGGAAACCCATGAAGGAGGTCGTGCCGCTGGCCGAGGACAGCGAACGTCTGGACACGGCGATCATGGCACTGCTGGACGCCACCCGCGCAGGCTTTACCGAGAATGAATCGCTGGAAACGCCCGCATGGTACAATGAGGAAACCTGCACCCTTGAAATCAACTCAAAGTACAGCAAGACGCAGGTATTCGCGGCGCTGGCCACGGAGGTCAGCTATGCCATCATGCACAACGGCGGCAACAACCGCGATTTTGATCGCGCCACCTATCGGCTTGACGCCGAAAGCATCGGTTTTATGATTTGCCGTCGCTTCGGCGTGGACTGTCCCTTGCCGGACTCTAAGGGTGTCGGCAAGCTCTACGCCGATTATGAACCCGCGGACATGGCAGCGGCGCTGTCCGCCCTGCGTGAGACGGCGCAGAACGTGGGCGACAGGATCGAGCGGCGCATCCAGCCGAGACAGCAGATGCGCCAGCAGAGCAACAGCCAGCGCCAGTTTGCCCGCCGCTGATACCATGCGGCGCCAACCCCCAAAGGCGGCTTGCACCGCCTTTGGGACTCTCGCATGATCGAAAGCGCGGTGGTTTTCCTGTTATGCGCCCCTTGCGGGGCGCAAAGGCCGCCGTGCTCGGAACGGAAAGGCTAAAGCAGGCGACCAGTCTGCGGACTGGTCGGCCTTTCCGTTCCGAGCCCGTCGCCCGTTGTTTTCCCTGCTTTTCTTTCCTTCTCGCAAGGGCGGGCGGCGTTTCTTTATCCTAATGCGTCTCACCGTGAGACACATTTTTCATAGCAAGCGGAGGAACAAACGGCATGAACGAAGCCTACAACATGGACTGCATGATCCCGCTATGGGAAATGCCCGCAAACTCTTTTGATCTTGCCGTCGTCGATCCCCCGTATGGCCTCAATATCCGTGGCGACATGGGACGGCGAAAAGGCAAGCCCCGCAAATACAAGCGGGTGCTGTGGGACGCGACGCCCCCGCCCCCGGAGTATTTCCGGGAACTGCGGCGCGTCTCCCGCCATCAGATCATTTGGGGAGCCAACCACTTTATCAGTATGCTCCCCGCCGCCGATACCCACTGCTGGCTGTGCTGGGACAAGAAGTATTCCCCGGAAGTCAGCTATGCGTCCTTTGAACTGGCGTGGACAAACTTTGATCTGCCCTGCAAGCGGATCGCCATATCGTCTTTTCAGCCTGGTCGCATCCACCCAACGCAAAAGCCCGTTGCCCTATATGCGTGGATATACGCGCATTTTGCCAAGCCCGGATGGAAGATACTGGACACCCACCTCGGAAGCGGGAGCAGCCGGATCGCGGCCTACGACGCCGGACTGGATTTTGTCGGTTATGAGATCGACGGTGACTATTTTGAAGCGGAAGAAAAACGCTTTGCCGACCATGTTCGGAAACACCCATATTTCAAACAGGAGGTTTTACCCTTATGAAGCACAAACGCAGCTTATTCACCTTTGCCGTCGTGCTGGTGCTTGTCCTCGCCGTATTCCCCGGCGCGGCGCTGGCGGCGGACACGGAGGGCGCGGAGCCGACGCCGGAAACGCCGCCTCCCGCAACTCTCTATCCCGCAGAGGTGCGGACGAGCGAGGAAAACGGCATGATCCGGCTGGAGAGGATTTACTACCTGTCCACCCGTGACGATCCCGCCGCCATCCCCACCGAGGACTTTGACCGGGAGGGACGGCACTTCACGCTTTTGGACGTTCTCAAAAACGATCTGAGCGAGACGGACACAAAGGACTATATCGAAACCGTCACGCTGGAGAGCGCCACAAAGGACATGGGCGAGATCATCAAGACGCTGGAGCCGGAGCGTGAGATCATCACCGAGGACGGTTATAGCGGCATCCTCAAGCCCGACTACGCCAATATCACCGTGGAGCCCGCCGGCTATCGGACGAATAGCTGGACGGTATCAGCGACCCGAACTTACCCCAACCTCTCCGACGCCGACAATTCCATGATCCCCAAGAGCATCGAGGATTGCGGACGCACGCTTACCCTTGCCAACGTGGACTGGCAGGAGGCCAGCACCGACTATGTGGACGGCGCGGCGCTTGCCGTCCGCTATACTGCCGTCGCCAGCTACGCAGGCACGGCGACCGGGCGCAGCGTCACGGGCTATACCGTCACCGTAGACTACGGCGGCGAAGTCACCAAGACCAGCGTGGACACCATCATTTACACGGCGGTTTTCTCCGCAGAAAATACGTCTCACGGTGAGACGCATTTGGAGCAGGAGCCGGAGGCCGCCGCCAACCCGGACGCGGAAGCCCAGCGGGATCTCACCGATACGCAGGAGCAGAGCACGGGCGAGGGTGCGGCGCGTAAAGTTGTTCTTTTGATCCTCGGCGCGATCCTTCTCCTTCTCCTTGTCGGCTACGGCGGCTGGCGCTGCTATTTGACCATCCGAGACAAGAAACGGGGGTATAAGTAATGAAACGGTATTTGACCATGCTGCTGACCGCCTGCCTTGTGCTGACGGCCTGTTGCTTCCCCGCCTTTGCAATGGACTACGATTTTTCCGGTCCCGACTCCGGCCTGTTTGCCGACCCCACCTCGGATAACACGGTCTATGTTCCCGTTCGGGACGATACGAACATTGACCGGAGCAAGACGGCAGCGGTCATCCCGCCCGCGTTCGGATCGCCCACATCCTACACGCTGAACGCCGGGGAACTCTTGACACCGAATCTTATCAATCAGAGCAGCGCCACGGACGGCGCGGCGGCCAACAATTCCACGGGCATCACCGTCCTGCCCCCGTCCAGCTTGACAGCGCCGGGGAACCCCTTTACCGTCTCGACCAGCGGCGGCGCAGGCTGGACAGGGACAAGCTACACCGACATTACCCCTAATCTCTATTACAGCGGCGGTGAGCTGGGTACGCTGAAAATCCCCGTGATCGGCTTGACAGTCAAGGTCTATCAAGGCACCGACTCCGCGACGCTGGCCAAAGGCGCCGGACACTTCACCAACACCAGCATCTGGGACGGCAACATCGCCGTCGCCGGACACAACCGGGGCGTCAATAACCATTTTGGAAAAATCCATACCTTGACAGCCGGGGACACGATCACCTTTACCACCCGCCTCGGCACACGGAGCTATGAGGTGTACTCCGTCTCCAAAATCTCCGTTGACGATACATCCATACTTGACAGCACCGGCGGGAATATGATCACCCTCGTCACTTGCGTGATGAATCAACCCTCTTACAGATGGTGCGTAAAGGCCGCAGAGATCGACTGATTTTTTGCAAATTCCCCCACGTTTTGATATAATATAAGTACCAAAACAAAGGGGGTACACAAAAATGAAATGCGGAAAAATCTTATACGGCGCGGCTTGCTTTATGCTGGGCGCGGCACTTTTTGGAGGCGGCGTGGCCTATGCCGCCGGAGTGTTGGCAGAGAAAAGCCCGTGTGTGGTATATGTGGACGGCAAGCTGACAGAGCTTGACGCCTATCTGATTGACGGCAGCAACTATGTGAAGCTGCGCGACATCGGCAAGGCAACCGACAGCTTCAACGTCTTTTGGGACGGCACGGTGCAGATCGAAAGCGGTCAGCACTACACCGGCGAGGCCCCGGCAAGCACCCCGGCCCCGCAGGAGCAGACGACCCCGGCAACCAGCGCCGCTCCCGACGAGAGCACAGACGCCAACCCCGCGATCTTTACGGGCAACTATACCCGCGAAGCGTATAACGCCATCCGGCAGACCGTCACCACCGGCGCGGACTCCGCGCTCGTCGCCATGTCGGACGGCACATGGGACGCCATGCAGGAAGTGATCGCCGCCATCGGTGAGTGGCCCGCCTACCACCTCAAGGCGAAAGACGGCAAGGCATATTTCAAATCGCAGTATTCCGACACCTACCAAGCAGCGGCGGACTATTGCAACCCCTTTATTGACAGCCTCGCCGGAAAGAGCGACACGGACAAGGCAAAGGCAATCGCGTTCTATGTGTGTGACCGCCTGACCTACTCCGCCAACGCATTTTCCGGGCCGAACACGGTGCTGACCTCGGACGCCGTGAGCAAGGGCAACTGCATGGCATACGCCCACAATTTCATGTTTCTTTGCAATATGGCAGACATCCCCTGCGTTTTCGTTCACAGCGCCGATCACCAATGGAACGAGGTCTATGTGGGTGGAGAGTGGCGAAGCGTCGATCTGACAGGTACGGACGTGGGCTACGACAGCGCCAAGCCAGAACGGGCAACGGTATTCTTTACTAAACAGGATATGCAGGGCGCAAGCTATCAGCAAGCCCAGCCTATGCTGACCATGATCGCAAAGGAAGTATTAGTCCCCGGCTCGACCAAGTAAATATCCCAAGCTGAAAATGCGTCTCACCGTGAGACGCATTTTCCATCCCCCGGAAAGAGCGTCGCTGACCCAGCGGCGCTTTTTTCATACCCTCAATCATCGAAAGGAGCTTTTATGACAAGCACAAAAAGCAGAACAAGATGGATGGCATTGATCCTCACGGCGCTTATGCTGATCGGCCTTTTCCCCATGAGCGCATTTGCCGCCACCATTGCCGATGGGAGCGCCACCGCAACGATCTCTCTCGGCCAACGCAACTACTTTCTGAAAACCACGGCGGGAACGTCCCTCGGCGCGTCGGCTTATCAGTACACCACCAACGACGGACTGACGGGGCCCAGTTACTGCGTCAATCACGGCCTTAACTACACATCCCGGACACTGCCCATCACAGGCAAGTACACAGCAAGCGTAGCGACTGCGGCGGCCTTTGCCACGGCCTATCCCCAGCACAGCCTGGACACCTTTTTAGGCCGTTATCCCAACGACGCCCTGTTGACTGGTTTGACCGAGGAGGAATATGCCTACGCGACCCAGCTTGCGGTATGGGCGACCCTCGGACAGCTTGCCATTGACGGCACGGCCTTTACCAGCGGCAGAGAGCGGATCGCCCAGCCCACCGGCGACACGCAGCAAATGCGTGTGTTTCACGTCATTCAGTTGATCCTCGACGTGGCGAAAGGCTGGGATCGTATCTACCAGCCGGGAATGTATATCTGCGCCGAGGACGGCATTCTGGGCGCGAACGTCAGCATCCCCGGCGATATGATGCTGGACTTTGCGGCGAACAGCGGACGCTACGGTTTTCGCCGCGAAGTGATCGGCGGCGTTTCGTACTACACCCGCGAATACACGTTCTGCTCCGCGACCTCGACCTACTACTCCGATTATAACATCGAGGTATGGGCGGAGAACGCGCCCAGCGGCGCGATCTTCACGGACACGAGCAACAATGAACTGCCGCGCGGCACGTTTCAAGGCGTGACGACGTGGACGCTGCCCACGGAGCAGAAAAGCACCACGCTCAACGAAAACGGTTTTGAGTATTCCGGCAAGGCCAAGCTCTGCCTCCCCGTTGAAACCACGCCCAACAAGGGCAAAATCACGGTAAAGTGCGGCGCTTTCGTGATGCAGTACGACATCTATCTTGCCAAGAACGAGATCAATTCCGAACAGAGCTATATCATCGCAGACCCCAGCAAGGGGACGCTGACGGCGAACGGCGTATTGAACTGGGGCAGCGAGGAAACCGAGAAAGGCGATTTGCAGGTCATCAAGGTAAACGGAGGCGGTCAGCCCCTCGCGGGCGCGGTGTTCACGCTGACCGGCTCGGACGGCAGCAGCAGAACAGGCACGACCAACGACGAGGGTATTATCGAATGGAAGCTGCTCGACCCGACTGTTACCTATACGCTGACGGAAACCACCGCCCCCGCCGGGTACGCCATTGTCGATCCGATCAACGTCCGCGTTGAGGCGGCGC
>JAEEGJ010021583.1_pt1 | contig 13824 bp, 11 predicted proteins | sample 8958761 | NCBI WGS metagenome assembly JAEEGJ01 (sample SAMN16246546, study PRJNA631951) | gut metagenome | biome: gut microbiome; feature: rumen; material: RS-attached | host: Bos | place: Iran: Karaj | collected 2018-10 | reverse complement strand
TACTTGGCAATGCCGGCAGTTTCTTTATGAATCCCGTCATATCAGAGCAGGAGTTCAATATAATAAGGAGCAACTATCCGGACGTACCGTCATATGCCGCTCCCGGCGGAGTGAAGGTTCCTGCAGGTTGGCTGATTGAGAAAACAGGCTGGAAAGGCCGCTCACTGGGTCCTGCAGCAGTTTATGAAAAGCAGGCTCTGGTACTGGTGAACAAGGGTGGAGCCACCGGGGCCGATGTCAAGCGCCTGGCTGACACCATCATTGCGGATGTGAAACAGAAATTCGGAATAACCCTCTCTACCGAGGTGAATTATATATGAAACTGACATTTCTTGGAACCGGAACATCAATAGGCGTGCCTGAGATGCGCTGCCACTGCCAGACATGCATGTCAACAGATCCGCATGACAAGCGTCTGCGCACATCGGCCCTGATTGAAACAGACGCCACCAAAATCATTATTGACTGTGGTCCGGATTTTCGTCAGCAGGCTTTAAGAGCGGGCATAGAACAGCTTGATGCTGTGATTGTTACGCATGAGCATTACGATCATATAGGAGGCCTTGACGACCTTCGTCCTTACTGCACCACCAACACCATTCCCATCTATGCCGAGAAGAACGTGATAGGTCATATCGTGCAGAGTATGCCGTACTGTTTCAACCAGAATATCAATCCCCGCGTGCCTCATATGCAACTGTGTGAGATTGAGCCGGGTAAAAGGTTCAAGGTGGGTGATCTGGAGATACTGCCCATACGCGTAATGCACGGTAATCTGCCCATTCTGGGTTTCAGAATTGGAAATCTTACATACATCACCGATATGAAAAGCATTGATGAGGAGTCTTTCAAGTTGCTGGAAGGCACTGAGACTCTTGTGGTCAACGCCTTGCATACCAAGGAGCATCCCACGCATCAGAACGTACGTCAGGCCGTGCTGTTTGCAGAGAAGGTAGGGGCCAAGGAGACTTATTTTGTCCACATGAGCCACCGTGCAGGCATGCATGCCATTATGAACGCCAAGTTCCCGCCGCACATGCAGTTCGCCTATGACGGCCTTGTGATTGAGGCTGTTTGATTGTTACAATAAAAAAAGGTCCTCGGGTTGAGGACCTTTTTTTTATTCAGCAGGTTTGACATGTTTGGCCGAGGAGCGGGGTCGCACGTTTGAGCGGGCGGCTTCGAGGATTGCGTTCTTGCGTCGCATGATTGCCTCCTCGGCTTTACCCTTCTCGGGCTTGTACAACTTGTCATACTTGGCACGTCCGACCTTGACGTGACGTACGGGGAACTCTGCAATTTCCTCAAGCGGACCGCTGATAGTCACACCCAGATGGATGGGCAGCGGACACTTGACAAGTGATATGTTGTAATTGCAGTTCAGGCCGGCGTCTATGTTGTGACGTCCGCTTAGGATAGCCTCGTAACGGTCCATCTTGATGCGGGTAGGATAGACGTCAACCTTACCGTCAAGTACCTGAATCTCGACATCCAGACTGTCTATGACGGGTTTGGCATCCTTGCTCATAAGGAGCTTGCGCTTGATCTCGTCAAACATCTCACAGTCAAGAACCTGAAGGTTGGCACCCTCAATCACGGCATTGCTCATAAGGGTGAACATCTGCGGATAGAGAGGTCCGTATGTTACGTAATCAGGCTCTACATAGGTCTGTGCGGCAAAATGGAACTGTGCCTTGCCGGAGAATGCCTTCAACATAGGCATTACAGAGTCAACTGCAGGTATGATGTCGATGAGTTCATCTATCTCAATGTCAAGCAGATGGAAGTCAAGTTCCATGAAACGGTCCTGAACATTAGGCGTACGGTAGATTGCGGTTAGCTGCATCTCGGCTGCCTTTGATGAGAAACCCAGTTCCTGCAGTATCATGACTCCGTCCTTGATTGATATGTCACCGCCTACGTTATTGAACGTGTGGTCGTTGAAATCAACCTTGGAGAGGTTTGTGTACAGTGTCAGGTCAATACCCTTGGGTATCATGATAGGACCGGTGCTGATGGTGTCCTGGCCCTCTTCAATCTCCTGTACGGCCTCCTCGGCAACCTCCTGGCTCTCTTCATCGCCGGTAAGTGCCATGAGTCTGTTCAGGTTCATGTGATTGGACTCCAGTGAGAGTTCACCGGTAAGCAGACCTGTGCCGTCCATGAATTCACCTATGTTATAGATGTCACCCCAGAGTTGGATATCGGAATCATCAATCTCGGCACGGCAGTCGTTGATGTTGAAACGTCCCAGAGAGAAGTCAAAGTCAAGTGTCTTGAGGCAGATGGGAGAGGCAAGCATGTCAACCTGGCCATCCTTGAGTGTCATCTTGACCTGAGGATTCCACTGATTCAGTATCTCGGTCTTGGTAGAGTCATACTGTGCCAGAGCCTGCAGTTTGGTGGCGCCCAGCATCGCTGTGAGAGTACTGCCCATGCTGGCTGCAAGTTCATCGAATCCTATATCGGCCTTCATGGCTATGGTGCCGTCGGCAGGTGCCATGTTGAGTGCTACGGCGGTGTTCTTGAGGGTTCCGAATATGGTGTCCATATCGGCCTCCAGACTACCTACGTTAAGGTCAACCAGCACGTTCATCTTATCCACGTCCTCATCCAGACCGGCCACCGATGCTCTCAGGTTGAGTTTCTCAAGTGATGCGTTGATGGTGGTGGAGTCAACCATGGAGAGATCCAGGTCAGCTGCCGTGACAATGACATCGGCTGTCTGACGTTTACGGTCAACTGCTACGCGGCTGGGGTAGACAGCCTCGAGTTGCAGATTGCCGGATGCAGCCTTAAGCGAATCATTCATGCACGCGTCAAGATCCTTAAGTGAAATCTTGGCCGATGCGTTATCCAGAACGGGACCGTTGTCTGCCAGGGCGCCCTTGACGTTGATGTCCAGTCCTACGGTTCCGTGAACGTCAATGCCTTCAAGGGCATCGGCGTATGCATCCGGAATCATGGAGATGAGGCGGTCTATGTCAAGGTCACGCGGGGTGCGGATCCTTGCGCGTCCTGCAACAATCTGCTGGCCGCCCAGCGTTCCGTTGGCGTTGAATGCTATCTGCTGGCCGTTAACACGGATATTGGAGCCCTCCTTTACGTTGAAACGGGTTACATCCATGTTCGTCTCAACGGGCAGGGTGAATCCGAATGACCATCCGGGAACAAGCAGCGCGCTGTCCATCTCAACTGTGACGGACGGGGTGTTGAACTCGGCCAGAAGCGCGATATCCTGATCCTTGATGGTGGCATCGGCCTTTAATGAAAGGACGTCTGTTATGACGTTCATGGGATCCTCGCCGCCCTGGTCAAACGTTGTTCCTTCAACGTCTATGGCCAGACTGGTGTTGACATCGCTCAGGTCAAGTTTGAGGGCACCTTCCAGACCCAGCAGCACCTTGGCTATTCCGGCCTTGGTGACGGTTCCTACGGAATCCTCAAGCGTGAGTGATATGTCGCGGGAATCAAACGTGAATCCGCTTACATTGGCGCTGTCACCTGCAAGCAATGCCTTATCGGCCTTCATGATTATGTTTCCGGTCTGGGTCATCATGCCCTCCGATGAGTAGGAGAGGTCTGATGCAGTGATGCGGAATCCGGCCATGAGGTCACCCAGACCTTCACTGCCCATAGTGGTGCTGACATTGCTCAGAACCAGTTTCAGGTTGTTCAGGTTGGCCTTGATATCGTCCATGGTGGCCTGAGTCTCCTTAAGGTTAAGGGTTACATCGGCCGATACATCCTCGTTGTACTTGGCGAGCACGGCGTCAAGGCTGATATCCTTGAGGTAGGCGGCTACGTCCATTGAGTCTGTCTTGATGGCTGCGTTGACCGATGCCAGCTTGACATCGGCCTTGGCATCCAGACTGTCATAGTTGAGCAGTCCCTTCAACTCTATGCCCAGGCGGTTGATTCCGGCGTCTATACCAGACGAGAGGTCCTTGTAGGATGCGTTGATGTCCTTGACAGAGATCTTCTGCAGGTCAGCATAGATATCCATGCTGCTCTCGTCATCCTTGGGTTTCTCTTCTTCCTCAGACGTGCCGAACACATCCAGGTTGGAACTGCCGTCGGCCGCAGTATAGAGGTTGGCGGCAACACCGTTGATGAACAGGTTGGTCAGGATGATCTTTCTCTCCTTGTAAAGGGTCTTGAAATCAACCGTTACCGTGAATTCATCGACTGCGGCAAGGGTGTCGTAGGGCGACGCCTCCATATCATCATACACCACCAGACCGTTCAGACGGAACCCCAGGAACGGATATGAACCCACAAGAGTCAGGTCCACGTCATCAATCTTGGCGCGGGCGGGAGAGTATTTGTCTATTGCTTTCTCCGCAACTTTGGTAAGGCCGGATGATGAGAACACGATCCAGCAAACCACCAGAACCAGTATGATCACTAATCCTATCAGTGATCCAAGTGATATTCCGGTAATCTTGAGGGCTTTTTTCAGTTTAGGTTTCATTTCTTCTTAAATACGATTATCTCCTTCTTGGAATCGGCGCTGTCGTAAACTTCCATTCTGGTTTCATTGAGTTCCTCAATGATGTAAACTATGAAAGTTACGATTTCTGTCTGTCCCTCTTCATATCCTTCAATCTTGAGTTCCAGTTCATCGCCGTCCAGGCTCCATGTAAAGTTCTGGGTTCTGCCTGACTGGGTGCGTGAACCGGTATGGTCCTCATTGAATACATAGCTCCAACCGCTTGTGGTCCATGAGCCAACAATCATGTCTTCATCATAATCGTCTTCCAGAAGACTACAACTTGCAAAGACAAAGAGAATAGTTGCAAGCACTAATGACCAGCGGGTAAGTTTCTTTTTCATAAAGCAATTGAATTGGTTTTACCTTTTATAATATAGTTTATTTGTGGCGAAGTTAAGCAAATTAAATTATACAGTTATCAAACAAAAAAGGTAAATTTGCAGGTCTTTTTAGGAAACTGACTATGTTTAGAAGCAAAACTTGTGGAGAACTCCGTCTGGCCGATGCCGGAACGACCGTTACATTGGCAGGATGGGTTCAGAGAGTACGTAAAATGGGTGGTATGGTCTTTGTTGACCTTCGTGACCGCTACGGCATAACCCAGCTTGTGTTTGACGATGCCACCGATGCCGCCCTGTGTGAGCAGGCCAGCCGTCTGGGCCGTGAGTACGTGATCCAGATTACCGGTAAGGTAAGCGAGCGCTCAAGCAAGAACTCCAAGATTCCCACAGGAGACATTGAAATCCTGGTAAATACCCTGAATGTCATCAATGCGGCCGATACGCCTCCCTTTACAATTGAAGATGATACCGACGGCGGTGATGACCTTCGCATGAAATACCGCTATCTTGACCTGCGCCGCCAGTGCGTCCGCAAGAACCTGGAACTGCGCCACAAGATGGTTATGGAGATCCGTAAGTTCCTGGATGACCTGAACTTCATGGAGGTTGAGACTCCTATCCTTATCAACTCAACCCCTGAGGGCGCACGTGACTTTGTGGTTCCCTCACGTATGAATCCCGGTCAGTTCTACGCTCTGCCTCAGAGCCCCCAGATCCTGAAGCAGCTGCTTATGGTATCAGGTTTTGACCGTTACTTCCAGATTGCCAAGTGTTTCCGTGACGAGGACCTGCGTGCCGACCGTCAGCCGGAATTCACCCAGATTGACTGCGAGATGTCATTCGTGGAGCAGGAGGATATTCTCCAGATATTCGAGGCTATGGCCAAGCATCTGTTCAAGAGCATCCTTGGAATTGACTTTACAGAGCCCTTCCAGCGTATGACCTGGCAGGACGCTATGAAATACTACGGCTCAGACAAACCGGATCTGCGCTTTGACATGCACTTTGTTGAACTTATGGATGTTCTCAAGGGCTACGGATTCGGCGTATTTGACAGCGCCGCATACATCGGCGGTATCTGCGCAAAGGGTGCCGCTACTTACACCCGCAAGCAGATTGACGCTCTCACCGAGTACGTTAAGCGTCCTCAGATTGGTGCCAAGGGTATGGTTTACGCCCGTGTGGAGGCTGACGGCAGCGTCAAGTCATCGGTCGATAAGTTCTACTCTCAGGAGGTTCTGCAGCAGCTTAAGGCTGCCATGAACGCCGAGGCCGGCGACCTTATACTTATTCTCTCAGGCGATGACGCCATGAAGACCCGCAAGCAGCTCTCAGAACTGCGTCTTAAGGTGGCCGATGAGCTTGGCCTTCGCGATAAGAACAAGTTCAAGTGCCTGTGGGTTATTGACTTCCCCATGTACGAATGGAGTGATGAGGAGAACCGCCTGATGGCTATGCACCATCCGTTCACATCACCCAAGCCTGAGGATATTCCTCTGCTGGATACTGATCCTGCAAGTGTCCGTGCCAATGCATATGATATGGTTATAAACGGTATCGAGGTTGGCGGCGGTTCTATCCGTATCCACGACAGCAAGCTGCAGGCTACCATATTCAAGATTCTGGGCTTTACACCCGAGCAGGCTCAGGCCAAGTTCGGATTCCTGATGAATGCCTTCAAGTTCGGCGCACCTCCTCACGGTGGTCTGGCATTCGGTCTGGACCGTTTCGTCAGCATCTTTGCCAAGCTTGACAGCATACGTGACTGCATCGCGTTCCCCAAGAACAACTCCGGCCGCGACGTCATGTTGGATGCTCCCGGTCCGTTGGACCAGTCACAGTTGGATGAGCTTCAACTTAAGGTTGATGTTAAAGCATGATAAAAAAACGCTCCGAAGTACTCCGGGGCGTTTTTTATTAGGAAATTTACATAAATTTGTCCATCACTTAATTACTAAATACACATTCCTATGAAACGTTTATCAACCTTATTGTTGTTTCTTGTTTGCATGATTCCAATGTGTTATGCTCAAGATGTAGTTTTTTTTAATGACGGCAGTACCCTGGAGGGTGAGATCCTGGAAGTGAATCCTTCAAGTACGCTTAAGATCAAGACTTCAGACGGCGGAACATTCGTTGTAAACATGTCTGAAGTTGATCATCTTAGCAAAAATGGTAATGTTGGCAAACCATCGGCTATAAACACAAATGTCAGGCTGATTGACAGACACGGAAAGGATTTCTATTGGGTAGATAACGGAAAGAAACTGACTGATATTGATTATCAGAGAGAGCTTAAAGGTGATCTTTTCAAGACATTCCACAGTGCCAGAAATCAGTTCTCCAACGGAGGTTCATTGCTGTTCGGCGGTGCAGCTCTTACCGTTATATCGGGCTTGTTCTATTACTCCTATCTGAATTCTGCGGCGAATGGCGGTTATGGCATACAGGTGTATGACCAGTCAAAACTGGTGGGTTTCTATGCTGCAAGTGTCGGTGCCGATGTTTGCCTGTGTCTGGGCTTTATATTCAGAGGTATCGGTAAGGGTCGTTTGGAATGGGTGAAGGATACCTATAACGGCGGTAGTTACCATACATCAACAAAGATTGGTCTGTCACCCTCGGTCATGATGACCGCTCAGCACGATATGGGAATGGGTGCAACCCTCTCATTCTCATTCTAAAATGATACAATTGGGGTCAGGCCCCAATTGCACGTTTTTAGCCGCTTCTCTTTTTGGGGGAGCGGTTTTATTTTTCGGGTTTTCGATTTACTTTTGGGAGTTTTCTGCAACTATGGGGGTAGAGACGCGATTATGACACGACAGGAATTTGAACAGTTGACTCTAAGGATACGGAGCAGGTTGGTGCTGATGGCCGGCCGTTTCGTGAAGGATTCGGGGATTACCGATGCGGCCGATGATATTGTACAGGAGTCGCTGATCATGCTTTGGAGTCAGACGGAGAACGGATATGAGATACAGAATCCTGAGGCTCTGGCTGTTACTATAACAAAGAAGGTGTGTCTTGCACATCTGCGCGGTAACAGAGCTGTGATGCAGTCTATTGACGGGATTGATGTGAGCGGAGGTCCGTCGGCATCGGCCCTGACTGATGAGGCCGATATGAATGCCGTCAGGGAGTCGCTCCTGGCACTGCTCACACCTACACAGAGGCATTATCTGCATCTGAGGAATGAGATGGGACTCTCTCTTGATGAGATGGAGGAGGTGACGGGATGTCCCAAAACCAGTATTAAAACAACGCTTTCAGCAGCCCGCAGGCTGATGATGGAACATATAAAGAAGGACTTATGAATACTATGCTTGAAAACAAACAGTTCCGCAAGGCTCTTGCAGAGCGATATCTGGATGCCGATACTACCATCCGCGAGGAGCAGATGCTGGCCCAGTACTATGCATCGCACCAGCCTGATGACGATGAGATGCAGATAGCAGCCATTCTCAGGATGACGCACGCGGGTGCATCGGACATGATTGATACGGCCGATTTTGACCGCATTACCAAGAGCAGAAGGCCTGTACCCGTGATTCTCAGGTGGAGTTCGGTGGCAGCCGCTGCAATCATTCTGATGCTTGTGAGCCTGCATATCGGCCACAAACAGTTGCAGCCGGAGAATCAGACGGCTATCAGCACCATGCAGATTCTGGAGGGAATGGAGATGATCTCCAAGATTGAGGTGGGAGAGATTGAATCCGTTAAGGCCGAACCTCACGGCAGCACGGTTGTCATAACCGTTAAACTTACCGACGGCAAGGAACGGAGCTACTCGATGACGTGTAATTCCGATGCCAGTTCGCTATCATTCACCGCATTAAACTAACTTTAATAAATAATTGAATATGAACGCATTATTAATCTCAGCATTGTTTGCTGCGCTGTCAGTTCCCAATGATATGGCAGCCCCGACCGACACCATCAACCGCTATGTAATAGACGGTCAGACCATCACTGCATTTGACGGCTCTCAACTGGTCTCAAAGACCATCGTCAAGTATGACATAAACTACAAGAACTCTACCGAAGGGGTAATCAAAGAGCATAACATCAAGACCGACAAACAGCCGCATGCAACAAGTACCAGCAGCCTTACCGTAAGGTCCAACGGATTCTCAATACGTGAGTTGGAGGGAGCCTTGCCGGAGGGTGAAAAGCCACTCCTGATAGTTGACGATAAAGAATTCAACGGAAGCATAGAAGACATAGATCCGGAAACCGTCCGCTCAATGACCGTCCTGAAAGGCAAAGCTGCCGAAACCGTCTGGGGCGAGAAAGGAAAGAACGGAGTAATAGAAATCAAAACCAAAAAATGAGCAATTGGGGTCAGGCCCCAATTGCACGTTTTAACCGCTTCTCTTTTTGGGGGAGCGGTTTTATTTGTTGGGATGTTGATTGATGGTTTGCTCTATTTGATTGTTGGGTTCTCTTCGGGTATCCCAAAGTGCTGTCACCTCTATGTGTTTATCTACAATACGGTAAACTATTTTGTTATAACTGCAGACTACAATACTTCTGTAATTGGATGGAATGTCTGACAATAATGGTTCTACTGGCCCCAAATGAGGGTTCTTCTCAAGAAGTCTATTTGTACGCTTCATCTCCGCCATAAAATCGTTCATTGATTCCTGACCGAATTCATGACGGATGTAACTGGCAGCCCGGATAAGTTGTTCCTTGGACTGCTTGTTCCATCTTACTCTCATTAAAAAGGTAGTTTAGTGTTTTTCTTTGGCTAAAGCCTCATCTAATTCCAAGAACATTTCTTTGCTGTCTTGCCATTGGCCCGATGCAAACTGTTTTTCGCCATCAGCCACCATTTGATGTATTTCTTCAATGGAGTAGGGATTGTGTTGAACTGTCGTCTTTGCAAACATACCTCTATTGCCGGCATTTACAGAATAAGGTATTGCCGGTTCGCAAACTTCTGTTTTAATGTTTTTCATATAAATCTGTCATCTAATTAATTGTACGACAAATATATTGTTTTTGAGAGAAAAAAACAAGAAAAAGAATGCTGGGTGCGCGTGGCATTCCAGTTTCCGGAGCCTGGATATCAGTATTCGGGAGCGTCAGTGGAGGGGCGTGAGTGGAGCGCCCTGGAGGATCCCGTTAAGAACGCCGCTTGTTTGAGGAACGTTCGGCCCCGTAGGGGACGATAAGGACGAGTTCGGCGTTTAGGGTCCGGAGGGGTGCGGAATAGCCCCGTAACGTCGTCTCCCGAATACTGATGTCCAGGCGTAGGAAACTGGCTAAAACATTTATCTTTTTTAGCAGAAAATGCTTTGCAGAGTCGTGCAGAAAGCGGAAATTTGCAGGCGTAAAACTTCAGGGTGGGGCGTAATTCCCCGACCGGCGGTAGAGTCCGCGAGCCGAAAGGTTGAACCGTTGCGATTACGGTACCGACAGTATAGTCTGGATGGAAGAAGAATTTATGAGTATCAAAACAGTCCTGTCAGGCGTTATCGCGCCTGCAAAACTTGTTTGTGCCAAGGGCATGAACAAGACTTCCGAGTTCAGTTTTTCGGCTATGGCCGACAGTATGTCATTCAGACTTATCAGGTTTGCGTGCCTATGTGTGTTGTTGTTTGTCAGCGTGGGTGCATCGGCACAGAACACTACCGCATCTATCAGCGGTTCCGTGAAAGATTCCAACGGTGAGCCTCTCCAGGCAGCAGCCGTGGTGGTTACAAACAATGAGACGGGCGCTTTCTACGGCGCTGTAGCCAATAAGTTCGGCGTATTCTCTCTGTCGGGACTTAAGCCAGGCAAGTATCTGGTGACGGTGTCTTTCCTGGGTTATCAGGATGTGGCATATGACAACGTAGTGCTCTCTATGGGTAAGGATTACAATTTCAATGTGATACTTAAGGAGGAGACGATGAATATCCCCACCGTGACCATACGCGGTGAGAGCACGCATTTCAATGAGACACGTACAGGCCAGACTTACAACCTGAACCGTGAGAGCATGTCCATGCTGCCGTCAGTTAACCGCAGCATGCTGGATTACACCCGTCTGTCGCCCTACAGCGGCATTGAGAACACAATGGCGGGTAGGGACGGCCGCGGAACCACACTTACAATCGACGGCGCCGTTCTGAACAACAGCTTTGGTCTTTCGGCCGATCTGCCCGGCGGCGGAACACCTATTTCTATTGATGCAGTCGAGGAGATGCAGGTGGCAATTGCGCCTTACGATGTACGTCAGAGCAACTTTACCGGCGGTGGAATCAATGTAATCACCAAGTCCGGTACAAACACTTTCAAAGGCACTGCCTACACCTATTTCCATAATGAGAAGATGCGCGGCAACCGTATTGACGGCGTGGATCTGGGCGACAGGGTTAGCAACAGCCATACTACGGTGGGATTCACTCTGGGTGGTCCGATACTTAAGGATAAGCTGTTCTATTTTGTTAATGCTGAGTATGTTACCACTCCGGGGCCGATAACCGAGTACAAACTTTCACAGGACGGCGTTGGTGACGATGCCGCTAAGATAAGCCGCGTTACGGCTGCTGATATGGACCAGTTTGCCGCTGCCCTCAAGGCTTACGGTTATGATACAGGCGGATATGACCTTACCAATGGTGACCAGACCAATACTAAGGTGCTGGCACGTCTGGACTGGAACATCAACAACAACCACAACCTGATGCTGCGTTACAACTGGACCGGCAACAAGCAGTGGAACACTCCCAATGCCAAGAGCACAGTAGGTGCCAAGGCTGCATCGGACCGCATATCAAAGAATTCGTACGCATTCCTTAATAACTGCTTCAGTATCAACGACAACGCATGGTCGGCAGTGGCTGAGCTCAACAGCCGTCTTAGCGGCAAGATGAGCAACAAGCTGTCGGCAAGCGTATCGGACGTAAGTAATCTGCGTGGTTCAGAATCTGCCTGGTTCCCGCATATCGATATCCGCAAGGACGGTGACGCATTCATGAGCGCCGGCTACGAGGCATTCTCAAACGGAACCGGAAACTACGTGCGTACATATAATTTCAGTGACCATATCCGCTGGACATTGGCTCACAGCACCATTACTGCAGGTTTCAGTTACCAGTATCAGAAGGGTGCCACCAACTACCGCATGTACGGTACCGGTTACTACCGATACAACTCACTTGAGGATTTCATCAACCAGGCTGCTCCCGCTGCATTCGGAATGACTTATACATATGACGGAATTGATGACCCGGCGTCACGTACATCGTTCGGTCAGACCGCCGCATTCCTGCAGGCGGAGTCGCATATAACAGACAAGTTTACTGTTACTTATGGACTCAGAGCAGATCATATGCAGTATTATGAGCCGCTCCAGACCAATGAGTCATTCAAGGCTCTTGACTGGACAGATCACTTCTATGCACCCGGTCAGGCTCCTGCAGGCTACCAGGCTCCCGTGATTGACAACGGCAAGTGGCCCAAGGCAAACGTGCAGCTGTCACCGAGAGTAGGATTCAACTGGGATGTGGATGATGCCCGCACACTGACCGTTCACGGCGGCGCAGGTCTGTTTACGGGCCGAATTCCTCTGGTTTTCTTTGCCACAATCCCCAACAGCAGCGGTATGCTGCAGAACACGGTGATGTTCCCCACGGCAGGCGATGCCTTCCTGACAGGTCTGCAGGGCAATTTCCTCTATACCGAGGCTGATTTGAGGAACTATCTGATCCAGCAGGGTCTGCCCATGACAGCAAACCCCAATCCGGTGCTCAAAGGTGCATCAATAACAGGTATTCAGGATAATTTCAAACTGCCGCAGGTGTTCAAGACATCCCTGGCAATTGACTATGAGCCCGATGACCTGGCATTCCCGCTGGCAGTATCGGTTGAGGGTATATACAACAAGGATATTAACGCTGTATATATTGAGAACTACAACCAGGTTAACGACGGTGCCGCAGGACGTTTCAAAGGAGCCGATAACAGAGTGAATTACAATACGGTAACACCTATTCATTCAACAGTATCCAAGTCGGGTGGTGCCATGGTTATAAGCAATACCGACAAGGGTTACAGCTGGTCTCTGGGCGGTACCCTGAAGGCTGAGCCTATCTACGGTCTCAAGACTGAGCTGGCTTACATACATCAGGTTTCAATGTCCGTACAGGATATGAAGGGATCGGCCCTGAACTCGGCATGGAGCAATGATGTGAACGTGAACAGCCCCAACGAGCTGGTTCTGCGCCCATCGGCCTATGTCATTCCCGACAAGCTGTCGGCTATGGCTACATACCGCCTGGGATATGCCAAGAACAAGTTCATGAGCACTGAGATTGGTCTTTTATACACAGGATATACTGCCGGAACATACAGTTACACCTACAGTAATGACATGAACGGTGACGGTATCACGAATGACCTGTTGTATATACCTGCAGCCAAGGATGAGGTAAGATTCGTAGACAACGGAACCATCACCGCCGCAGAGCAGCAGCAGGCTTTCTGGGACTTTGTAAACCAGGATAAGTACCTGAGCAGCCACAAGGGTGAGTATGCCGATGCAAACGCTGCCCGTATGCCGTGGCTGAACCGTCTGGACCTGCATCTGGCACAGAACTTCAACGTAGGCGCTCTGAGAGGCTCCAAGCGCAGCAATGAGACTCTGCAGCTGTCACTTGACATAATGAACGTAGGTAACCTGCTTAACAGCAAGTGGGGTGTGATGCAGACTCCTGCTGCCTGCAACAACGCCAAACTGCTTGATTACAAGGGCACTGATGCCGAGGGCTATCCGCAGTTCACTATGGCTACAAACAAAGACGGCCTTGTTTCAAAGACCTTTGATTTGGATAAATCCAATACCAACTGCTGGTATCTACAGTTGGGAGTAAAACTGATATTTGATTGAAAATGGACTTGTTAAACTATTTGCCCGGAGGAAAAAACTCCAAATTCAGGTATTATGTAAGTGCATATGCGGCATTATGCATTCCAAGATTCATTCTTAGAGCATCC
>JAEEGJ010021582.1_pt1 | contig 13825 bp, 10 predicted proteins | sample 8958761 | NCBI WGS metagenome assembly JAEEGJ01 (sample SAMN16246546, study PRJNA631951) | gut metagenome | biome: gut microbiome; feature: rumen; material: RS-attached | host: Bos | place: Iran: Karaj | collected 2018-10 | reverse complement strand
TTTATACATTTGGTGGATTAAACCAAGTATTTCATAGCATTGAAGTTCGGTCTTTGTAATGATACGTAAAGCTAAAATATCGTAGATTTCTTCAAAAGCGTGGCCTTTGATATACATCTTTCGATAAATCGAATTGATGGATTTAACACGTGATGAGATTTCAAACGGAATCTCTTTTTGGAACAATACATCAGCAATACGTTTCTTTAAGCCATCAAGAGACTTTTGTAAGATCTTAGCTTTCTTAGAAAGGAGTTTCTTAATCTCTTGATATTTTTCTGGTTCGAGATAGGAAATACAAATGTCTTCCATCTCACTCTTGATAACATCAAGACCTAATCTTTCAGCAATAGGCACAAACACTTCCATCGATTCTTTAGCAATGGCTTGTTGTCTATCTGGGGCTAAAGCGCCTAGTGTACGTAAGTTATGTAATCTATCCGCGAGCTTGATGAGAATGACGCGAATATCTTTGGCCATACCAATGAAGATTTTGCGGTGATCTTCCGCTTCGAATTCTTCGCTGGTAATCTTTGATAGTTTTAAACGTTGAATCTTAGTTAAAGCATCAACGATTTTGCTAACTTCTTCGCCCCATCTCTTCTTGATTTCTTCAACGGTGACATCAGTGTCTTCGACAACATCGTGCAATAAACCAGCGATAATTGTGTTAGGACCGCATTGGAGGGACGCTAAAATGTAGGCCACTTCCACTAAGTGATGATAATATGGTTCACCACTACGACGGAATTGGTTTTTGTGTTTCTCCATGATGAAATCATATGCTTCAACAATTCTCTTCCTGTCATTAGGAGAAGAAATATAAAGCATATAGATATCTTCTACTTCTTGGAATGTATGTAGAGGATAACCACCGTTAACAGGAGCTTTCTTATTTTCCATATCTTATATATATTAAGACATTTCCTTTATTTTCTAAAGAAAAAAAGAAAAACTGCTAATATTAGGCGATACAATTAGTCGTTATTGAACTGTAAAAGATAGAGTTTGTGGTAGTAACCTTTTTGCTTCAAAAGTGACTGGTGAGTGCCTTTTTCAATGACTTCACCGTGATTTAAAACAATGATCTGATCAGCATTTTGTATTGTGGAGAGTCTATGGGCCACGACAAGCATTGTGCCAATACTCTTCATCTTTTCCAAGCTTTCTTGAATCAATTTTTCAGTTTCTGTATCAATGTTCGCGGTTGCTTCGTCCAAAATAAGGATTTGAGGTTTATGTAAAACAGTTCTCGCAAATGAGAGCAATTGTCTTTGGCCTTGTGAGAAGTTTTCACCTCTTTCGATGACTTCTTCATCTATTCCTTTTTCTAATTTATTTATAAATTTATCAGCGTTGACATAGGAACAGACTTCTTTAATCTCTTCACCGCTATAGGATTCGTCGTGAAGTGTAATGTTGCTTCTAATCGTGCCAGTGAATAAGAAAACATCTTGCAGCATTTGTCCCACTGCTCTTCTTAAAGATTTAACTTCAATATCCGTAATATCAATGTCGTCGATTAAGATTTGTCCCCTTTGAATCTCATAGTTTCTCACAATAAGAGACAAAATCGTTGTCTTACCTGCGCCAGTCGCGCCGACAAATGCGACTGTTTGTCTTGGCTCAATCACAAATGAGACATCTTTTAAAATCCATTCATCTTTTTCATAAGCAAACCAAACGTTACGGAATTCGATCTTGCCAATGAACTTATCGATATGGATTGCGTTTGGTTTATCAACTGATTCAGGTTGTACATCAAGAAGGTTAAATAATCTTTCGCTAGATGTCGTGGCTTTTTGGATTTGATTAATCTGATCAGCGATATTTTGAACTGGGTTAAAGAATCTGGATAAGTATAGATAGAAGGCTACGATTTCACCTGCGCCTAAATCGAATGAAACACCAACAATAAAGGTGACCGCTAAAGCAGCAAAATATAAGAAATTAACAAATGGACGATAGCAAGCAAAAGCAATGACTGCTTTGAATTTAGTCTTCACAAGAGACTCATTCTTTTCTCTAAATTCTTCTTCCTTGCGTTTCTCTTGGTTGAAGGCTTGGATAATCTTCATGCCAGAGATATTTTCATTAATGAATGTATTTAAATCCGATGTACATTTTCTTTCTTGGCGGAAGATCTTGGTAATCACAGTTCTAAAGATCATTGAGGCGATAAAGACCACGATGACAAAGCCTGTCAAGACAAGCGAGAGCTTCCAAGATAAACAGAACATGATGACATAAACGCCAACAATCATGAGAATATTACGAAGTAAAGCAACAATTACATTCGTGAATAAGTCACTTAACGCTGTCGTATAGTTAGCCACTCTAGTGACCAAAGAACCAACAGGCATAATATTGAATTGGTTTTGCGACATATTCTCAATATGCTCGAAAACTTCCATTCTTAATTTGTAAACGATTCTTTGACCAGTCTTTTGAAGAATCATACTTTCAAAATAGATCAAAAGTTGCGTCACAATCGAAAGTGAGAAGTATCCGATAGATAAACCAACAATAAACGCTAGTGTTGTATCAGTTTTAGCGACTTTATCAGTAAACTCTTTTAAGAACAAAGGTAAAATAACATCAATCGCTACATTGACAAGGATGAGGAAAAATGCCAAAGAGAAAGCCTTCCATTCTGGCAAAATGTAATGGCCTAAACGCTTGAACATCTGTTTTGGAGGAATCTTTTTATCGCCAAAAAGCTTTTCAGTTTCTTCTGACATTATTTCTTTCCTCCTTCCACTTCTTTTTCAAGCTCTTGTAGTTTAACCATCTTTTGATATGTAGGAGAAATCTTCAAGAGATTCGCGTGTGTATCAAAAGCCTCTAATTGGCCTTCATTTAAAACGATAATTTTGTCTAAGTGTGAGACAGTTGAAACACGAGACGCCACCACTAATGTTGTCTTATTGTGTCTCTCGTGAGAAATGTTATGAAGAATTGTTTCTTCAGTTTTTGTATCAACCGCACTGACAGAGTCATCAAGAATTAAGATTGGAGCGTCTTTAACAAAGGCTCTAGCAATTGAGATTCTTTGCTTTTGGCCACCAGAAAGAGTGACGCCTCTTTCACCAGAGACCGTCTGGTAGCCTTTTGTGAAACCTTTAACATCTTCATCAACACCTGCAAATTTCGCGCCTTCAACAGCCTTTTCTAGCGTGCCATTTGATAAACCAAAGTTAATATTATTCTCGATTGAATCAGAGAAAAGGAAGTTATCTTGTGGAACATAGGCTATTTGATCACGCAAACTTGCGATATCTAATGTTGTGATATCTAAACCATCGATAAATAAAGTATTTGGCTCCAGGTTATAAAGCATCATTAAGACATTGACCAGTGTGCTCTTACCACAGCCAATCTTACCGACGATACCGATTGATTCACCGGCTTTAATATCTAAAGTAATGTTTGATAATGAACTAGCGTCATAATTTGGATAATGGAATGAGAAATTACGATAACTAATGTTACCTTCTAAGTGATCAACCTTAATCGCATTTTCTGGTGATTTAACCACTATTTCTGTATCAAGGAAAGCAGAGATTCTCTTCAGGGAAGCTTTGCTTCTGGAACGCATTGAGACAATTTGACCTAGCGCCATCATTGGCCAAATCAAAATATCAAGATAACCAATAAAGGTGATAATTTGTGAGGCTTTTAAATCGACTGGCATACCAAATAATGTCGCGGTTGTGCCGTGTAGATATGACCACACAAAATAGCCACCAACGCCTGTAGCGATGGCAAAGATTGAAGCAATTATGATTTCAATAAAGACATCAAAGATGACAGATAGGCGAGCAAATGAGACATTTACTTCAGCGTTCTTTCTGGCCACTTTAGCAAAAGCGTGTATTTCTTGGGTTTCTTTAACAAAGGCTTTAATGACACGAATACCAGTAAAACTTTCTTGAGCGAAATCATAAAGCTTATCATAAGCACTTTGTCTTTCATCCCATCTTTTAATCATGAATTTCTCAGTCAAAGCACCCCAAATTACTACGAGTAGTAAAGGAATGAAACAAACGATTGTTAAAGGGACATTAAGTGAGAACATTTTTATCGCTGTAATGACCGATAAGAACAAGGCATCAATAATCATAATTGTGCCCCAAGAGAAGAATTCTTGAACTGTCTCAAGGTCATTTGTGAACCAAGACATCACACTACCGATTTTTGTCTCATGATAAAACTGCCTTGGCAACGCTTCGGCTTTTAAAAACATCTCATGTCTGAGACTAGCTTCGATTTTAAAAGACGCTCTAAATAGAGTGATACGCCATAAGAAACGGCCAACAAATAAACCAGCAGCAACGATCAAGACTTTCAAACCGATATTGATAATCTCTTGTTTATTAGCGACGATATCATCTTCCACTAAATCAACGACTTTGCCGAGGAATTCTGGAATGTAAAGTTGAATCCAGTCAACCACGATTAAAGAGATGATACCGATAAGGAACCAGCCTGCATATTTTAGATAGTAACGATTAATGTATTTTCCAAACAGCATAAAACACCTTAATGCTTGTGATAATAACACAATTTGTTTTTAATACAATAAAAACACAATGTTATTTAGAAATAAAAGGCAATTTCTTCAATTAAAGCTCTTTGAGGACCGACTTTTATTTCAATTTGATTACGGTCGAGTGCGTTAAAGCGACACTCGGATATATTAGGAATACCTGACTCGTTAGTTTCACTAGTCAGTTTGATATATTTTGTAGAATTGATGGCAATAGCGACTTCTTCATCGATGGCAATATTGTCTTCGTTCCAGGAATTAGTAAGTGCGTAGTATTTACGAGCACGAACCACCACGCCTTTAACGGCCTTGCTTGAAAGAATGGTTAGGCTACCATCGAGATAGCTTGAATCTATACCAAGGAAGAAACCAACGTTTGCTTTAACTCCTGCACAATTCACATCTTTAATTTCATATTCGAGTTCAGAGTTGTCACAAGTGACAAGTGGCGCTAATTGGTCTTTATTAATTAAAGAATAACCTTCGCTACTATTGAATGTGAAATGAGCCACATTAGTGTTAGATGTATCCATATCATCACCAGCGTAATATGTGTATTCAATTGAACTATATTGATGGTTAGAATGATCAGCTGAGTTAGCAAAACCACTTGAAATCAAACCACTTTGAAAGCCAGTTGAAAGAGTGCCGCAAGACACCAAAGCCATTAACAATGGAACGAATAATAGCGATTTTTTCATAGGTCTAGTATGACACATTATTTATTTGGTTTCATTAATTTCATTAATTAGAAATTCGACCGTTGTTTTATTGTAATAAGTTGATAAACGGAGTGTCCCTAGCATATCAACATATTGATATTGAGACATATTATCTTTTGAAAAATAGAAACCTGTGAGACGAGAATTGTTACCAATACTCGTTAGGATATGCTGCGAATCTCTAGAATACATGAGTGAAGCCACTCTGATTCTTGGAAGAGAGAAATATGGAGCGGACCAGCATTCACCAAACGGTGAGAATGTTCCGATTAATTCATAATTTTCTTGTGTGATTTCATTGATATAAAGCGGAATTGTTTTCACTTCTTTTTTAGCAACTTTAGTGTCCTTAGCAATGCTAATGAAAGCTTCTTTGAAAGCTTCGAAGTTTTCTTTCTTTACAGAACAACCGCCTGCCATCGCGTGACCACCGTACGCCTCCAAGTAGTTGCTTAACTTAGCAAATGTATCTACGATATTGAGACCTTCTGGAGAACGAGCAGAGCCTTTATATGTCTCACCGCTTTGATCCAAAGCAAAGATGATGGTTGGTTTATGATACTTTTTAACAAAGTTATTAGCGATCAAACCAATGATACCTTCCTTTTGGGAAATGATACCAATAATAGCAGGAGCTTCGACATCGATGTCCTTACTATTCTCCACCGCTTCTTTGGTCAATTCTTTTCTATCTAAATTAATCTGATTAATCCATTCGTTGTAGTTTAAAAGGAGATTTTTATCATCGCTAACGAAGAATTCCACTGTTCTTGAGAGTAAGGAATCTTCATCAATGAGTCGACCAATCGCATTAATCTTTGGAGCGATTTTCATACCAATTGTCGTTTCGTTAAATGTCTCTTTTTCTCTTAATAAATCAATGCTTAAAGAAGGATGATTTGGATATTCTTTAATCATCAGTCTAAGCAAGTTACGGTTATATGAAACAAGTGGCATCATATCTGACACCAATGAAATTGAGGCAAGTGTCGCTAGGTAATAATCGAAGCGTCCTAAGAAACTTTTGGCGAACATAAATGTCACAAAACCCGCACTTGTCGCAGTCTCACCAAACTCTGAGACGCTTGGATGTAATATATAGTCACAACATGGTAAAGTCTCGCCTGGTTGATGGTGATCAAACACTAAGACTTGTAGACCATTCTTTTTTGCGTATTCTATGCCCTCGTAAGCGGTAATTCCGTTGTCAACGGTAATTAATAGGTCATAGCCATTTTTAACGATTTCTTGGCTTCTTTGTAGGTTTAAGCCGTATCCATCGGTATATCTATTTGGAATATGATATGAAACTGGATAGTTAAGCATCTTAAACATCTTCACCAAAATGGAGACTGACATAATGCCATCAGCGTCATAATCGCCATAGATGAAGATTTTCTTTTTATTAGCGATTGCCTCTTTAACAACGCGGACACAGTTATCCATATCTTTGAAACTATGTCCACTAGCGAAGTTGTCTTCGTTAACATCCATAGTTAAAAGACGATAATCATCTTCGTTAATATGGTAAAACGCTAATAATCTTTTAAATAAACTTTCCATCTTTATAAATAAAGGCCGCTAATTAAAGCAGCCTTATAAATTAATCATTGATACCAATAAAGATTGCTTCTTCAGGTTCTGCAGACTTATTGACGCGAACTGGACGAGCTTTTTTCTTCTTGTTGAGTTTTGGCTTAGCAATGTTAACTTTGCTGAACCATTTGAAGAATAATTGCGCGCATGGACCGTATAAGGTAAGAGCAAGCGCGATAGCAATGGACACGCCTAAGATCGCAAGTAAGAAGATCCAGGAAACATTGCTTGGCATGAATCCGAAGTAGTTAACACCAAGATATAACGCAATGATGAAGCTGATAGTCATTGGTGTGGAAGAGATAGCAACTGCTCTCTTCATAATCTTTTCTCTGTTTTCAACAGAGTTATCTCTGCTTCTATCTTCAAGCACCATTTCTCTTTCTTTGTTCATGTAGATGATACCAACTGCAAATGTGAATAAGGCAATGAATGGTAAGGCTACACTGACATAAGAAGTAACTGGTAAGAAATGTAATAAGGCGAAGATACCAGCACTGATACCGACTGTTAAGACGGTAATCACTAAGCTAGCAAGACCGCGAGATAAACGATATCTGAGTAAGAGATAAGCGGCTGCAATAGCAGTTGCTACGGATGTAGCGAGAATTAAGGAAGTGAAGGATGGTTGGTCAGCATTCACTCTCACTGTATCTTTTAAGGAGATATCAACTTTGTTGTTGAAGGCAAAACCGAGTGTATTGAGTTCATCGGTTGTGAAGAAAGTATTAGCAGCGGTTTCTACGCCAGCATAAGTAATCTTAACGTAGTTTTCTTCAATGATTTCGCCCTTAGAATCACGTTGTTCTAATTGAGTGTTGAAATCAAGAATGTAATAGGAATAATAAACTGTTTTAACACCACTATTGGTTTGTTCATCACGGCTCATAGTTGTGCTCACTGGTTCAACAATTTCCGCATAGCTTGATAATTTCTTATCACCAATCTTGGCTTCATCAAGAAGCTTATCGAGTTGAGCTTTTGTATCATTCTTTAAGTTTGTGATATCGGATGTATCAGAAGTATATTCGATATAAACTTGGCTATTGCTGTATGGAGAAGTTGTACCATAGACAGCGCCTTTATTCATGACACCGAAGGTGATTAAACCAGCGATGGAAGCCACTAATAAGACTAATGAGACAATAGCGATTGGCTTTTTATTCTTGGTGAAATCCTTATCTGGGTTAGCACCATAGTATTTTTGTTTTTCTTCTTCAAGGGCATTTGGCACTTGATCTTTGGAGATGTCGAATAAGTCGTAGCGACCGTTAAGACCTTGTTCGTTTGTAACGAGCCACATTAAGCCACGTAAACCAGCGAGGTTTAAGACTAATGAGACTAAACCACCGAGGATAGCACTGACAGCGAAACTCTTCATGATGGCGCCACCTAATAAATAGCAAGCCACACCGAGAGCCACTAAAACAACGTGGAGGTCAACGATTGGAAGGACGGCTTTCTTAGCACCTTCAGAGTTGGCTTTCTTTAAAGAACGGCCACGGTAGCATTCTTCTTTAAATTTATTTAAATAAACAATGCCAGAAATAATGCTTGTTAAGGCTAAGGAAGCTAAGCCGATAATACCGGCGATATTGAATTCAGCGCCTAATAAGACGATGAATAATAATCCGAAGAATGTCGCAACAATGGAGGTTGTAGCGATACTTAATGCGCCTAAACGATAGAAATAGATGAGTAATAATGAGACAACAACGATTGCGCAAATTGTCGCAATGAAGGTTCTGCTTAAAGCAACTGTCTCAATTTCACCACTGTGATCAAGGAGGTTTTCTACTAAGACATCAGCTCTTTGAGAGAAGAGGAATGTCACGTAGTAATTTAATGATTCAGCGTTAAGGAGGTTGACGTAGTATCTAGCGTTTTGATAAGCAAGTTTCAAACTTTCAGGAGTGATACTGCCTTCACTAGCGTCAGATGGAGCAACAACAGCTCTTAAAGCGGTGTGGTCATCATCTAAGAATGGATCAGCGGAATCGAATGTCATCAAGACTTTATTCTTAACGTTTTCATCTTCCTGCATTTTGGAATAGGTGTAGTATTCTTTAACATAGTTATACCAAAGGTATAAATATGCGTGGGTTTGGTGTTCGTGTTCCTCGCCCTCTTCTTCATCCTCATCGTGTTCTTCTTTCACTTCACCTTCACCGTCTTCTGCCATTTTCTTAGCTTCTTCATAGACGGCTTTGAATCTTTCGTTTTCAGAATCGATTGGAATGATGATTTGAGGATAACCATTGGTGATTTCTAAGTAAGCTTTTTTACCAGTGGTTAAGAATTCATCGGCATAAGCGACGTTATCTTTGGAATTGGATAAAGCCAAAGTGGCGTCGAATGTTAAATAGTTTTGAATAATTTCGTATTCTCTATCGGAATCACCAACGAAGGTGACTTTAATTGTGTCATAGCCTTGTGTCTCAACTTTGTAGCGGGTGACATTAGCAGTCTGTAATCTAGACTCCATAATTTCCGCGATTTCTGTGACGGCTGTTCGATCACTAAATGTGTAATTGTAGTCGATGTTTTTATCATCATCTTTACCGTTAATACGGAAAACTAATTCCTTACCACCAAGAGTAGAGAATTCGATATTACTTTTAGTTTTGGTAACGACGGACGCAAATGTTCCCCCGACCATTAATAGCGAAGTAGCCGCTAAGACAATGTGTGACCATAATCTACGCATATTCTATTCCTCCATGTTACGTGTGTACGCATTCGCATAAAGCGACATCCCTATAAATATACCTTAATTACTTATGTAATTCAACAAAATAATGTTACTTAGTAGGAAAATAAAAGAACAAGACGAGTCTTGTTCATTCTAAACTTTTATAAAAGTAAAATTGTTAGAACAATTTTGTTTGATAATCAATCTTCAGATGCTTAAAAGCTTTCTCAGTAGCCACCCTACCACGCGGTGTTCTATCAATCATGCCAATTTGTAATAAGTATGGTTCATAGACGTCTTCAAGGTTATCGATTTCTTCACCAATCGCACTGGCAAGAGTATCTAAACCGACTGGGCCACCTTTGAATCTTTCGATGACAGTTTTTAAGTATTTGATATCGACATCATCAAGGCCTAATTCATCAACTTTCAAGGCCTTCAAAGCTTGTAAAGCTTCGTTGACTGTAACGTGGTCTTTACCAGCATAGTTAGCAAAGTCACGAACACGTCTAAATAATCTATTAGCAATACGAGGTGTACCACGTGAACGCTTAGCGATTTCTAAGGCTGCGACATCATCAATTGTGGTGTTAAAAACCTTGGCAGTTCTTTGTACGATTTTCACGCATTCATCAATGCTGTAATAATCAAGTTTTTCGGAAATTCCGAAACGGGAACGTAAAGGCGCACTTAAGTTGCCCGCTCTTGTGGTGGCACCGATTAAGGTAAACGGTGGTAAATCAATGGTCAAAGTTCTCGCTGATGTATCGCGGTTAATGACAACGGAAAACTTAAAGTCTTCCATGGCGTTATAAAGTGTCTCTTCCACTATTCTTGGTAAACGATGGATTTCATCGATGAAAAGAATATCGCCACCTTCTTTGCTTAAGTTAGAAAGAATAGCACCTAAGTCGCCTGGCTTTTCTAAAGCAGGACCATTCACAAAGTGAATATTGGCGTGCATTTCATTAGCGACAACATAGGCTAATGTCGTTTTACCTAAGCCTGGAGGGCCATAGAAAAGAATGTGATCGAGTGGTTCGTCACGATGTAAAGCCGCCCCAATAAAGACTTTGAGGTTTTCTTTTAAATCCTTTTGGCCAACATACTCATCAAGAGTTTGTGGACGAAGGGTTAGCTCTTCTTGTGATTCAGTAACGTTTCTATTAGCATCGAGAAGACGTGACATGTTTATTTCCTCAATTTAGCTAAAGCTAAACGTAAAACTTCTTCTGGAGAAGCATCTTTTTCGTTAATGGTCGCTAAGACGCGGTCGATTGCCGCACCTTTGAAACCGAGTTCCTTTAAAGCTTCATAAACTTCATCGTAAACTGTTGGGTCACCTTTAGTGCCAGTTAATTCACCCTTAAGGTCAAGGATGATTTGAGCAGCAGCTTTCGCTCCGATGCCTGGAAGCTTCTTTAAGTAAGCAACATTATTAGATGCAATCGCGTTTTTCACATCGTTTGGTGTGGTGCTTGAAAGAGCGCCGATGACAGTCTTTGGTCCTAAGCCTTTGACTTTAATCAAAGCTAAGAACACATTCTTTTCATCTAATGATGAAAAACCAACAAGATATTGTTCATCTTCTCTCACCACGTTGTAGGTATAAAGAAATACTTCTTGACCAACTTCATAGTCATCAGTGTGGCTGACAAGCACTTGATAACCAACATCACGAACATCGATAACGACTGTATCACCATCGATTAATAAAACTTTGCCTCTAAGTGAATAAATCATGAGTATTTCCTTTCCTTAATTTTATAAATTAATGAGGGCAAACAGAACAATAAATAAGAGGACAAAGACACTTCCTAAGATGGTTGATAGTAGAAAAGCCTCTAATTTATTAACCTTCATTTTTAATCTCTCTTAAAAGGTTCTGGCATTGGAGTAACTTGTCTCTTATGCTCAGAAATTCTGTTTAAATATTCAATGCGCTTTTTACTAGCTTCAGGAATGTCCTTACCTAATATAAAAGCGTCAAGATCTTGGTAAGTTACGCCCATTTCATCTTCATCAGTTTGGCCTTGGTATAAGCCTGCGGTTGGAACGCGTTCTGCTAAAGCAGTTCTAACACCATATAACTTTGCAGCTTCCACGACTTCACTTTTGACTAAATGAGCGATTGGCAAAATGTCGCAAGCACCATCACCGTGTTTGGTGAAATAACCGACGAATCTTTCATCAGCGTTATCGGTGCCAACAACTAAGCCTTTTTCTTTTTGAGCAACGGCGTAAAGAATGGACATTCTCATACGGGCTTTTAAGTTGCCTAAAGTGGATCTATCTAATTCGATATTATTTTTCTTAAATATTTCAAGGTAAGCATGGAACGCTTCACTAGCGTCAATGACGTCATATCTTAAGCCTAAATCTTTAACTAAAGTTAAGCCATCTTCTGTATCTTCTTCAGAAGAATCAATTGGCATGACTAAACAGTGCAATCTTTCTTTGCCAACGGCATTTTTTAAAATAGCCGCACATAAAGAAGAATCAACACCACCTGAGACACCTAAGACAAATGTCTCACAGTGAGACTTTTCCAAATAATCTTTTAAGAACTTTTCAACGTCTTTGAGATAACTTTTTAAGTCCATACTACCTCACATATTCAAACTCGAAATCATCGAGGATGACGGTGTCACCATCTTCTGCTCCCATGTTTTCCAAAACATCATCGATTCTTAAGGAGCGAATCTTACTCATTAATAGCATCATGCCTTCATCAGTGGAGATGTTAGTCATACGATAGAATTTGAGCATCTTATCGCCACCAATGTTCCAGACATGGTTTTTGATTCTAGTAACAGTGAAAAATGGTTCCTCTTCTTCCATCGTATATGTTTTGTGATCGAGTTCCTCTTCTTCTTTTTCAAATAATGGGAAAGCAGGTGTCTCTTTTAAAAGAGCGGAACACTTATAAAGGAGTTGATCAATTCCTTCTTCGGTAATTGCAGAGATTGGAATGATTTCTTCTTTGATTTGCTTTTTGAGTTTAGCTAAGCGTTCCTCAGCACCTTCTTCATCCATCTTACTGGCCACGATAATTTGTGGTCGTTTATCTAGTGCAAAGCCATAGGCTTCGAGTTCTTTATTGATAATTTTGTAATCTTCAAATGGGTCGCGTCCCGAATTAGACATGTCCAAAACATGAACAATGAGACGGCAACGTTCAATGTGTCTTAAGAATTGTAAACCCAATCCTTTGCCTTGGTGAGCGCCTTCAATAAGTCCTGGAAGGTCCGCCATCACGAATGAAGAGCCATCCTTTACTGAGACAACACCTAAGTTAGGCACAATTGTGGTAAATGGATAATCAGCGATTTCTGGTTTAGCAGCACTAACAACACTTAAAAGTGTTGATTTACCAACACTTGGGAAACCAACTAAACCGACATCTGCTAAAAGTTTTAATTCAAGAATTAATCTTTTTCTTTCGCCTGGTTCACCGTTTTCGGCAATCTTTGGCACACGGTTTGTGGAACTCTTGAAACAAGAGTTGCCTCTACCACCACGGCCACCTTTGGCAACTCTGATGATTTTGCCATCTTCATTTAAGTCACCTAAGAATTCGTGATCTTTTTCTGCAAAGACGACTGTACCGATTGGGACATCAATAGTCACATCTTCGGCATATTTGCCGTATTGGTTTTTAATACCACCTTTTTCACCATCATTAGCGATAAAGGTTTTACTATGACGGAAGTTGAATAAAGTATTGATTGTTTTACTAGCTCTTAAAAAGATTGAGCCACCACGACCGCCATTACCACCAGCAGGACCGCCTTTCGGTACATACTTTTCACGTAAAAAGGCAATGGCGCCATCGCCACCTTTACCACTTCTTACTTCAATAACTGCACGGTCAATAAACATAAAACTCTTCTTTCTTTTCTATTATATAAGAAAAGCATACAAAAAGACCACTAATTTGTGGTCTTAATGTTTAATTTTGTCAATTATTCTTGTGGAACGACTTTCACGACAGTTCTGTCTTTGCCAGAACGTTCATACTTCACAACACCATTACATGTGGCGAAGATGGTATCGTCTTTACCTTTTTTGGTGTTAACACCTGGGTAAATTCTTGTTCCTCTTTGACGGTAGATAATGCTACCAGCATGGCACCATTGTCCATCAGCGACTTTTGCGCCAAGTCTACGACCAGCAGAATCACGTCCGTTTTTTGTGGAACCGACACCTTTTTTACTAGCAAAGAGTTGGAGATTTAATTTAAATAACATCTTTATTTCCTCTTTT
>JAEEGJ010021580.1_pt1 | contig 13826 bp, 10 predicted proteins | sample 8958761 | NCBI WGS metagenome assembly JAEEGJ01 (sample SAMN16246546, study PRJNA631951) | gut metagenome | biome: gut microbiome; feature: rumen; material: RS-attached | host: Bos | place: Iran: Karaj | collected 2018-10 | reverse complement strand
CATCAACAATACGCTGTCCTCCTGCATTCAGCATTCCACCTAACTGATTCAGACCAGAGCTTAAGTTCTGCTGAACGCTCTCAGGGGAAATACCCATAGCTCCTAACATTGTCCAAACGCCTTCTGGAAGACCTGCCAATCCCTTCTGAATCCCTTGACCTATTGGAGTTGCCAGATTAGTACCAAGATTCGATAGTTTCGACTTTTGGTCATCATTCAGGATAGACACTTCCTTGCTGGTCCACTCGTAACCACCCAATGCACTGACATGAGGTAAGTATTTCGTACGGGCCGATTTACGCAGGTTGGCAGCAACATCCTGTTGTACTTTCGAAACGCTCAGTTGCTTGTTGTTACGCAGTGCCATTGCCCGACAACTGTCGAGTGTCAACACCTGTTGCGCTCCAACGGGCAATGTGACCAGAAACAACAGTGCAAAAATAATCTTCTTATTCATTCTTTTACTTCTCAAGTTCTATTGTACGGGCTCCTATTTCATGTCCATCAGCAATTACCTGAACCCTGTAGTCGCCGGGTATAAGACTCTCTTTCTTAGCAACAAACAATTCCATAGGAGTCTCCTCACCAGTATATTCTATGGCTTTCATTGCCGTATATGCGACTTCCTTATCTTCAAACGGGCATTGACCTGACACATTCAATACGCTGCCAGTAGGAGTCAGGATGCGCACGTAAATCTTTCGCATGCCATTCGACGCCGTCACATTACGCGAAAGGACGAAACGTACTTTCATCTCGTTGGTTGAACCGCCAATCTTATGTGGATGTTTGGTGCGTTCCTTGGTCTTCGACGAAAGAGCGGCCTTGACTATCATCATGATGTCAATATTGACGGCATTGAGCTGGGCGGCAATAGCCACTTTCTGTGAGAGCGAAGCATTGTCGTTGGTCAAAGCCTGGTTCTGCTGATTGCTCTCCTCCAGTTCTGTACGCATCTGGCTATTCTCGTCCTGCAAGGCCTGATTGAGTCGGTTCAACGAGTCAATTTCCAAAACATAGCTACGGAGGACTGCACGCACCGAGGCCAATTCCTTCTTCAGACGGGTTATTTCTGCGGCATCGGTGGCTTTGGTTTTCTTCAACTCCTGTAAGAGTTGCTCTGTACGTTCTTGCTCACGTGTCAACTGGGCGATGATAGAATCATTGTTGATGCGTGTCTTCATCTCGCTATATTGGTCGGCAAACTGACGATATTCCCCTTCCATCTCCTGTTTATCGAGGGTAGCCAGTTCCTCCATATCTCGATTTATCTGTGTCTGTTCACTGAGATTATAAGCAAGATAAATGAGACCTGCTATAAGTAATACTATGATGGCGGATAGTGCCGTTATAACATTTTTGTTCATAATTATGTAATAATTGGCTGCAAAGATAGGACTTTTCGAGAAAAATGCAAAGGTTTTTTGCTGTTATCTATTGGATGTTTAAGATTTATTTTATATATTTGCAGAAAATATGGCACTATTTATGGACAAAAAAGGATTCTGGTATAGAACTTTCGACCTTTACTATGACGGCTTCCGTCACATGCGATTGGGTAAAACTCTATGGACGGTGATTCTCATCAAGTTGTTCATTATGTTTGCCATCTTGAAGGTTTTCTTCTTTCCAAATTTTCTGAAGACTCACGCTGAAAAAGGTCATGAGTCTGACTATGTGGCCAACGAACTCTTTGAGCGAGCAGCTACCCCCAATTCCCCTAACAAAACTAACTAAACCAATTATAATATGAACGATTTACTGTTAAACATCGATGCAGGAGCCATCAACTGGGCAAGAGCACAGTTTGCTCTGACTGCCATTTATCATTGGCTGTTCGTTCCCTTGACTCTGGGACTAGCTGTTATTATGGGCATCTGCGAGACGAAGTATTATCGGACGCAAGATGTCTTTTGGAAAGACACTGCCAAATTCTGGCAGAAATTGTTTGGCGTCAATTTCGCGATGGGTGTTGCCACAGGTATCATCCTCGAATTTGAGTTTGGCACCAATTGGTCGAACTACTCCTGGTTTGTTGGAGACATCTTCGGTGCGCCATTGGCCATTGAGGGAATTTTGGCTTTCTTCATGGAATCGACATTCGTAGCCGTAATGTATTTTGGATGGAACAAGGTTTCCAAAGGTTTCCATCTGGCATCCACATGGCTCACAGGTTTGGGGGCGACTATTTCGGCTTGGTGGATTCTGGTAGCCAATGCCTGGATGCAGCATCCGGTGGGTTGCGAGTTTAATCCCGACACTATGCGCAACGAAATGGTTGATTTCTTTGCCGTGGCTTTTTCGCCATTTGCCGTGGGAAAATTCTGTCACACAGTTATATCTGCTTGGATCATCGGAGCGGTATTCGTAGTGGCCGTATGCAGTTGGTATCTGATGAAAAAGCGCGAGATTCGCTTAGCAAAGGAGAGTATTAAGATCGCAGCCATTGTTGGACTGATAGCATCTTTAGGTGCGGCATTTACAGGTCATGTCAGTGGCCAACAGGTGGCCGAGTATCAGCCGATGAAGATGGCGGCAATTGAGGGGCTGTACGATGGTGGTACTGAACAAGGACTGGCTATTGTGCCGGGCATTGAGGTACCTTATGCTCTAAGCGTCATGGCTACCAACGACCCTAAGGGCTACGTGCCAGGTATCAATGATATTCTGAATGGTTATACCTCTCCTGACGGAAGACGCGAACCTTCGATTGACGAAAAGATTGAACGAGGTAAGCAGGCTATCACTGCCTTGGCTGCTTATCGGAAAGCGAAAAGTGATGGGGCGAACGAGATAGTTATCAATCAACAATTATCCATTATCAAGTCCAACATACAGTATATGGGCTATGGTTATGTAAAGGATAAGCATGATGTGGTACCACCGGTATTGATAAATTTCTGGGCTTTCCGTGTCATGGTAGGAATGGGATGTTTGTTCATTTTGTTCTTCGGGGTACTAACATTAATATCATTCCGCGACTATGACATCAGCGGCCTACCGGCTTGGCACTATTGGGTAGCTATCGCATTAGTACCTCTAGCCTATATTGCATCAGAGAGTGGATGGTTGGTGGCTGAGTTTGGACGACAGCCATGGACCATTCAGGACATGTTACCCACATGGGTGGCTGTCAGCGATGTCAGCGGCAATGCCGTTGCACTCACTTTCTGTATTTTCCTGTTCTTGTTCACGCTGATGCTGGCGGTGGAAATCAATATTCTATTGAAGCAGATCCAAAAGGGACCGGAGCGTGAGAATTGACAATTGAAAAATGATAATTGAGAATTGCTATGACATACAGTTTCTTACAGCATTATTGGTGCTTTGTGGTTGCACTATTGGGTGCACTGCTTGTATTCCTGCTATTTGTTCAAGGAGCCAATTCCGTGGCTCGCAGTTTGGGTTGGACGGACGAGGGACGCCGTTTGGTTTATAATTCTACGGGGCGTAAGTGGGAGTTCACTTTTACCACACTCGTCACATTCGGCGGAGCCTTCTTCGCCTCCTATCCGCTATTCTACTCGACATCGTTTGGCGGAGCCTACTGGTTATGGATGCTGATTCTATTTACGTTTGTGATGCAGGCCGTCAGCTATGAGTTCCAGAATAAGATCGGCAATTTCCTTGGCCCACGAACATTCCAGTTCTGCCTAACGCTGAACGGTATTGTAGGCCCTTTGTTACTGGGCGGAGCTGTTGCTACATTCTTCGAGGGCTCTAATTTCATTGTCGAGAAGAATAACATGATTGACGCAGCGGCTTTGACACCTATCATCTCACGCTGGACCAATGCATCACACGGATTGGACGCACTGCTCAATCCGTGGGTTCTTGTCTTCGGTTTCGCCGTTGTATTCCTGGCACGAGTATTGGGTATTCTCTATATAATAAATAATGTGGACGACGAGGATATCCGTTCACGTGGTTCGGTACGACTAGTTGGCGCAGCCATCCCGTTCGTCATCCTTTTCGTAGCATATTTGGTGCATCTACTCGTAAAAGATGGCTTCGCATACACGGACGAGGGTGTCATCTTTATGGAACAATTCAAGTATCTCCATAACCTATTGGAGATGTGGTATCTGCTCGTGACCTTACTCATCGGTGTTGTTCTCGTGTTATATGGCATCGGTCGCACTATCACATCACCAAAATACATAAGCGGCATCTGGCCAGCCGGCATCGGCACCGTCCTGGCAGTCTTGGCTTTACTGCTCACATCGGCATGGAACCATACAGCGTATTATCCTTCAACAGCCGACCTTCAGTCGTCGCTAACTATGGTCAATTCGTGTTCCAGCGAATTCACACTGCGCACCATGTTCTACGTTTCGCTGCTCGTCCCATTCGTTCTGGCTTACATCGTTTATGCCTGGCGAGCCATCGACAAGAAAAAACTTACTAAGGAAGAAATAAAAACAGAGCATTCATATTAAACATGACACCTACAGAATTACGCAACCAACGACTGGGCCAAAAGATGATAAAGCATCTTGAGCGCCGTCATTTCGATGCCTATTACTGCGCAACCGGGAAAGAGGCAGCAGAGAAAGTAACCCAGCTGATTCCAGACGGAAGCAGCATAACGTGGGGCGGCACTATGACTATCCGCAACTTGGGAATACCTGAGCTACTGAAACAGCGCGGCACTCTTGATGTATGGGACCGCGACACCGTTGAGACACCAGAAGAGAAACAGGAAATGTATCATCGCGCCTTCCATGCCGACTACTACCTCAGTTCGGCCAATGCCATCACCGAGGACGGTGTCATTGTGAACATCGACGGCAACGGCAATCGCGTGGCAGCTATCACCTGGGGCCCTCAACACGTCATCTTCGTCATAGGAATGAACAAGGTAACTCAAGACGCCGAAGCAGCCCTGAAAAGGGCTCGCTCGACAGCCAGTCCTATCAATGCAGCCCGCTTCGACATCAACACCCCATGCCAGATTGACGGTCAGTGTCACAACTGCAATTCACCGCAGAGTATCTGTAACTACATCCATTTCTTGCGCAACAGCAGCAAACCTGGTAGAATCATCGTCATCTTAGTAGGCGAAACTCTTGGTTATTAGAAAGTGAGCAATACAAAGAAAATCTCAAATAAATTTGGTTTTTCATTTGGTTTGCACTAACTTTGCCCCTCGTTATGATAGTTTGTATTGCTGAGAAGCCCAGTGTGGCAAAAGATATAGCCCGTATTATCGGGGCAACAAATGCCCACGACGGGTACATGGAAGGAAATGGTTTTCAGGTGACGTGGACATTCGGTCATTTGTGTACGCTTAAGGAGCCCCACGACTATACTCCCATGTGGAGGACATGGAGTTTGTCGTCACTTCCTATTATCCCCGAACGTTTCGGCATCAAACTCATCGACCAGCCCAGCATAAAAAAGCAGTTCTCCATCATTGAGAGCCTCATGCAGAAAGCTGAACGCATTGTCAATTGTGGTGACGCCGGACAGGAGGGAGAACTCATTCAGCGTTGGGTGATGCAGAAAGCAGGTGCCAAATGTCCAGTCAGCCGACTCTGGATATCGTCAATGACGGACGAGGCTATCAACGAGGGGTTTTCGCAACTCAAAGACCAAGCTGACTACCAACCACTCTACTTGGCAGGACTTTCGCGAGCTATCGGCGACTGGCTACTCGGCATGAACGCCACCCGACTCTATACTCTCAAATACGGGCAGAACCGACAGGTGCTATCAATCGGACGCGTTCAGACACCAACCCTCGCACTCATTGTCAACCGGCAAAAGGAAATAGAGAACTTCAAGCCCGAGCCATATTGGGTGTTGGCTACTGTCTATCGCGACACTACATTCACAGCTACCAAAGGGAAATTCACATCCAAGGAAGAGGGTGTACAAGCCTTCCAAACTATTGAGGGAAAGCCTTTTACCGTCACCAAAGTCGAAAAGAAAGAAGGCAAGGAACAACCTCCACAGTTATATGACCTCACCACCCTGCAGGTTGAATGTAACCGCAAGTTTGGTTTCTCTGCCGAAATGACGCTTAACCTCATACAGTCGCTTTACGAAAAGAAATTCACCACTTACCCCCGTGTCGACACCCAATTCCTCTCGGACGACATTTATCCAAAATGTCCGCAGACACTCAACGGACTTTACCTGACTAAGTTTGCAGGTCAAGCACCCTATGCGGACTTCATCAAGACCATCGGTGGAAAATCCTTGAAAAAATCGAAACGCGTCTTCGACACATCCAAAGTGACTGACCACCATGCCATCATCCCTACCGGTGTGATACCACAAGGGTTATCTGATGCCGAACAAAAAGTATTCGACCTCGTAGCACGCCGCTTCATCGGTGTATTCCTGCCAGATTGTAAGTTCTCTACCACCACTGTTCTTGGCGAAGTAGACGGCATTGAGTTTAAGGTGACTGGTAAGGAAATTTTGGAACCTGGATGGCGTATCGTCAGAGAAAAAGGTTCTGAAAACTCGGAAAATACTGATAACCCGGAGAAAGCCGACGAGGAGCGCACACTTCCCACCTTCGTCAAAGGCGAGACAGGTGACCACCAGCCAACTCTCACTGAGAAATGGACCACTCCCCCGCCTTATTACAACGAAGCCTCACTGCTCCGTGCCATGGAAACCGCTGGTAAGTTTGTTGAAGACGAAACTCTGCGCGCAGCCATGAAAGAAAACGGCATCGGACGCCCATCGAGCCGAGCCAGCATCATCGAAACCCTCTTCAAACGCCACTATATTAAGCGCGACAAGAAACGACTCATAGCAACACCTACAGGCATTGAGCTCATTGACCTCATCCGCGAAGAGCTCCTAAAGAGTTGTGAACTCACTGGTATCTGGGAAAAGAAACTCCGTGACATCGAGCATCAACAATACGATGCCCAACAGTTTATCGAGGAACTAAAAGCGCAAGTCACTGAGATTGTTCGCGACGTTATGGTAGACAACAGCAATAGACGTGTCACCGTCCTCACCGATGCCGAACTCAAGAAAGTCAAGTCAGCTAAAACTGAAAAAAAGCCCAAGTCGGCAGTCAACGCCAAACATACAAGTCAAAACTCCCAACTAAAACCAAACGACAGCATCATCGGACAGCCCTGCCCCCTTTGCGGCAAAGGTCACATCATCAAAGGCAGGACAGCTTATGGATGCTCCGATTACCAACACTGCTCTTGGCGCCTCCCTTTTGAAAAGTAACAACACATCGTGGAATCCGAAAAGGAAATTTATAACAAAAATTCGCACGAATTATTTTGTAGTTTGACGGCTTCTTCGTATCTTTGTCGAAAATTATCACTATTAACAACAAATAAAAGACATGAATGACAAACGCTATGGCCATTTCGACGACCAACATCGCGAGTATGTGATTACTGACCCAAAGACGCCGTGGCCTTGGATTAACTATCTGGGCAACGAGGATTTCTTCTCACTCATCTCCAATACTGCTGGAGGTTATTCTTTCTATAAAGATGCCAAATTCCGCCGTATCACCCGCTATCGCTACAACAACGTACCGATGGATAATGGCGGACGCTACTTTTACATTAACGACAACGGCAACATCTGGAATCCTGGATGGAAACCTTGCAAGACGCCATTGGATTTCTACGAGTGCCGTCACGGCATGAGCTACACCCGCATCACTGGTCGTAAGAACGGCATTGAAGCCAGTGTACTTTTTTTCGTTCCGCTGAACACCTTTGCCGAAGTACAAAAGCTGACACTGACCAACCAAAGCAACGAAACAAAAAAACTGAAACTCTTCTCGTTCGAAGAGTGGTGTTTGTGGAATGCTGCTACTGACATGGAGAATTTCCAGCGTAACTTCTCTACAGGAGAAGTCGAGATTGAGGGTAGCACCATCTATCACAAGACAGAATATCGCGAGCGTCGCAACCACTATGCTTTCTACCATGTGAATGCGGAGATTCAGGGTTTCGACACTGATCGTGAGACCTTCGTAGGACTCTATAACGAGTTTGCCAATCCTGATGCTGTTGTCGAGGGAAAGCCACGCAATAGTCATGCACACGGATGGAGTCCCATTGCCTCGCATTATATTGAGGTAGAGTTGAAGGCCGGTGAGTCGAAAGACTTCATCTTTCTGCTGGGATATGTCGAGAACGAACAGGACAAGAAGTTCGTAGCTCCACAAGTCATCAACAAGGAGAAAGCGCATGCTATTATCGAGAAACTGAACACCACAGAGAAGGTGGACAAAGCGTTTTCAGAACTCGGTAAATACTGGGATGCCTTGCTTAATATCTATAAGGTGAACACCGGTAACGACAAGCTGGACCGCATGGTAAACATCTGGAACCAGTATCAGTGTATGGTCACCTTCAACTTCTCACGTTCTGCCAGTTTCTTCGAGAGTGGTGTAGGACGTGGCATGGGTTTCCGCGATTCAAATCAGGACTTGGTGGGCTTTGTTCATCAGATTCCACCACGTGCCCGTCAGCGAATCATCGACATTGCTTCGACTCAGTTCCCTGACGGAGGTTGCTACCACCAGTATCAGCCACTGACTAAGCGAGGCAACAATGACATCGGTGGTGGTTTCAATGACGACCCCTGCTGGCTTATCTTCGGAACTGTTGCTTATATCAAAGAAACAGGCGATTTCTCTATTCTCGACGAGATGGTGCCCTTCGATAACCAGCCTGGTTCTGAGGTAACTCTATTTGAACACTTGAAGGTATCAATGGATCATGTGATTAAGAACCTCGGCCCCCATCAATTGCCATTAATAGGACGTGCAGACTGGAACGACTGTCTGAACTTGAACTGTTTCTCATGGGATCCGAACGAGAGTTTCCAGACCACTGAGAATAAGAGTGAAGGTTCGAAGGCCGAATCACTGATGATTGCCGGACTCTTCGTCGTAACTGCCAAACAGTATGTTGAACTTTGCCAAAAGATTGGCAAGGAAGAGGAGGCTAATCGTATGCAAAAGGCTATAGACGCTATGGTAACAGCTGTAAAGAAAGACGGTTGGGATGGTGAGTGGTATCTCCGTGCCTACGACTTCTTCGGCAACAAGATTGGCTCGAACGAATGTGAGGAGGCCAAGATTTTCATCGAGAGCCAAGGCTGGTGTACGATGGCACAAATTGGTGCAGAAGACGGCATGGTTGCCAAGAGTCTCGACTCGTGCAAGAAATACCTGGAATGCGAACATGGCATGGTGCTCAACAACCCTGCTTTCAGCAAGTATATTTATGAATATGGTGAAATCAGCTCTTACCCAGAGGGCTACAAGGAGAATGCCGGTATCTTCTGTCACAACAATCCTTGGGTCATTATCGGTGAGACGCTGGCAGGCCGAGGTAACGACGCCTGGAACCACTACGCCAAGATTCTACCAAGTTATGTGGAGGAGAAATATCAGACACTGCACAAGGTTGAGCCATACGTAAACTGCCAGATGGTAGCTGGTAAAGATGCTGCCAAGCCTGGCGAGGGCAAGAACTCATGGCTCACAGGTACTGCCGCATGGATGTGGCTTACTGTTTCGCAGTATATCTTAGGCATCAAACCACAGTATGACGGTCTTCAGATTGATCCCTGTCTGCCTACCACTGCGAAGGAATACACCGTTCAGCGTAAGTTCCGTGATGCAGAATACAACATCACCATCAAGAATCCTAACAGCAAACAGTGCGGTGTCAGCCAAGTAGTGGTTGATGGTAAAGCCATTGAAGGCAACACCATCCCATATGCTGCCGGCAAGCATACAGTGGAAGTTACGATGTAGGGGATTATAGTCTGACGAGTTGCGAGCCTGTCATCAAAGGGTCTGCGCTCGTCAGTTGAATAGCATATATGCCACTGGCCAACTGGGTCAGTGGCATTATTGTTTCCTTTTGTGGGGAGGAGAGCAGAGTCTTACTGACCAGCACTCCTGCAACAGTGTATATACTGATAGTGACAGGAAGAAGTGGTTGTTCTGCAAAGTGGAGATACAATTGCTGACCTTTCATACCTATCTGCACCCGATGAGGTTGATGCTGACTGATGGACTTGACTGCTGTCAGATTTAGGATATCCAACAATCCCTTATAGCCGTCTATCTCACCGTAGCCATAACGGATGTTGGGATAGTCCAACATTTCCTCCGGTTGGCGACTTGTACGACTGAAGATACCCATAATATCGTCAGGTGTCAGCGAAGGATTAGCTTCCAGCCAAAGTGCTATCGTGCCAGCCACAACTGGGGTAGCCATCGATGTTCCAGAATTGACCCCCCAAGGATATTGCCTCCCATCCACCTCAGAATAAGCAACAAAGCTACCTGTTGCTGTAGGATGTTCTTCCAAATAATAACTACTGTATGAGGAAATAACATTCGTACCAGGTGCTGTAATATCAGGTTTGCCAAGTCCATTGAGGGCTGGTCCTGTCGAGGAATAAGTAGCCCATTGCCCTTGTGGTGTATCGAAATTCTTAACATAATTCCCATTGGCATTCACGTAACCCTGTCGGTGGGTAGTGGCTCCCACACAGATGGTAGCAGCGAAACACCCTGGTGCCAAGACGTTATGCCCATAGGCGGCTGCGCACCATCTCGCATCGGTATTAGGCAGATTACGAAGGGCGTTAGACGACGAGCCGAAGACTTCAACACGACTTTCCTCCCCCTCTGTTACGAGAGCAATCTCAGCCAGGTCGTTCATCGTAACCGGAGCCGTCAATAACAATTCATAGATGGTGTCGTTGGGGTTTGCCGCAGAGAGATAGCGATCCATTGTAATGGTACATTCTTTTTTATCAACCACCAACACGTCTTCTATCTCTTCGTCCAATGCCATACCTACCATCGAGAGACCTTTGGTCTGTTGGAGTTCCTTGGTTTCTTTATTATATATAATAAGGTGAACTTCCATAGGACCGTCCGCCTTGAACTTATAATAAGCTGTCTTTTTATTACAGTTGATAAAAGCACCAACCGAAGCAACACCCTTCTGTTTTTCCATATAGGTCGGCAAAACGCTCTCATTACCTGCCGAAGCCACAAGGATACGTCCCGGACCCGTCATCTTACCAAGAAAGGCAGCAAACAGGCTGTCGTCTTGATCGATATAAGGTGTATAGCCCTCGCTGAATGAGATTACGCATGGTTTGTGCTGCCGTTCGGCATAGTCGAAGATATACTTAAATCCCAAGGCATCTGTAGCAGAGGTGTATTTGTAAAAGTCAGCATTATCAATCAAGCTGGTATCGCTGGTGACTGCATTATTGACCAGACAGATATCACTTTCGAAGGCCACACCCCGAAAATTGGTATCATGCCCTCCACCTGCTGCAATACCTGCAGTATGTGTGCCATGATTCTGTATCAGTCCGTCAGTAGCATAACCTTTGTCACTAATAGCCTGAGGGGTAAGATATTCACATCCTACGGGTAGTGCATCACCTTCCTGAGGTGCCAATTGGTCCCAGAAAGCAGATATCCTGCAGGTACCTTCCTGAGAGAAAGTTGGATGTTTCAAGTCAAAGCCTACATCCATAACACCCATCACTACCCCTTTTCCCGTATAAGCCTGATGTTGGCCTGTTTGTTGATAGATGGGCAAGAGATTAGTCACTTTAGGTACGGTATCCATCGTAGTATGCGGCCATTGGTTTGCCTCTATACGCTGAACAGTAGCCAATTTCGAGAATTCTTCTAATTGACTAAGGGGCAACATCACAATGGCAATATCATCCAACTGGGCATAGCGACGACACTGGTAATCGGCCAGTTGGGCATCTGTCACATTAGCATCCAACAATACGAATACCATTGTCAAATAATCCTCTTCACCACTCGGGGCCCGATGATTTCGTTGCTGATAACTTCGCACAGTCTGTCGAAGCCAAGGCGACAACTTACCCAAGGGGAAACTACCTTGCGCCATCAGCGACATTATCGCCATGAAGCATATAATTGTCAACCAGCAACGTTTCATTTTCAATTTCGTTTTTACAAGAACCCCTGATGCTTAAGCACCTCTAGTAGCCCTGCCGACATCGCCTCGTTGTCCTTTTTCGTATATCGGATATCTGTAAATATCTGGGCCAGCGTTTCCTTTTTGTTGATGTCGCAAAAATGACGGTTCTCAACCAATTGCTCCTTATACTGATAATAAGTGTCAATATCTTGAGTTGTATAGTCCTTGTATGTCTCGTTATGGACAAAACTTTCCAAGGGCAGACGGTCAGAAAGAGGCGGTTCCTCGGCTGGCCAGCCAACGGTAATTGTAGCCACAGGCATCACTAGCTGGGGCAGATGGAGCGTATCGATAATCATCTGAGGCATATAGACGGTAGTACCCAGATAACAATAGCCCAACCCTTCCTCATCCATCAAATTGCAGAGTGTCTGGGTAAAAAGCAATGCATCAATGCCCGCATTGACAAACGACAGGAAATTATCATAGCCAGGCACTGCTTTCCGATTACGTGCCCACACCGACGTGCGATTAAAGTCGGCACAAACCGTCAACACCACGGGAGCCTTAGTCACCATAGGCTGATTGAAATGGGCAGGAGCCAACTGTTGTTTCTTCTCTGCAGAACGAGTAACCACCACACTATAAAGTTGGAGATTACCCATTGTCTGTGTACGACTGGCCTCAGTCATAAGGCGATTCAGGAGCTCTTGGCTCACTTCTCGATTGCTGTATTGGCGAATGGTTCGCCGTGTTGTCAGATTCTTCATGCCTCAAAGGTACGAAGAATTTTCCAATTCGGAAAACTTTTCTTTAAAAACTTTATTGCAAGTTTTCCGAAAAAAATATTTGATATCTCGTTTAATCTTATTACCTTTGCAGAAAATAGACAACAAACAACAATGGAAACGAAACATATTTATTCATATGACGAGGTCTTCAGAGCCTCTTTAGCCTACTTTGGCGGTGATGAACTAACAGCCCGTGTGTGGGTTGAGAAATATGCCAAGAAAGATGCTGACGGACGCTTCACGGAGCAGTCGCCAGCCAGCCGTTTGGGGAAACTTGTTGGCGATTTGGCACATGACGTTGCCGAACTGAGAAAACAGCAATCTGACACATGGCGACCTGAGGTAACCGAAATTCGTCCGAGGGAATTGGAGTGCGACGTCGTACGTTTTCAGAACAACAAAGAGAAATGGGTGGCTTTCGTAGGACTGCTGGATGGCTATCCTTATGAAATCTTCACAGGCCTTCAGGACGACGACGAAGGTATTCTTTTACCCAAAGCCGTTACTAAGGGGAAGATTATCAAACAGGTGAACGAAGATGGTTCACGCCGTTACGATTTCCAGTTTGAGAACAAGCGAGGCTACAAGACCACCGTTGAGGGACTCTCCGAGAAGTTCAACCCTGAGTATTGGAACTATGCAAAACTCATCTCTGGCGTATTGCGCTATCGTATGCCTATCGACCATGTCATCAAGTTGGTCAGTTCCCTGCAACTGAAGTCTGAGAGTATCAACACCTGGAAAGTTGGTGTGGAACGTGCACTGAAGAAATATGTGCCAGGAAGTAGCGAAGAAACAGAAGAAAGTGAAAATTAATCGTTCATACATATTTATAAAAGAGGCTTGCTTCCATGCTTGCCATGGTGTGATGCCACAGGAACGGAATGTTGGTGCAAACTTTCTGGTGTCACTCCGTATTGGCTATGACATCACGAAGGCTATACAAACTGACGATGTGAATGACACACTGAACTATGCCACTATCTACCAACTCGTGAAAGAGGAAATTCAAAAGCCCTCAGCCCTGTTGGAACATGTGGCAGGGCGCATTGTCAATGCCATAAACCAGAGTTTCCCTGCTATACAAACA
>JAEEGJ010021579.1_pt1 | contig 13826 bp, 10 predicted proteins | sample 8958761 | NCBI WGS metagenome assembly JAEEGJ01 (sample SAMN16246546, study PRJNA631951) | gut metagenome | biome: gut microbiome; feature: rumen; material: RS-attached | host: Bos | place: Iran: Karaj | collected 2018-10 | reverse complement strand
GGATTTTCCGGCACACCCAGGGTAAACGACTTGATAGCGTTTTCGCCAGAAAGCATAAGCATGGCGTTCAAGAACTTTACAGTTCGTTCGGGCTTGGCCTCGTTAGCCATAAGCATCTTGAAAATGCCGTCGCTGAACGGGTAAACGTTCTTGTAAGTCTTGCGGTATTCAGCCAGATGTTCGGGATGTTGGTGGACATCCTTCACCATGGCAAAAAAGTCACTGCGGTTCATAAATTTGTTCCTATAATCAGTTTGACGAACAAATCTACAAACGAAAATCCGGAACTTTGCAAACACTTGTTTGCAAAGAGTTGTAAAAAGTTTTTTGCGGGAACGCCCTGTATGAACTATAGGGAGGCTGCGTAATGCTTTACAAATTAGCTCATATTCTTCGCGATCGCTTCGGCTTTATTTGGAATTTGGTCGAGTGGGGGAATGCTCTCGTCTTTGCATTGACCCATAAGGCAGCGTTGAAAAAGATTCCCGCTATTTTGCAGGAATGCTCCGGAACGTATACATTGCGTGTTGCAGGATTAGCGGATGCATCAGCACTTGCTACCTTCTTCGCCGAACAGCCCGATGATGCCTTCAAATTTTTTAAACCGCATTCCTTTGACGAAAAGACTCTCTCGAAAATCATCAGGAATAGGGCTTTCCTCACGTTCCTCGTGCTTGACGGTGAAAAGATTGTGGGCTACTTCTTCTTGCGCTGCTTTATGAACGGGAAAAGCTTTAGGGGTAAAATTGTCGATTTCCGCTACAGGGGCAAGGGTATCGCGAAACTCCAGGGACTTACCGCCACAAAAGTTGCCTCCGCATTGGAAATGCGAGTTTTCGGCACGATTTCCCCGGAGAATTACGCCTCGCTGGCATCTTCCAAGGCCGTAAACGAAGTCAGGATTGTGGAAACACTGGAAAACGGCTACTACTACATCGAATATTTGCCGAAAAAGGACGAAAAATGAAAGTTCTGATCTGGCAAATAAATCAGTTGTGGTGTATGAGAATATTTTTATGATTTTATTTAGAAGGATAATGAATATGTCAAATTCCATTTTCTGTGGCAAAACTCTCTTGATTACCGGCGGCACGGGCAGTTTCGGCAATGCCGTGCTTAACCGTTTCCTCCAGACGGACATCGGCGAAATACGCATTTTCAGTCGCGATGAGAAAAAGCAAGACGACATGCGTCACGAATTCCAGGCCAAGATGCCCGAGGCGGCTGATAAAATTAAGTTCTATATCGGCGACGTGCGTGATCTGGCCAGTGTCAAGAACGCTATGCACGGGGTGGACTACATTTTTCATGCTGCGGCTCTCAAGCAGGTGCCCAGTTGCGAGTTCTTCCCGCTCGAGGCGGTGAAGACCAATGTGTTCGGGACCGACAACGTGCTCACGGCTGCAATCGAAGAGGGTGTTAAAAACGTGGTGTGTCTGAGCACCGACAAGGCGGCTTACCCGGTGAACGCGATGGGTACGAGCAAGGCCATGATGGAGAAGGTCATCGTGGCGAAGTCCCGCACGGTTTCTCCCGAAAAGACGAAGATTTGCTGCACCCGCTACGGCAACGTGATGTGCAGTCGCGGTTCGGTCATCCCGCTGTGGATCGACCAGATTCGCGCGGGCAACCCGATTACGATTACCGAGGGTTCCATGACGCGTTTCATCATGAGTCTGGACGAGGCGGTGGACCTGGTGCTGTTCGCTTTCGAGAACGGCGTGTCGGGCGACATCTTGGTGCAGAAGGCTCCGGCTTGCACTATCCAGACGCAGGCCGAAGCGGTGTGCGAACTGTTCGGCGGCGACAAGTCCAAGATCAAGGTCATCGGTATTCGCCACGGCGAAAAGATGTACGAGACGCTCCTGACAAACGAAGAATGCGCCCATGCGGTGGACCTCGGGAACTTCTACCGCGTGCCTAGCGACAAGCGCGGCCTGAACTACGACAAGTATTTTAGCAAGGGTGACACGGAACGCAACACGCTCACCGAGTTCAACAGCAGCAATACCAAGCTTTTGACCGTAGAACAGGTCAAGGAAAAATTGCTCACGCTCCAGTACATCCGCGAGGAACTCGCCAAGGCGGGTAAGTAATGAACATTCTCGTTACTGGAGCTAAAGGCTTTGTGGGGCGCAACTTGGTTGCCGCTCTCAAGAACATTCGTGATGGCAAGGACCGTACCCGCGGTGACCTCGTTGTTGGAGAAATCTATGAATACGATATTGATTCTAAGTTGAAGGACTTGGACGATTATTGCGCGAGTGCGGACTTCGTGTTCAACCTGGCGGGGGTCAACCGCCCGAAGGACAACAGCGAGTTCATGGCGGGCAATTTCGGTTTCGCAAGCAATTTGCTCGATACGCTGAAACGCCACAAGAATACTTGCCCGGTGATGCTCAGCAGTAGCATCCAGGCGACGTTGGCGGGCCGTTTTGGCAATAGCGAATATGGCCGCAGTAAAAAAGCGGGCGAGGAGTTGTTCTTTGAATACAGCCACGAAACTGGCGCGAAGGTTTTGGTGTACCGTTTCCCGAACTTGTTCGGTAAATGGTGCCGCCCGAACTACAACAGCGCCGTGGCGACGTTCTGCAACAACATCGCGAACGACTTGCCGATTCAGGTGAATGACCCGAATGTGGATATGGAACTGCTCTACATCGACGACCTCGTCGAAGAAATGATTGCTGCCTTGAAGGGCGGGGAACATTACTGCACCTTTGACGGAATCAACATTGTGCCGGTTGAAAGGAATGTCGCCGATAACGTCATCCTGAGCGAAGCGAAGGATCCAGGCCATTTCTATTGCCATGTTCCGACAGTCCACAAAATCAAGCTTGGTGAAATCGTGGATTTACTGAAGGTTTTCCATGACCAGCCGAATACGCTCGTGATGCCCGAAATCCCGAACAACAGCTTCGCGAAAAAGCTCTATTCCACCTATTTGAGCTACTTGCCCAAGGAAAAGGTGTGCTTCCCGCTCAAGATGAACGTGGATGCCCGCGGGAGCTTTACGGAGCTTTTGAAGACGGTGAATTGCGGCCAGTTCAGCGTGAACGTTTCCAAGCCGGGAATCACCAAGGGCGAACACTGGCACCACACCAAGTGGGAATTCTTCATTGTGGTGAGCGGTCGCGCATTGATTCAGGAACGCAAAATCGGTACGGACGAGGTTATTGAATTTGAGGTGAGTGGCGAAAAGATCGAGGCGGTACACATGTTGCCTGGCTACACGCACAATATTATTAACTTGTCTGATACGGAAAACCTGGTGACGGTCATGTGGGCGAACGAACAATTTGACCCCAACCACCCGGATACCTTCGGAGAAAAAGTTGTGAAGTAGGAACTGCGCGGCCCTTCGGCAAGCTCAGGGACCTTGATAAGCTCACTGAGTCTGCCGAAGTGAGCCTGTAAAAAGAAGGATTCCTTAATCGTCATCCAGAGCGAAGTCGAAGGATTTAAAGAGAATTTATGAACATTAAAACAGATTATAGTGATGTAAAATTCGCCGACAACGGCAAGCTAAAACTCCTGATTATCGTGGGTACGCGCCCCGAAATCATCCGCCTTGCCGCTGTGATTGACAAGTGCCGCAAGTATTTCGACTGCATCCTCGCGCACACGGGCCAGAACTACGATTACAACTTGAACGGCGTGTTCTTCAAGGATTTGAGCCTCAAGGATCCTGAAGTCTACATGGATGCCGTGGGCGATGACCTTGGCGCAACCGTCGGTAACATCATCAATTGCAGCTACAAGCTCATGGTCGCTTGCAAGCCCGATGCGATGCTCATCTTGGGTGATACCAACAGCTGCCTCTCGGCAATCCCGGCAAAGCGTTTGCACATCCCGATTTTCCACATGGAAGCGGGCAACCGTTGCAAGGACGAATGCCTCCCCGAAGAGACGAACCGCCGCATCGTCGATATCATCAGCGACGTAAACATGGCTTATTCTGAACACGCCCGCCGCTACTTGGCCGACTGCGGTTTGCCCAAGGAACGTACGTACGTGACCGGCAGCCCCATGGCCGAAGTTCTGCATAAGAACCTGGCATCGATCGAGGCAAGCGACATCCACGCGCGTCTTGGCCTCACCAAGGGCAAGTACATCTTGCTCAGCGCCCATCGCGAAGAAAACATCGACACCGAGAAGAACTTCAACAGTCTCTTTACCGCCATCAACAAGATGGCCGAAAAGTACGACATGCCGATTCTGTACAGCTGCCACCCGCGCAGCCGTAACCGCCTTGCCGCAAGTGGCTTCAAGCTCGACAAGCGCGTGATTCAGCACGAACCGCTCGGCTTCCACGATTACAACTGCTTGCAGATGAACGCCTTCGCCGTCGTAAGCGACAGCGGCACGCTCCCCGAAGAAAGTTCCTTCTTCACGAGTGTCGGCCACCCGTTCCCGGCCGTGTGCATCCGCACCAGCACCGAACGCCCCGAAGCGCTCGACAAGGCCTGCTTCTTTATCGCGGGCATCGACGAAAAGTCGCTCTTGCAGGCGGTCGATACTGCCGTCACGATGAACGCAAACGGCGACTACGGCATCCCCGTGCCCGACTACGTCGAAGAAAACGTCAGCACGAAGGTCGTGAAGATCATCCAGAGCTACACCGGCATCGTCGACAAGATGGTGTGGAGAAAGAGCTAACGTTGAGTAGTTGGTTTTGAAAAAGGAAGGTCCCTCGAAAGGGGAGGAAGAATACTGAGTGGATAAAGAAACCAAGATTTTTGTCATGTATACGTTACGACGTCTTTGCACGGGAAGCCGCAGACGCCGAAGGCGATTTTTACACCAATCTCAGAGAGCAATATGTCATTTTGCTTTGCCCTAAGGATATCTTCAAATGTGGTTTCCCTGCATACCATTTCGAAAACAGAGCGCGAGAAGACGCGAACATTCGCTTGAACGACCTGACATTTAAAAACCTTTGAGCTTCGCTCCAAATCCGCGGCGGCTCGGAAATGCCCGAAATCGGTCACTTCTTTCGCCTTGCTATGCAGACTCTTGCGAAACCGAAGCCATCAACAACCAGGTGTCCAGCAGTGTAGCTAATTTTGAAAAACGAAAGGTTCCTCAAAAACGGGACCTTTTGTGTTTTTGAACATTGATAATTATGCGTCCTGTTGTTGATGATGTATTTAAAAAGGACATCTAAAAATAATGAATCTTTTTTCTTTGCAGAAGATTATCGATTGTTTTGATTATTATTGTTTTGTTGAAATAATTAGGATTAACTGGTACAATACATTTGGGTATGAACTACGATTTCTCTGTTTTAAGCGATAATGATTTTCAAGAAATGGTCGATAAACTCTTGATTGGTAAAACAAGAGTAGTTGAACAGTATGCCGAAGGCCGAGATGGTGGTGTTGATGGGCTTACTTGTAATATTCCTAAAGATGCACCTATTCAAGCGAAACATTTTCTTAGGTCTGGTTTTAGCCGGTTAAAGAGTGTAATAAAAAAAGAGGAATTGCCAAAAATTCAAAACCAGAATATTTCGTGCTATGTTTTAGCGACTTCTTTAAATTTATCTCGAAATCAAGCAGAAATATTAAGAGCTTTGATAAAGAGTGTCGTTCAAGACGTAGTTGTTTTGGGAGCGGTTTCAATAAGTAGTCTACTTGACAAAGATCCTGCGACTTTGAAATCTACCATAAAGTTGTGGGCAACGAACGCCGAAATAGTTAGGATACTCTTTAAACCAGCCAATATGAACTGTTTCTATGAATTACAGAACCGATGGGAAGAATTAAATAATGTGTTTGTTGAAATACCTGATGTGAAGAATGTGGTGGATTCGCTAGAAAAGAACCATATAGCTGTAATTGCTGGCGAACCTGGCGTGGGGAAGACAACTTTGGCTGAATATATTTGTCTTCTTTATTTCAAAGAAGGGTATGAGGTTCATTTTTTTGAGGGTGAGTTTTCGCACGATGATTATGATTTAAGTGATACGGAAAAGAAGATTATCTTCTATTTTGATGACTTTCTTGGTAGTGCCTATTACAACTGTTTTTCTGGTAAAAAGGACCGTTCTATTGTCAATTTCTTAAAACGTATTTCAAAAGAAAAGAATAAACGATTTATTCTGACGTCAAGGACGAATATCATTCAAAAAGCATGTGTCTATAGCCAAAGTTATCGAGAATATCGTCTTACAAAACGAGCGTATATCGTCAATGTGGGGGAATACTCCTATTCAACAAAAGCAAAAATTTTGTACAATCACTTGCTACATTCAAATATTGGGGCTGGTAAAATAGTAGACATTGTAAAAAACAAAGCTTATAAGACAATTATTGAACATAGAAATTTTAATCCCCGACTAATCCATTTTATTACAAAACAGGAAAATTTTGAAGATTCTCAACAAGAACATTATTTAGAATTCATCAATGAAAAGTTGGATAACCCCAAAGAGATTTGGGAAAATTGCTTTACAGGGCAATTAGACTCTTCTCAACGCCTTTTAGTTCAATTAGTTGTTGCTAATCGAGGAAAAATTCAAGAGAGTACGCTCAAGAATGCATATAGTAAAGCGCTTGTTGTAATGGGTATAAAAATTCCTGAACAGGAACGTAATGATTTTGAATATGTTTTGAGTGGGTGTCTTCGATCTATCTTAAGAAGGGATGTTGAAATATCGGGTGGATCCAATAAAGCTGTTGTTTCTGTGTTTAATCCATCTGTTACCGATTATGTATTGCCCACCATTTTAGAAAGAGATATAATAGTTAAATTGTGTAGCGTTCTTGGAACGGTTGATTCCATAAGAGTTATAGAATCAAATGAAGAAAAAATTGATGATGTTCAATCGATCTATAGGGATATTTTAAAAGAGATCCCTAAAAAAACGTGGTCAGATGCGAAAATTCGTTTAATTCGCCTTATGGGAAATATGTGCGGGCTTGTTCCTAATCTGATAAAATATGCTATTAAAAATAACGACATAATTACTGATGATAATAAGTTTGATTTTTATCTTATCGTTATAAATAATTTATCCGAATATGACTTTTCTGAATTTATTATATGTTGTGGTTGGTCTTTTTGTGACAATTATTCGGATTTTGGTGCTGTTTTAGAGGACTATAAAAATACGTCTTTTGCTCAACATCTTGTTATTGAATATCTGCAAGAATGTGTGTATGAATCATTACTAGATGATATTGAAAATATTTTGGATAATGAAACTGATGCCTTTATATGTACATCATGTGAAGAAGTTGCGGAAGAATTGGAAAATTTTTTGGAGGAAATCAAAGAGACGTATCCATTTTTGAAAGAAGATGAAATTGACTCTATTCGCGAAAATGTTGATTTAAAAAGTATTGTTAATCGAAATTTTGAATTTTTCGAATCTGCAAAAAAAAGTAGTTGCGAGAAAAAAGAGCAAGAAGATGTAAAGGATGTTGATGCTTTATTTAGTGGTTTGTTGTAGTACTCAAGGGCGTCCGCTACGAGGAGTTTACGGATCCCGTTGTCAAAGCGTACATGAAGTATTATGCGACTAGGAATGCAGACTTTCGTGAAACCGAAGCCATCAACAACCAGGCGTCCAGCAGGGAAAAAGGACCAATTTTCGATATCCACCTCATTTTTGACAATTATTCCATAACTTTACAAGTTTTTCATGTCCGTTTTTCCGCAAAATAATCGATTTTTTATTCGTGGTGCGGAATGGTAAAAGCTATTTCTTGAGAACTGTTGGAACTTAGGAATCAAAGCTTCGTCCTGCATTGCAGAACTTAAAAAACGGGGTTTGGAAAGTGAAAAAAAGATGGATTTGGATGGTTGCGATGGGCATGGCTTGCGGAGCCGCTCATGCGCAGACGAAGGTTGTCGTTGATCCTGGCAAAAGATACCAGCTATTTGAGGGCTGGGGCACAAGTCTTTGCTGGTGGGCTGAGCTCGTTGGCGCTTGGAACGAATCGAACTACACGAAACTCTTGGATGTTATTGCGGACCCGGATTCCGGTCTCGGTTACAATATTTTCCGCTATAATATCGGTGGTGGCGACCAGCCGGGGCACAATCATTTGACCAAGGGCGACGGGGGCGCGGCTGTTCCCGGTTATAAACCGACTGAAAAAGGCGACTACGATTGGACTGCCGACCCGCACCAGCGCAATGTGCTTTTCGGGCTCGCTAAAAAAGTCAAAAATCCAATTTTTGAAGCGTTTTCGAACTCTCCGCCATGGTGGATGACGAACAGTGGTTGCGTTTCGGGTGGCGTGAATGGCGCGGACAACCTCAAGTCTGATTACTTCGATGACTTTGCGGATTACCTCTCCGAAGTGGCCAAGCACTTTAGAGAGGAATGGGGAATCACGTTCCGCACGATTGAACCGTTTAACGAACCGAGTGCAGGCTGGTGGAAGGCGAACGGCGACCAGGAAGGTTGCGGCTTCAAGAACAAGCAATCCGAAATGATTGTGGAACTTGGTAAGGCGCTCAAGAAAAAGGGGCTATTCCCAGAGACTTCCGTCAGTGCGGCTGATGAATCTAACATTGGCGATGCGTTGAATCGTTTTAACAGCTACAGCGCCGAAGCTCGCTCGTACATGTTCCAGGTGAACACGCATAGCTATTCGGGCTACGATTCCCGCGGAAAGCTTTACAACGCAGCCTTTGCAGCCGATAAACGTGTATGGCAGTCCGAATCGGGGCCGCTCCACCGCAGTGGCAACCTCGACATTACGCTCTGGATGGCAGACGTCATTTTGCATGACCTCCGCGATATGCACGCCAGCGCTTGGGTCGATTGGCAACTTTCGGACCCTGCCGAAAACTGGCGCACCATCGTGGCCGACCACAAAAAACAGACGTTCTCATACGCCCCGCGCTTTTACATGCATGCCGCTTTCAGCCGTGCGATTCGACCGGGTTCGCGCTTTATCGATAGCGACAACAGCAACACGCTTGCCGCCATCCGCGAAGACAGTTCGCTTGTGCTCGTCGCTTTGAACACGGGCTCCAGCGATGCAAAATACACATTTGACTTGAGCAAGTTCGAATCCATCGGCAATAAAGCCAAGGTCCACCGCTTTACGCTCCCGGCTGCGCTCAAGGCTGATTCAGACATCGATGTTTCGGGCAAATCCGTTACGGTGACCGCAAAAGCGCAGTCGATCGTGACTATGGTCATTGAAAATGCCACCGGCGGCTCGTGCGAAGCTAGCACAATCATTCCTTATGTCAAAATCCATAATGGCAGTTGGAATGAAATGACCGAAGTCAAAGTAAATCCCGGAGATTCGCTTGTAATTGGCCCGCATCCGTGGGAAGGTGGACGCTGGACATGGAAGGGCCCGAATGATTTTTATTACTTGGGACGTGAAGTGCGATTCAAGAATATGCAATGGCAAAGCAGCGGCGTCTACACGGGAACGTATGTGAATCCGTATGGCTGCGAAAGTACTGTTGATGTGAAGGTTATCGTCGATGATCCGGAGCATCCGTATGTTGAGCCCGAAAAACCGGACACAAGCAAGGTCGCCCTCCATCAGCAAATGGTTGCGGGGAAGGTGGCGGTCTCGAAAATCGGGGGTGACTTGCTGATTTCTGCTCCGAATGGTTCTGTGCAACTGTCAATTTACGACATGCAAGGAACGCTCCTAATGCGCCGGCGAATTGATGGAACAGCTACGATTCCGGTCGAACAGTTCTCGCAGAAACCCTACGTTGTGAAAATCAACAGCGCCGGAAAAAATATTTATCAGAAAATATTTAGGTAAAAAATGCTTGGGTTCCCGCATCCGCGGGAATACCTAGTCACATTAACTAAGCGGCGCAATGCAGTTTGCTCGCGATTTTTCTGCATTTCGCGCTTTCTCGCGATGAAAGATTTTCTCCATTGATCGTTCCGCTTTTTTGAATCACACCGCTAATTTTAAAACCGCTCCAGCAAAGGACTTCTTTGAGGGCGCGCACTGTTCCAAGCGATTGCTTGAAAATAAGATTGAACGGCCACCGCGTGGAACATGTCGTTACGAGAATCGCTTTTTTACCGCTCAGCAGAGGGCGAGGAACGCCTTGTTCGCTGTGGTCCATCAAACCGTAAACCCACCGGTCGAACAACATTTTCAGTTGGCCCGTCATGTTCCCCCAATAGCAAGGAGAGCCGACAATCAAACCATCGCATTGTTGGACGAGCCGCAAAATCGTTTTCGCATCGTCATCGGGCATCACGCAGTCGTGTGTGCTGCGGCATTTCATGCAACCGACGCAGGGGCGGAATTGCAATTTGCAAACATCCACGTAATTTACGATGTCGCCATTCGCCAACAGCTCATTGCGCATGATATTCAACATTTGGTTGATGTTGCTGTTGGGGCGTGGACTAGCGTTTAAAATGACAAATTTTTTCATGGGGTCTCCAGGTCCATTACGTTCTTTTATTTATTAAACACCTGAAGATTGGAAAAATGTCACTTTTTTTTAGGAACCGATATTTCCCCTAAGCCCCACATCGTCTTGGAAGGTAAAACTTTCCATGTGAAATCCTATAGCTCAAAAAAATCCCCGAAATATGCGAAAAAGCGCAAAATCGAGTATATATTATTCAAAAAGTATCCAACTAAAAGAGTATGGAATTAGGGGAAAACTTGGAGGGAAACTTTGATTAATTTCAAGACGCCGGAACTTTCGGATATGTTTGCCGCGATGCGAGCGGTTGCCGATTCAGGGTACATCGGGAGCGATGCTGGTTTTGCGAACATTTACCTTTTGCGCAAAAAGTACGATACCATGTTGGCGTTGCAAGATGGGTTCCTTTTCCGCTATTATAACGGGCAGGGGAGCCGTCGGGGTTATGCGTTTCCGCTTGGGGCCGAAGACCCACACCATGCGCTGGATTTGATTGTCAATGATGCTTTGGAATCTGGGCGTCCGTTGGAGTTTTGCTTAGTGGACGAACCGCGAGCCGAAATTTTGCGAGACTATTTCACCCGCGGATTAGATGACGCTCGAATTGGAAAAACTTTGCATTTTGAGCACAATCGCGGCGATAGCGACTACATTTACTCTGCCGTAAGTCTTGCAAATCTTTCTGGAACGACCTACCGCAAAAAGCGCAACCATATTTCAAAGTTCAGCCGCACCTATGCCCATTATGAACTGCGCGAAATCACTCGCGAAAACATCACCGATGCATTGGAAATTGAGAAAAAATGGCTCAATGGTTTGGAAGGTGAGCCTCGCAAGCCCACGCGCGAATGCGAGCAGGACGCTTGGGCTGAACGCTCCGAAGATGAAAAATCCCGCTTGATGGAGTTCTGCGCCATTCAGGAAGCTCTGCAAAATTTCGAAGAACTCGGTTTCAAGGGTGGCTTGCTTTATGTGGAAGACAAACCGGTCGGAATGACGTTGGCTTCTGAAATTGCGCCCGGCGTGTGGGATATTCATTTTGAAAAAGTGATCGACGAATATGCTGTCAACGGCGGGTATGCGGTCATTAACAAGATGTTTGCCGAAACGCTCACGGAAGCGAGACTCCTCAACCGCGAAGAAGATGTGAACCTCGAAGGACTCCGCAAAGCAAAACTTTCGTACTACCCGCTAATAATTTTGGACAAATGCCACGCAACGGTTAAGAACAATGCTCTCTAAGATTTTATCCAAAACCTCCTGCGCCGCCTGCAAGTTCTGCTGTTCGTTCCGACGGCAGAGCCTTTGGGAAACTCCGCTTTTCCCGCCCGAAGTTGCCGAAAAATTGAGCCGCGAGAACGAATACGGTGTGGTGGGGGAGTTCCGCGACGGTCAAATTATCCTTGGCGGCTACCGCACTGATGACCCCGAGGAAGAAGTCCCATGTACGTTCCTAGACCCGCAAAAAGGCTGCATCTTGAAAGGCGAAGACAAACCTTTTGATTGCAGCATTTGGCCGCTACGCATCATGAACAAAGACGGAAAACTCGTCATTGCGCTCACGCCAACGTGTTCTGCAATCGGTGCGGTTCCGAGCCAAGCACTTGTAGAACTTGTGCAAAATGGTCTCGGCGAAAAGATTTTCGAATATGCCAAGACACACCCGTACATCATCAAGGAATACAAGGAAGGATTTCCGATTATATTGTAAGCAATGCTAGTTGTTTTCAATCGGAATATTTTTTATATTGCATTTATATGAAAATAACGCGTGTTTTTTTTATTGTTTTAATTTTTGCCATTCTTGCTTTTGCAGAAAAATCGCAAAAGGAACCTCGGGAACGCTTTGCTATTGATCTTGGTTGTGGCATGGCGTTCTATTCTAGCTTGATTGCTTTTATCTTGTCCATGGAGGATTTTGATTATCAAGAAGGTAAAGGCGAAATTCCCGATGAGGTAGATGCGGAAACAAATTTTGCTGTTGCTAGTTTTGGTGTACGTTATATTTTTACACCCCATATTGAGGCTGGTCTAGCTTCGTCCTATGAATATTATAGCTCATATAAAAACGTTTGTTCAGAAGATTTTTCTAAGTGTAAAGCCGGGAATTTTATTGAACACCATTTAATTCATTTGGCGTTAGAGGGAAAATTTAATTGGTTTACTCTTTTTGATTATTTAAGGCCTTATAGCAGAGTGGGATTGGGCGCTATTTTTGAATTTGATAGAGATTTGGAACATTTTAGCATTACTTCATTTCAATTGACTCCGGTTGGTTTAGAATTTTTATTCCCCTATGTGAGTTTGTATGCTGAAATGGGGGCTGGGTACCGTGGCTTTATAAGTGGTGGTATCTCCATAAGAATTTAACGCTATAATTTAGCATAGAGAATATATGAAAAACTCCCGGGCATCGCTGTCCGAGAGTTCTTTAAAAAGGAGTTTCCCGCTCAAAGGCACGAAGTGCCGCGCTCATCCGTCTTTCGTCTTACTTGAACAGATTCTTCATCTTTTCGAGGAAGCTTTCTTCTTGAGCGGTTTCCTTGTCCTTGCGGAGTTCGGCAAGCTTCTGGTAAAGCTCCTTCTCTTCGCGGGAGATGTCCTTCGGAATGTCGACGCCAATCTGCACAAAGAGACTTCCGCGGTCGCCTTGTTTTTTGAGCGGCCATAAGCCTTGATCACGCAGGCGCAAAATGCTACCGGCTTGAGTTCCGGCTGCAATCTTGATTTGGATTTCGTCACCGCTGATGGTCGGGATGCGTTGTGTACCGCCAAGCACGAGCTTGTGTACCGGCACCTTGACTTCGCAATGCAAGTCATCGCCTTCGCGGCTGAAGAAATCGTCCGGCTTTTCGGCAATCACAACGAGCAAGTCGCCGCAAGCGCCACCGCGCGGACCGCAGTTGCCTTCGCCACGGAGGTTCAGGTACTGGCCTTCGCTCACGCCTGCCGGAATCTTGATGGAGATTTCTTCGCTCTCCTGGATGCGGCCTTCGCCGTGGCAATGTGAACACGGATTTGCAATTACTTCGCCTGTACCGCCGCAATTAGGGCAGGTGCTTTCAGAAACCATCTGGAAGAATCCGCCAGACACGCGACGCACGCGACCCGTGCCGTGGCAAGTATCGCAAGTCTTGACGTTCGTACCGCCCTTGCCGTTACATTCCGTACACGGCGTATAGCGTTTTAAGCGAACCTTCTTGGTGCAGCCTTCGAAGATTTCCTTGTAGCTAAGCGCCACCTTGATCTGCAAATCGTTACCGCGCGGAGGTCCCGCCTTGCGAGAACTTCTGCGGCCACCGCCACCGAAACCAAAACCGCCACCAAAAATATCGCCAAACTGGCTGAAGATATCGTTGAGGTCGAAGCCTGCACCACTGAATCCGCCGCCGCCGAAACCGCCACCAGGAGCGTTAAAGCCGAACTGGTCGTAGTTCTTGCGC
>JAEEGJ010021576.1_pt1 | contig 13828 bp, 14 predicted proteins | sample 8958761 | NCBI WGS metagenome assembly JAEEGJ01 (sample SAMN16246546, study PRJNA631951) | gut metagenome | biome: gut microbiome; feature: rumen; material: RS-attached | host: Bos | place: Iran: Karaj | collected 2018-10 | reverse complement strand
TGTCCACTGCCTTTGTTGCCCCCGCAATAACAACCTGGCCGGGGCAGTTAAAGTTGACAGCCTGCACTGCTTCTCCGCATTCTGCTTCCACGTTCTGGCAAACTGCCACGATTTCATCCGGCGTCAGCCCTATCACTGCCGCCATGGCGCCTTCCCCTACAGGAACTGCTTCCTGCATGAATTCACCACGCTTGTGGACCGCAACCACCGCATCCTGAAGCCTCATAACGCCGGCTGCTACCAGTGCGGAATATTCACCCAGACTGTGGCCGCCGGCAGCCTCGCAATCCAGCCCGCGTTCGCGCATCACAGCCAGCGCCGCCACACTGCAGGTCAGAATGGCAGGCTGGGTATACTTTGTCAGGCGCAGTTCTTCTTCCGGCCCTTCAAAGCACATCTTAGTAATGGAAAAGCCCAGCGCGTCATCCGCTTCCGCAAACACCTTTTTTGCGCAGGCGTAGTTGTCGTAAAAATCCTTGCACATACCAACTTTTTGGGAACCCTGTCCGGGGAATACAAATGCTGTTTTTGACAATGGAACCTACCTCACTTTCCATACTTAAATGTACTGTTATATCTCCGAATTATTTCGCCCATTTTACCAGCGCGCCGGCCCAGGTAAGTCCTGCACCAAAGGCTACCATAATTACATTGTCGCCTTTCTTTAACCGCCCGGCCTCCTGCGCCTCTGTCAGGCAGACGGGAACGCAAGCCGCTGACATATTTCCGTGTTTGTCGATGTTAATCCAGACCCTGTCCCTGTCAATTTTCAGGCGGTCTATGGCATTGTCGATAATGCGCAGGTTCGCCTGATGGGGCACCAGCAATGCAACATCATCTATGGTCATGCCGGCTTTCTGCAGTACCTTCCTGCAGGCATAAGGCATCCGCCGCGCCGCAAATTTAAACACATCCTGTCCGTCCATGTGGATAAGATGTTCGTGGGCATCTACCGTCTCATGGGTCGTCGGCTTCCGACTGCCTCCGGCAGGCTGAATCAGATGACTGCCACCGCTTCCGTCCGCTCCAAGGTCCAGGCTCAAAACCCCGTAACCTTTTTCTACCCGGCCCAGTACGGCAGCGCCCGCACCGTCGCCAAACAACACGCAGGTGTTGCGGTCTGTCCAGTCAGTAATCCGGGAAAGAGTTTCCGCGCCAACCAGCAGAATCTTTTTATACAACCCGCTCACAATACTCTGGCTGCCAATACCCAGACCATATACGAACCCGCTGCAACCCGCGGACAAATCGAAAGCGGCGGCATTTTTTGCGCCCAGCCTTGCCTGCAGAAGACAAGCCGTAGAGGGATATTTATAGTCCGGCGACTCGGTCGCCACAATAATCAGATCCAGCTCTTCCGGTTTGGTGTCCGCATCCGCCAGGGCACGTACTGCCGCCTCGTAGGCCAGATCACTGGTCGCCTGATCCGGAGCAGCTATATGACGGGTCTTGATACCCGTACGTTCGGTAATCCAGGCATCGGAGGTGTCAACCATTTTCTCCAGATCCTGGTTTGTCAGTTTCTTTTCAGGAAGATAACAGCCTATTCCTATTATACCAGCGGCAAATATCACTATGTTTCTCCTTGTATGATTCTTTGAATTTCACTTTTTTACCGCAGACTGCCAACCACCTTGTCTGCTTTTGTCTGCCTTGCAATATCCTCGGCAATGCGGTTACAGATGTTGCGTTCCACACCGTCCACCGCCGCGCCTATAGCATTTTTTATTGCCTTCGCCTTGGAAGAACCATGACAGATAAAGAAAGGCGCCCGTACGCCTAACAGCAGCGCACCGCCGTAAGCTTCCGGATCCAGCCGCTTTTTAAGACCTTTCAGGGCCGGCTGGATTAACAGGCCGCCAACCTTGGCCAGAAAACCTCCGTTCAAAATGGCTTCCTTCACCATGGTCAGGATGGCAGTAGCCAGACCTTCCGCCGCTTTCAGTACCACGTTGCCAACAAAGCCATCGCAGACAACCACGTCAACGTTGCCTTTATTGATATCGCGACCTTCCACATTGCCGATAAAGTTAATCAGCTTCTCTTCCTTCAGCAGTGGATACGTCGCAAGCGTCTGTTCATTTCCTTTGATTTCTTCTTCACCGATATTAAGCAGCCCTACCCTGGGATTCTTAATGTTCAGCATCAGTTCAGCATAAATGGAACCCATGATAGCATTCTGCAGCATATGCTGCGGTTTGGCATCCACCTTGGCCCCGCTGTCCAGCAACACCGTGGTACCCGTCAGACTGGGGATAGGCGTGGCAATCGTCGGCCGGCCTACGCCGCGGATGCGCCCCAGATGGAAAAGGGCCGCAGCTACCGCTGCTCCCGTACTTCCGGAAGACACCAGTGCGTCGCATTCTTTGTTACGCAGAAGATCGGTAGCCACCACGATGGAGGCATCCTTTTTCGTCTTTACCGCAATACCGGGGTGCTCATGCATATCAATGACTTCCGACGCATGCCGGGTCGTCAGATGCGGGTTTTTTTCCGCGCCGTAATCTTTCAGTAATTTTACAATGGTAGGTTCATCCCCTACCAGAACTACGTCACAATTATATTCTTTTACCGCCATTACCGCGCCCAGGACCAATTCCTTCGGGCCGTAATCGGTACCCATTACATCAAGCGCAATTTTCATGCGTTTTCAGCTTCCTTTCCCTTCAGCAAAACCGCTTGCAAGATTGCTGACCAATTTGTCTGTATCAACGCTTTCCTAATTTAAGTCTTCACTTTCGCCTATCGTGGCAATAATAAATTTTGCCCTGAAAACTTCAGTATTATCCTTTTTAATAATGACCCTGATATAATATCTGCCATCTTTGATGTTAGTAACATCCGCCTTGGCTACCAGCCTGTCACCGGGATACACCGGCACTTTATATTTTACATTACCGACAGCCGTTAAGGCAAATTCAGTATCTACCAACGCAAGAGCCAGCGTATCGGCCATAGCAAACATGAAATAACCCCGGCCCACACCGGTTTTTCCCAGCACCATCTCGTTGGTGATGGTCAGGGTTGAAATGGCGGACTTGTTAAGTTCTAAATCAATCAGTTCGCCTACGATATCTTTCTGGTCAATCGCTTTCAGGCGGGTACTGGCCGCACTCGCCATCATACGAATCCGCTCCCGCAGTTCAGGTATATTCAGCGCCAGGCGGTCAAGCCGTACAGTTGGCACGCTGACCTTTAAGGTCTTTGCCAGCTGCTCATCGGTTAAAAATGGATCCTTCTGAATCAACTTCTGCAGTTTTCCATGACGAATCAGCTTTTTCGAAGAATTCATTTTATCACCTCACTTTTAATACCTGGTTATAATACCTGATTGTATGCATTATACTATTTTTCCTTTTTTAATGCAAGCCTTTTTTGTAAAATGCATTACAAATATTATAAACAATACAAGACTCTGATACAAATCCTCTAATGTAACATCATTCAGTCAAAAAAGAACTCAGAGCATTGTGATTAAAGAGAAAAACCCTGAAGACATTGCATCTTCAGGGTCAATACTCACGGTTAAATTATTCTTCTGTTTTAATAACTTCTTTCCCGTTATAGTAACCACATTCCGGGCACACGCGGTGCGGCATTTTCATTTCGTGGCACTGCGGGCATTCAACCAGACCAGGAGCAGTCAGCTTCCAGTTCGCGCGGCGGGAATCGCGGCGTGCTTTGGTCATTTTTCTCTTCGGTACTGCCATTTTCCATACACCTCCTAAGCAAAAATGGTATTTAATATTTGATGAACTGCTTTAATGCCGCAAGTCTTGGATCAATGGTGCCGGTATCGCAGCTGCAGGGATGGACGTTACGGTCCGCCCCGCACACAGGGCAGATTCCCAGGCACTCCTCTTTGCACAAGACTCTCAGAGGTTCTGCCAACAGCAGGCTCTCACGCAGCGGCTCTGTTATATCGACAATGTCCGCTTCGTAGACATAAGCATCATTTTCAACACCCGGACTTCCTGACGGATAATACTTCTCTACGACTTCCGCGGCAGAATCCGCCGTAAACTCTTTCAGGCAACGGGAACACGTACGGTTCACCCTGGCGCTGACACGGGCTTGCAGCAGAAGCACATCCCCCACGTTGGATATTTCACCATCAATGCGGACCTTGCCGGCAATGGGCAGTTCCGTTTCGGTGATATCCAATTCTTCGGGTTCCGCATCAAATTGCAGGAGTTTTTTCCCCGTCAGGTGTCTTCGTATCTCAGCGACATTTATTTTAATCATATTTCACCAATCGTTACAATTATAGCCATACATAAAACCTTTGTCAAGATAAAATCAACAAAGGAATTTATCAGAGTTTCCTCTGATTTTATGATAAAATAATAAAAACGGATAATTTCGGAATAACCCCACATGAAATTTCCTGGTTGAAACGATTGTATAACAGCCGGAATAATATTGCAAGAGGAGTTCCTTATGAATTTAAAGATAATCGGAATTACAGCTGAATACAATCCCTTCCACAACGGGCACCGGTGGCAGCTCCAGGCTATCCGGGAAATATTTGGCAATGTGCCAGTTATTGCCTGTATGAGTGGCTCTATCGTGCAACGTGGCGAAATCGCCCTGGCCGACCCCTGGTCCCGGGCCGCCACGGCTGTGCACGCTGGTGTTGATCTGGTACTGCTGCTGCCTTCATGGTACAGCCTCCACAGCGCCGATTATTTTGCCGCCGGAGCAGTAAAAACACTGGCCGCCACAGGGCTCGTTGATACACTGGTATGCGGCACGGAACAGGACGCCGATAACTCTCTTGCAGAAACTGCAGCCTGGTCGCTGCAGGCAGAAACGGAACAGCAGGTAAAAACGTTACTGCAAAAAGGCTTATCCTACGGCAAAGCCTGGGAAACTGCAGCTGAACAGAATCATAAAGACACCTGTTGGTTTAAAGGAGCAAACAACCTGCTGGCGCTGGCGTACCAAAAAACCGTTTTACAAAACAATCTGCCTGTCGAACTTCTTACTCTGCAGCGTCAGGGAAGCAGTTACAACGACACGGAACTGATGCCACCGTATGCGTCCGCCTCCGCCATCCGTGCAGCATTGCGAAACAATTGTGCCCCCTCTTCTCTTGCTTCTGTTTTACCGGAAGACTCCTTATTTTTATTAAAACTAAATGAAACCGATTATCCTGCCCGCTTTATCCGGCAGGAAGAAACGCTGACCCTGCTGTTGGCCAGTCTTCTTATCCGTTGCAACGGCCATGATCTGTATGAGAACAGCAGCGCCAGCCAGGATTTATGTGACCGTTTTCATAGCACAAGGTCAGAACTGCAACAGGGATACAACGCCTTCTGCCGGAGAATTGCCAACAAACGCGATCCATTGCCCTCTGTCCGTCGGCTCGCCCTGCAACTGCTGTTACATAAAGACCGGGCGTTTTGGACAGAAACACCGGAACCGGCTTACCTTCGGGTACTAGCCTTCAATGACCGTGGCCGCAGTCTGTTAAAAGAAATGAAGGAAACCGCAAAACTGCCTGTCATAACAAAACCGGGCAGCAAAGAGCAATACAAAAACACCGCCCTTTATCCGCTGTTGCAGCTGGATAATGATTCCGCTGACCTGTATCAGTTATTGAACGGCAACATCGGAGTATACGGAACCTGTTTTACCACATCGCCACTTTATTTAAAGTAAATGACGGGTTTCTTCAGAATTTCCGAAAAGCATTCCGGAACAGCTTGTACCAGGATAATCCCGACAATGAAATGAAATTAAAACTCCTTATCTACGGTTTGACCGCAAACGGTACTACCGCATATAAGGAGTTTTTTCAACTGGCCAATGAAGCTCTTTGCAAATCAACCCGCAATTACTGTCAGACCACACCCGGTTACTCTTCTTCCGCAGGTGCCTCTTCCGCTTCTTCCACTACTGCAGGCGCGGGGATGGCTTCCGGCTGGGCAGCCACATGCTGCACACGGGACGCGATAAGTTCTGCCAGGCCCTTCCGTTCCTCATTCACGCTGTTGCGATTATCTTCAATAGCCCGCAGGGCAGATTGCAGACTGTTGCCCAGATAACCCAGCATATCGTCCGCATACTGGAGGGAATCCGTCTTCACCTGATCCGCGTACTGGTCCGCACCCTGCTTCACTTCATCTTCATAACGCTGGGCAGAAGTCTTAATATCTTTGGAAAGCATCTCAGCCTGGCGCACGATTTCTTCCTGACGGACCAGGCGATCGGCCTCTTCCTTGGCAGCTGTGATAATATGTTCCGCTTCCAGGTTAGCTTTTTCCACCGTAGCAGCAGCTTCTTCCTTTGCAGAACTCATTATTTTCTGCGATTCAGTCAGAACTTCCGACGCACGTTTTACTTCTTTGGGAATCGCTTCCTTTAAATCATCCAGAATCGCAGACAGATCGCTTTCTTCCACGATGATTTTGTCCGTCAGCGGAATACGGTTCGCTTCCGAAATCAGATTGTATAAGTCGTCAAAAATCTGGTCAAGTGTTACGTTTGTACTAAGTCTCTCCAGCATTTTCATATCCTCTTTCTTTTTCAATTTGGCAGCCCTGCCGCCAGCTGTTTATTTTATTATCTCATCTGTACCTGTCGCTAAAACTTCGGACACAGCCTCACTCACTTTGCCTTACGTTTCTGATATTTACGAATCAGTTCTTCCACACCGGCCGGTACAAGCTGCCCTATGTCTCCGCCAAAAGCCAACAGTTCCCGCACACCGGACGAACTGATGTAAGAATAACTGGCATTCGTCATGATAAACACTGTTTCCAGGGACTCATTAATTTTTTTCAGCAGTAACGCCCGCTGAAATTCATATTCAAAATCAGTGAAAGCCCTCAGTCCCCTGACAATAAATGATGCTTTTTCCTTTTCGCAAAACTCGTTTAAAAGCCCGCTGCAACTGGTCACCCGCACATTCGGCAGATGAGATGTGGCTGCTTTCAGCATCTCTACCCTTTCCTTCGGAGTAAACAGAGAAGTTGCTTTTCCCGGATTGTAGAATACACAGACAATTATCTCGTCAAACATCCGGCTGGCACGTTCGATGATATCGATATGCCCTATGGTCACTGGGTCAAAACTGCCTGAACACACAGCCTTGCGCATTATTGCTCCCCCTTAGGCGACAAATTTGAAACTTATTTGATTTTAATAAGTTTCGACACCGTTTTATAAATTCCTTTAATTATAGAATACTATGTAAATTATTCAACTGCAAATCAGTCTGTTCTTTTAATGCCGGTTTATTCCGCACAACAACGAGGACCGTTGTTCAAAAAGCTTTTTTTATAAAACTCAGTACCGTTTCCCCGTACTGCTGGTTCCGGAACAGCTCATAGCCTTCCGGCACCGAACCCGTAATGTCGTCATGAGCTGAGTGCTCCGCCACCAGCCAACCGTTTTCTGCCAGGAGCGGATTTTTCACCAGCTTCGCCAAAATTTTCTGCACCAAACCTTTATTATAAGGGGGATCCACAAAAATCAGATCAAACCGTTGACCCTTTTTGAACAAAAGATCTACCGCTGCCTCCGCATCATGCTTCAGCACCTTACAGTCTGCTTCCGCACGGCACTTTCGTATATTGCTGTCCGTCAGTTGCAGAGACATCCGGCTGTTATCCACAAACTGCACAAACCGGGCCCCCCTGCTCCAGGATTCCAGCCCCAGATTTCCACTGCCGGCAAACAAATCCAGCACAGCTGCGTCTACGACTTTGCTTCCGATAATATTGAACAGGGACTCTTTCACCCGGTCCGCCGTAGGACGCACATCATAGTTCTTAGGCACGTTCAGGTGCAGTCCCCGTGCCTTTCCCGTAATAATTCGCATCGCGTATCAGGCCGCGCCTTTCCGCCGGTCACAGCAAGCTATTCCGGAAACCGGCATACTTGCGATTTCCCTTTTTATACTGAACATCGTAGGACATTAATATTCTTATTTATCATACAACAAAACTTCCGTTTTGTCACTTTCCTGTTGCTAAATATTGTAACAAATCTGTGAAAAACACAAAATATAGTATGACTTCACCGTACAACCAGATTTTTCTGAAACCATTCCGCCCGGAAAAAGTTCTGCAGTGAAACAGAAACGCGGTTACCAGCTGCGGGATGACCCGCCACCACCGCCAGAGCCGCCACCAAAACTGCCGCCGCTGTAACCTCCGCCGCCGGAACCGCCGCCAGAACCGCCACCACCACTGAAGAAAAATCCCAGGATTCGCAGCAACAGGCTTGTAATCGCACCATTGAGCAAGATAAAATCGATAAACAGCAGCGCCACTATAACCGGAATCCAGCCGACAGTATCTACCAGCCATTCACCTTTCAGCATCAGAAAACCGAACACGCTCAGAACTCCCGCCAACAGAGTGGAATCTGTGCCGGAGAGAGCTGGTTCGCCACCGTTCACCACATGATTCTGCGAATCACCGCCCCGGCCTTCTGACGGGCCTGACTGCGGGCCCGCATTTTCCGTTCCTTTTTGCGCACCGTCGTTCCGGTTCTCCTCTGTTCCGGTCGTTGTATTACCTGTTGCGTTCTCCGTTCCGTTCTGTTCCTTGAGGGCCTTTTCAAACAGCGCCTCAGTGGACTGTCCGTCAGCACCAGTCTTTACCGTACCCGGAGAATGATTGTTGAAACCGCTTACTGCCAACTGCACATTATATTCCTTCGCAATCCGGAGTGCCAGGGCCTCGTACCCGCGGGCGATACCTTCCTCATAGTTCCCTTTGCGGAAATAAGGAATCATATACTGATCCTGGATCTGCCCGGTAAGACTGTCCGTCAGAGCACCCTCCAGTCCGTAGCCCACTTCAATTCGTGACTTACGGTCCCCGGTGGAAACCAGAAGGAGCACGCCGTTATTCTTTTCCTTATTGCCGATACCCCAGTCCCGCAACAGTTTCAGGGAATACTCCTCCAGCGGTGAGCCGTTCAGACTCTTCACCGTCACCACCGCAAGCTGGGCCGTAGTCTTCTGATCCAGCTGGCGGCCCAGATTCTGCAGATAGCTGTGGACAGGCGCGGAAATAACTTCTGCATAATCCTGCACATAGATTCCGGAAGATGCAGGCGGCTTCGGCGGAACCTGTACCGTAGTCCCGTCGGGCTCATCGTCCACGAAGAACCAGATACCTGCTATCATGGCATAAACCGCCACCAACAGCAGCCTTAATAAATATTTCATATGTTATAGCGCTTTCATACCATAGAACGGTTCTGCAGCCGGTTCTGAAAGGACCCAAAACCGTTTTACTCCTTCAGACCACCCTTAAAACTGCACCTTAGGTACTGTCCTGGCTGTTTCCTCTACCTTGAAATAATCCCGCGCCGTAAAGCCTAACGCCCCGGCGAACAAAGAATATGGCAGCGATTTAATCTTCGTGTTGTAACCCTGTACCGCGTCATTATAATCTTTCCTGGCCACCGCGATACGGTTTTCCGTACCGGAAAGTTCGTCCTGCAATTGCCGGAAATTCTGATCTGCTTTCAACTGGGGATAATTCTCCGCCACCGCCAGCAAACGCGACAGCGCACTGTTCAGTTCCGTATTGGCCGCCAGTTTGTCGTTCACCGATTTGGCACCGGCCATTTTTGCCCGGGCATCTGACACAGACTGGAACACTTCTTTCTCGTGCGCCGCATATCCCTTCACCGTATTTACCAGATTGGGAATCAGATCACTGCGACGCTGCAGCTGGTTATCCACCTGGGACCACTTGCTGTCTACGTTCTCCCTGGCAGAGACCATACCATTGTAAAAGCCGAACACCGATCCGACTGCCAGCACAATGACCATCAGAATACTTACCAAAACGCTCATGGAAATACCTCCGTAACATCAAATATAGTATCATTTACACATCATACATACCGTTTATCATGAGAACATTTTCACCTAATATAATTTTATCATATTTTGTGTAGTTTTGCAGATAAATTACACATAACAGAATACCGGCAGATATTGATTTCATATTTTACAGGTAAATCCTGGTATTGGTCCCCAGCCCCAACAGCAACAGGTTCAGAAACGGACTCTATTTGTAAGTATCCCATTTCAGATTTTCAAAGAAAAAACAATTGAATTAACAGAAAAGCTGTTATACAATGAGATTGCTTATTACTACTAATTGAAAAGAAGGTATACCAGGTGCCCTTTAAAAAAAACAAAACTGAACTTATAATTACCGGTTTTTTATGCATATGTATAGGCCTGTTTTCCTTCGCCCGGTACATGGGCTGGCTGGCACAGGATTCAGGACTGCTGGCAATGATCGCCAGGACAGTCTACGGACCGGACGTGCGCCAGGAAATGGCCCGGCTGAAACACGCAAAAGACATTTCACCGGGAATTCCGCACATCACATCCCTTTGCTACCATGAAGTGACGCCTGACCGCGAAGACGACTGTATGAACGTGAAGCCGGAGGTTCTCCGCCGGCATATCCGGGAGTTTAAGGAAGCAGGTTATGTGTTTATCCATGTGGGCGATCTGCAAAACTATGCAGCAGGTCTGGCACCGCTTCCTGAAAAAGCGTTACTGATTACGTTTGATGACGGATATGCAGACAATTATTACTATGCATACCCTGTATTACGGGAGGAACAGGTACCGGGTACCTTTTTTGTGGTAAGCAGCACCATTGGAAAAGAAAACCGGATGTCTGCCGCCCAACTGCGGGAAATGCAGGCAAATGGAATGAAGATAGGATCCCATACTGTAACTCATGACAGCTTAAGCAACATGAGCGCAAAAGAAGTTGATTTTGAACTGCGCGCATCCAGAGAAACGCTCGAAAATATATTGGGGGAACCGGTCTTCGCGCTGGCCTACCCCGGCGGCAAGGTAAACGAGACCGCATTGGACAAAGCAAAATCCTGTTATGAAATGGCGTTTGTGGCTGCGGTCCGGCCGGAAACAAAACAGACGATGTACACGCTTCAGCGCTATGGCGTGTTCAGCTGGAACAAGCATATCGAATCCATTTTTAGAAACAGGTAGTATCCTGTCGCCCTGTAATACAAAACCCCGGAATCACACAAGCATGATTCCGGGGATGTTTTTTCTGGTACTCGGACAGGGGCTCGAACCCTGGACCTCTGCCATGTGAGGGCAGCACTCTAACCAACTGAGCTATCCGAGCATATTTCGTTTACAAAAGGTATTATACACCTGTCACAGAAAAATTACCAGCTTTTTTTCATATAATTTCTGAAAAGTCTTCAGCTTGCCCGGTCCCAGATGACTCCCACCGCGGCGCCCATCACGGCCACGGTAAACCAGCCAAAGCCTTCATTGTACAGGGGTACCGATGCCAGGATGCTTTCCATGGGAACCGGAATGGCTGCGGCCTTCAAGCCTTCCACGATAGCAAACAGGGTGACAATCCACATGGTGCAGCGGAACACCTTTTTGTTACCACCGAAGCCGAACACGTTAAGCAGAGCCAGGGCAATCATCACAGGGTACAAAAAGCAGAGTATGGGAATCGCCATTTTGATGATCATATCCAGCCCGAAGTTGGAAAGGGAAAAGCTGAGCAGCGCAATCAGGACGCCAAATGTTTTTTTGGAAAGGGCTGCATTGAACAGAATATGGAAATAGTCGGAAATAGCGGCGATAAGGCCAATGCTGGTGGTCAGGCAGGCCAAAATAATGATGGCCGCCAGAATAAACGTTCCGCCCCCGCCCAAATATTCATGGGCTGTTGCAACCAGAATACCGGCGCCGTTGGAAAAATCTCCGGACAGATAACGGTGCGCTTCCGCGCCGGCATAACCCAGAAAATAATAGATGAACGCAAGCAGGCCGGCGGTGATCAGTCCTGCCCACAGGCAGGTCCTGATCAGTTCTTTTTTGTTTTCGATGCCGTAGGACTTGATAGCGGTCAGTGTGGCCGCGCCAAACAGGAAAGAAGCCAGGAGATCCATTGTATTATACCCTTCCTGGAATCCTTTCAGGAACGGCGTATTCAGATATTCGCCCTGAGGCGCGTCCGGCACAAAAGACGGGGCCAGCAGGACTTTCACAAACAGAATGGCAAGGCACACCAGTAAAGCCGGGGTCAGGACTTTACCCAGCCAGTTCAGCACTTTGGACGGATTATTGGCCACGTAATAACTGAAAGCAAAGTACAACGCCGAGTACAGCGCCAGCTGCCAGGGTTCTGTAGTTCCAAACAGCGGCTTGATGCCAATCTCATAACTGAAAGCTGCCGTGCGGGGAATGGCAAACAGCGGGCCTAAGCACATACTGGATAAAAACATGATAATCTTCGCATAGGCAATGTTGACCGGAGCTGCTACTTCCGTCAGATCGGTACCGCCGGTCATGGCGATGGCCAATACGCCCAGAATAGGAAGACCCACACCGGTGATACAGAAGCCGAGCGTGGCAATGTTCAGATTGCTGCCGGACAGATAGCCGAACAATGGCGGAAACAATAAATTTCCCGCACCGAAAAATGAAGAGAACAAAACCAGGCTCACCGGGATCAATTTACCAAGAGAAAGAGAATGATTCATAAGAAACCACCTGCCATGAAAATGAAAACGCACGTGCTGTGCGTTTTCATAATTTTTAATTAAGATAATGTTAAACTGAAACGCTTTACTTTGTAACTATACGGTAATACTTCTTCTTGCCTTTACGAATCAGCACGCCGCCATCTTCCGCGAACAGCTCCGGTGTCAGTGCGAATTCCGCATCTTCCACCGCCGCATTGTTCAGGTACAGACCCCGCTGTGCAATCATCTGCCGTGCTTCCCGCTTACTGCCGAATACTTTCTTCGCAGTCAGGACGTCAACCAGCTTGGCAGTCTTCTCTGCTTCGGAAATCTCCAACGTGGGCACATTTTCCATATCCGCGCCGCCGCCAAACAGGGCTTCCGTAGCTTTCACCGCTTTGTCCGCTTCCTCCTGGCCGTGAATCAGCTTGGTCACTTCATAGGCCAGCACCTTTTTCGCTTCGTTGATTTTTTCGTCTTTGTACGCTCCCAGACGGCGGACTTCCTCCATAGGCAGGAAAGTCAGCAGCGCCAGGCATTTTTCCACGTCAGAGTCATCCACATTGCGCCAGTACTGATAGAAATCATAAGGCGAACATTTTTCCGCATCCAGCCAAAGGGCGCCCTTTTCCGTTTTTCCCATTTTGCGGCCGTCACTGGTTGTGAGCAGCTTACAGGTAATGCAGAAAGCCGGTTTCTGGTCTTTGCGGCGAATCAGTTCCACGCCGGCCAGCATGTTGGACCACTGGTCGTCGCCGCCCATTTCCAGCACACAGTTATAGTTCTTATGAAGCGTATAAAAATCATACGCCTGCATAATCATATAGTTAAACTCAAAGAAAGTCAGGCCCTTGTCCCAACGCTTCTTATAGCACTCGGCCGCCAGCATATGGTTCACAGAAAAATGCGTGCCCACCTCCCGCAGCAGGTTCACATAATTCAGGTTCAACAGCCAATCGCCGTTGTTCACCATAAGCGCCTTACCGTCGGAAAAATCGATAAATTTGCTCATCTGCTTCTTGAAGCATTCGATGTTGTGGTTGATAAACTCCGGCGTCAGCATCTTCCGCATATCGTCCTTGCCGCTGGGGTCGCCGATCATACCGGTGCCGCCGCCCAGTAGTGCGATGGGACGATGCCCCGCCCGCTGCATATGGGCCATAGCCATCAGAGCAATAAAGTGACCGACATGCAGACTGTCCGCCGTCGGATCAAAGCCAATATAAAACGTGATTTTTTCTTTTTCCAGCATTTCCCGTATTTCTTCCTCATGGGAAACCTGTGCAATAAAGCCACGTTCCTGCAACACATCAAAAAC
>JAEEGJ010021570.1_pt1 | contig 13831 bp, 10 predicted proteins | sample 8958761 | NCBI WGS metagenome assembly JAEEGJ01 (sample SAMN16246546, study PRJNA631951) | gut metagenome | biome: gut microbiome; feature: rumen; material: RS-attached | host: Bos | place: Iran: Karaj | collected 2018-10 | reverse complement strand
ACGAGACGGCTTGCGAGCGTATCCGCGAAGACTATGTCCGTGCCCGTCGTGCCTGGATTGCCGAAATCCGCAAGGATGCCGAGAAGGAATTCAGTCTGGGCGATGTCGACCAGGATGTGTACGATGACTTCCTTGAGAAGCTGGACCACGAAATTGATTACGAAAACTGATTTAAAGGTAAAAAAGTAAAAAAGTAAAAAGGTAAAAGGGTAAAAAAGTAAAAGATAAAAGATGGCAGATAATGTTATCTATCGGTTGAGTAAGGCTTTTGCCCTTCGTATTGTAAAGGAATATGACCACCTGACAAAATGCAAAGGGGAATATGTAATGTCAAAGCAATTGTACCGTAGTGGTACAAGTGTTGGGGCGAATATTGCAGAGAGTCTTTATGCGCAAAGTGATGCTGATTATGTCAGCAAACTTAAAATCTCTCTAAAAGAAGCAAGTGAAACTAAATATTGGCTGGAATTGTTGTACGAATCGGAGTACATGGCTAAGCCGGAATTTGATTCACTTATCAATGATATTAATACAATAGTAGGAACATTAGTGAATATAGTTAATAAAGTCCAAAACAAATGAAGAGGATTAGTGTATTTCGTTTTTTACCTTTTTACCTTTTTACCTTTTTACTTTTAACTGCCTGTGGCGGCAAGTACAAATACGAAAGTGTTAAAGGCGATTTGTCGCAGACACGTATCTATACGCTGGACAATGGACTGAAGGTGTACCTCAGTGTGAACAAGGAACAGCCGAGGATACAGACGTACATTGCCGTGCGTACCGGTTCGAAGAACGACCCGGCTGAGACCACCGGCCTGGCCCACTACCTGGAACACCTGATGTTTAAGGGTACGGGAAAGTTCGGCGTGACCGACTCGACGGCAGAGGCTCCGCTGCTGGCCGACATCGAGCAGCGCTATGAGCAGTACCGCAAGCTGACTGACCCTGCAGAGCGCCGCGCCGCCTATCGTGGCATCGACAGCGTCTCGCAGGTGGCTGCCCAGTACTTCATCCCCAATGAGTACGACAAGCTGATGGCTGCCATCGGTGCTGAGGGAACGAATGCCTACACATCGAACGACGTGACCTGCTACACCGAGGACATTCCCTCGAACGAAGTCGAGAACTGGGCGAAGATCCAGTCTGACCGTTTCCAGAATATGGTCATCCGCGGCTTCCACACCGAGCTAGAGGCTGTCTACGAGGAGTACAACATCGGACTGACGCAGGACGTGCGCAAGCTCTATGAGGCCCTGAGCCGCAAGCTCTGTCCGACGCACCCCTACGGCCTGCAGACCACCATCGGTACGCAGGAGCACCTGAAGAATCCCTCGATTACGAACATCAAGAACTACTTTGCCAAGTGGTATGTGCCCAACAACGTGGCCATCTGTATGGCTGGCGACTTCAACCCCGACGAGGTGATAGCCACCATCGACAAGTACTTCGGACAGTGGAAACCTGGCGACGACGTTGCCCAGCCCACGTTCCCCGAACAGCCCATTTACACCGAGCCGCAGGACACTGCCGTCATCGGTCCCGAGGCTGAGCAGCTGTGGTTAGGCTGGCGCTTCGACCGTGGTGCTTCGCTACAGAACGACACGCTGCAGGTCATTGAGCACATGCTCAGTAACGGCACCGCCGGACTCATCGACCTCGACATCAACCAGCAGATGAAGATGCTCAGCGCATGGGGTGGGGTAGAGGCACTGATGGACTACTCGATGTTCATCCTGGCCGGTACGCCCAAGGAGGGTCAGACGCTCGACGAGGTGCGCCAGTTGCTGCTCGAAGAGATTGGTAAGCTGAAGAAGGGCGAGTTCAGCGACGACCTGCTGCCGTCGGTCATCAACAACCTGAAGTTGCAGTACTACAACGCCCTCGAGAACAACCAGTCGCGGGCCGATATGTTTGTCGATGCCTTCATCATCGGCACACCGTGGGAGCAGGTGGCTAACCGTCTGCAGCGGTTGGAAGGAATGACCAAGCAGCAGATTGCTGACTTCGCCGCCCGCCACTTCACCGACGGCTATGCCGCCGTCTACAAGCGTCAGGGTGTTGACCTCAACGAGAAGAAGATCGACAAGCCCGCCATCACGCCCATTGCCGCCAATCGCGACAACGTCAGCCAGTTCGTGAAGGACATCCAGGCTGCCAAGGTAAAACCCATCGAGCCGAAGTTTGTCGACTTCAAGCGCGACCTCACTTTCGGCACGCTCCCTCTCCCCCAGGAGAGGGCGGGGGGTGAGGCTTTGCCTTACGTGTATGTCCAAAACACAGAGAACGGCCGCTTCCAGCTTTCCTTCCGCTATGAGTTCGGCAAACAGGCCGACGTCCGCTATGACTACGCTGCCGACTATCTGGACTACTTAGGTACCGACAAGCTGACGCCCCAACAGGTGAAGCAGCAGTTCTACAAGCTGGCCTGCGAATTTAATATCAATGTGGGCGAACGTGTTATCAATGTCACGTTGAGTGGTTTGGGCGAGAACATGGCCGAGGCACTGGCGCTGCTCGAAGACCTGCTTCAGAACGCCAAGGTCGACCAGGATGCCTATGATATGTATGTCGGTCTACTTGATAAGGCCCGTGCCGACGCCAAGCTCGACCAGCGCACCTGCTTTGACTGCCTGTTCAACTATGGTGTCTATGGGCAGTACAACTCAAAGCGCAATCTGCTGACCACCGCCCAGCTGCGCCAGACGAATCCGCAGGAACTGCTCGACCTGCTGAAGAACCTCAGCCAGTATGAGCACACCTTATTATATTACGGACCAATGGACGAGGAAGACCTGGAGGAAGCTCTTGCCTCTCATTTCTCATCCCTCCCATCACCCTTCACCTTTCACCCTTCACCAGCTAACAAGCATTATGTCACGCAGCCTACGCCGGAGAGTGAGATTCTGATAGCCCCTTACGACGCCAAGAACATCTATATGCGTATGTACCATAACGAACAGCGCCCGTGGAATGTCGACGAGGTTGCCGTCCAGGCACTGTTCAATGAGTACTTCGGCGGCGGTATGAACACGGTGGTGTTCCAGGAGATGCGCGAGACCCGTGGCCTGGCCTATAATGCCTGGGCCATGTACCGCCGTCCCGGCTATAAGGACCAGACGGAGGACTTCTTCACACACATCATCACCCAGAACGACAAGATGATGGACTGCGTGAGCCACTTCCACACCATCCTCGACACCATCCCGCAGAGCGACGCCTCATTCCAGATTGCCAAGGAGGCTCTGACGAAACAGCTGGCCAGCCTGCGCACCACGAAGTTCGGGCTCATCAATGCCTGGATCAATGCCCGCGACTTGGGCATCGACTACGATTTGAACGAGAAAATCTATGCCGCCCTGCCTAACCTGACGATGAAGGACATCGTCGACTTCGAACAGCAGCAGATAGCCCGCAAGCCCTACCGCTATATCATCCTCGGCAACGAGCGTGAACTCGATATGGCAGCCCTGCAGAAGTATGGCCCTGTAAAGCGCATTTCGACAGCTGAGATTTTTGGCTACTGATAGAAGATGTTTGAGAGCGAGATAGAGGAATACGAGCGTGTGCGTCAACTCTACCAGCAGCAAGTGGCTGGTAAGATGAGCCGTGAGCAGTGGATGGAGTACAACGAGATTCTGTTCTCGGCCCATTCCTGCGCCATCGAGGGCAATTCGTTTACCGTCGATGATACCCGTATCCTCCGCGAACAGGGTATGGCGATGGTTCCCGTCGGGCACAGTCTGCTGGAGTGTGCCGAGATGGCTGACCACTTCCGGGCTTTCGACTATGTGGTGAGCCACCTGCACCTGCCGTTCGACGAAGCGCTGCTGAAGGAGACCAACCGCCTGCTGACTGAGCATACCTTGGCCTACAGGGCATCAGGGGCTGTGGCAGGTGAATACACCACTGAAGACATGGTGGCCGGCGATACCGTCTTTGGCGACCACGAGCAGCTGATAGCCCGTGTGCCGGCGCTGATGGAGTCCACCCGTCGGGCACTGGCCGAAGGTCAGCATCCGCTGGTGGTGGCTGCCCGCTGGCACGGGTTCTTCGAGTATCTGCATCCCTTCCGCGATGGAAACGGTCGCACCGGTCGGCTGCTCAGCAACTTCATTTTGCTGTGTGCAGGACATCCGCTTCTTATCATTACCATTGACGACCGCGCCGACTATATTCAGGCTTTGCGACAGGTCAGGACCGAGGGCACGGATGAGTATCTGGTGGCATTCTTCTTCCGGGTGGCCATTGGCCGTATGAACAGCGAGATAGGCCAGAAAAAGCGCAACTCGCGCCCGGTGATGTTCTTTTGATAGTTAACAATTAAACAAATACTTAAAGAAAACTTTTATATGGCAAACGTAGTAGATTTCAAGTACGCCCCGATGTTTCAGTTGGGCGAAGACAAGACCGAGTACAGACTGCTGTCGAAGGAAGGCGTGACCACCGCCGAGTTCGAGGGCAAGGAAATCATTAAGGTGTCGAAGGAGGCACTGACGCTGCTGGCTCAGCAGGCCTTCCACGATGTGGAGTTCATGCTGCGCCGTGAGCACAACCTGCAGGTGGCTGCCATCCTCAGCGACCCCGAGGCTTCTGAGAACGACAAGTATGTGGCCCTGCAGTTCCTGCGCAATGCCGAGGTGGCAGCCCGTGGCATCCTGCCCTTCTGTCAGGACACCGGCACCGCCATCATCCACGGCGAGAAGGGTCAGCAGGTATGGACGGGCTTCGAGGACGAGGAGGCTCTCTCGCTCGGTGTCTACAATACCTTCACCCAGGACAACCTGCGCTACTCGCAGAATGCCCCGCTGACAATGTACGACGAGGTGAACACCCGCTGCAACCTGCCCGCGCAGATTGACATCGAGGCCACCGAGGGCGCTGAGTATCGCTTCGTCATGGTGGCCAAGGGTGGCGGCTCGGCCAACAAGACCTACTTCTACCCCATGACCAAGGCCACCATCCAGAACGAGGGCACGCTCATTCCGTTCCTCGTCGAGAAGATGAAGAGCCTCGGCACGGCTGCCTGCCCGCCTTACCATATCGCCTTCGTCATCGGTGGCACCTCGGCTGAGAAGAACCTGCTGACGGTGAAGCTCGCCTCGATTAAGTACTACGACTCACTGCCCACGACGGGCGACGAGACGGGCCGTGCCTTCCGCGACGTCGACCTCGAGCAGAAGCTGCTCGTCGAGGCCCAGAAGATCGGTCTCGGTGCACAGTTCGGCGGTAAGCATCTGGCTCATGACATCCGCGTCATCCGTCTGCCGCGTCACGGTGCTTCGTGCCCCATCGGTATGGGCGTTTCGTGCTCGGCCGACCGTAACATCAAGGCAAAGATTAATAAGGATGGTATCTGGCTCGAGAAGATGGATTCGAACCCTTCTGAGCTGATTCCCGCAGAGTTTGCCAAGGCTGGCGAGGGACAGAACACCATCGAGATCGATCTGAACGAGGGTATCGACGCCGTCCGCAAGGAACTGTCGAAGTACCCCGTCTCGACCCGCGTCAACCTGAAGGGCACCATCATCGTGGCCCGCGACATTGCCCACGCCAAACTGAAGGCCCGCATCGATGCCGGTGAGCCGATGCCCGACTACTTCAAGAAATATCCCGTGCTCTACGCCGGACCCGCCAAGACGCCGGAGGACTATCCCTGCGGTTCGATGGGACCGACGACGGCCAACCGAATGGATCCGTATGTGGACGAGTTCCAGTCGCTCGGTGCCTCGCTTGTGATGATTGCCAAGGGCAACCGCTCGCAGGTCGTCACCGATGCCTGCCAGAAGCACGGCGGCTTCTACCTCGGAAGCATTGGCGGTGTGGCTGCCGTCCTTTCGCAGTCGAGCATCAAGTCAATTGAGTGCGTGGAGTATCCCGAACTCGGTATGGAGGCCATCTGGAAGATTGACGTTGTCGACTTCCCCGCCTTCATCCTCGTCGACGACAAGGGCAACGACTTCTTCAAGCAGCTCAAGCCGTGGCCTGTCTGCGCAAAATAACACTCAAAATGCAGATAGTGGCACTGCTATGCGCGGTGCCGCTATCTGTTTCTGCCCAGCTGCTGAGAGCCTACAGGCAGCAGAAGTTTCCTAAGGACATTCCAGCGGGGAACTATAGTGGTATTACGCCCATCGGGGATGACCGTTACGCGCTGGTCAGTGATAAGACAGCCGACGGATTCTATGTCTTCCGTATCGATATAGATACCGTCAGAGGGCGTATCCTAAGTATTACAAACGAAGGGTTCAGGACGACGGGCCGGCCAACGCGCGACCAGGAGGGTATTGCCTGGAACCCGCAGTCGCGAACATTGTTTATATCAGGTGAGGCCGACAATCATATTTTGGAATACACCCTCGACGGTCAGCAGACTGGACGTCAGTTACAGGTGCCTCCGTCGTTCAGCCGGCTTGGCAGCGACTACGGTCTTGAATCGTTGTGCTACGATGCCGAAGCACATCGGTACTACACCATCAGCGAACGGCCGGCAAAAGGCGACAGCTTGCTCTGGCTGACGGCGTTCGGCGACGATGGCCGGCTCGCCGGTCAGTATGCCTACAAGCTCGACCCTGTACCCTCGAAGCGCAAAGGCACGTTGCTGAACGGCGTCAGTGAGGTCTGCGCCATCGGCAACGGCCGCCTTTTGGTGCTTGAACGTACACTGCGTATTCCCCCGCTGAAAATCGGCTCCTATGCAGAGTGCCGTCTGTACATGGTCAATCCCACAGACAGTCAGCCGCTCACGAAAACACATCTCTACACGTTCCGGACGCATATCAACCTGCTACGCCGTAACTTTGCCAATTACGAAGGTCTCTGTGTTGCGCACCGTTTGTCTGGCGGCTCGCTCATCCTGTTGATGGTAGCCGACTCGCAGAACCGGCATCGCGGCATTCTTCGCGACTGGCTGAAGACCATCGTCATAATCAGTAACTGAACATACCTAAAAAGAATAAAATGGGCTGTTGCTTTGGTGGTTCCAAGAAAAAGTTGTAATTTTGCACCGTCGTATGCCGTTGTGGCAACGACGTTTCAGTAAAATGCAGCGAAAAAGCGTATGAGAAAACAAAACAGAATATGTCATGTCTGGCTGGCTGAGGTGCTTGTGACACTTTGCTGTGCCCTGTTCGTTCCTGCAATGGTCCGTGGTCAGGCTGTAAAATTGGTTCACGGCGACTGTACACCCGACCTGACCGGCGACGATAACGGCACGACCCGTGGCCTGCCACGACGGTTGCCGAATACCCGTAAGGACTGGGATGCCACGAAGGTCTACAAGCAGATGGTCGTTCTGGTGTCGTTTCGCGACGTAGACTTCCAGATGGCCGATGCACGGGCTTCGTATGACTCTCTTTTCAATGTCAGCGGCTACAACAAGCGGAACGGCGTGGGCTGCGTGGCCGAATACTTTCGCGAGCAGTCTGGCGGCCTTTTCAATCTGGAGTTCGATATCTATGGCCCTGTTAAGTTGGACGTGTTGGCCAATCCTTATGACGCCCCGACAAGCAAGACCCGCAACTATGGCAAAGAAAACTTCCGCAATGCTGCAATGGAGATGTTCAGCCAATATCCAGACATCAATTGGTCTCAGTACGACTGGGATGGTGATGGGATGATAGAGCAGATCATCTATGTGTACGCCGGAATGTGTGGCAACCAGGGTGAGGGAAGCTATGGCTATATCTGGCCTAACACAGGCTCGTTTACTACTGTCACCTGTCCCGGCGGCGTTAAGATCAGCAACTTCACCTGTAGCGGCGAAATGTGGAAGGGCACTCTCGGCAGCTGTGGCATTGGCACCATCTGTCATGAGTTCAGCCATAGTCTTGGACTGCCCGACATCTATCCCACGGGTAGCAATGCAGGCTATTCCGTCGTCGATGAGTGGGACCTGATGGATGGCGGCAACTTCACCAACTACGGCTGGTGCCCGCCCGACTATTCACCGTTGGAGAAGATGCTCTTAGGCTGGTTGACGCCTGTCGAACTGAAGGAGCCGACCTCTGTCAGGAATATGAAGACACTGGCCGACGGCGGCGATGTGTACATCATCAAGAAGACCGAAAACTACTATTATCTCTTGGAGAACCGCCAGTGGCAGGGCTGGAGTCTTGGTGTGCCGGGCCGAGGGCTGCTTATCTATCATGTGGACTATCTGGAGTCGAAGTGGTCTTCGAATTCGGTCAACAACGTGAAGGGCGCTTACCGTTACGAACTGATCCATGCCGACGGTCTCGACTACGATGCTTGGGATAAGCTGTTGGAACTGCGTGACGTAAAGACGAAGTATCTCAACAAGACACGAATGAACTGTCTCTACCTGAGTACCAGCCCCTTCCCGTGGACCACAGATTCCACGGCGACGGTCGACAAAGCCCTGACAGACACAGAGACCCCCATCACCAATATCAGGATGACTGACGACGGCCTTGTCTCGTTCGACTTCGGTGGTGGCGACCAGTCGGGAATCACTCCGGCTGTTGTCCCCTCTCAGCGGTCGTACTACGACCTGATGGGCCGCCGCATCGCTGGCCGTCCGGGAAAGGGCGTCTATATCGTTGAAGGAAAAAAAGTAATCATACAATAACAACAACAAATCAAACACAGTTTATGCGCGTAATTATTGAACCCAATTATGATTTGATGTCCCAGTGGGCAGCCAATCATGTCATCGAGCGTATCAACGCCGCAAACCCAACACCTGAGAAACCCTTTGTGCTTGGTCTGCCCACCGGCTCTTCGCCCATCGGCATGTACCGTGCCCTGGTCAAGGCCTGCCAGGACGGAAAGGTGTCGTTCAAGAACGTTGTCACTTTCAATATGGACGAGTATGTCGGCCTGCCCGTCGACCATCCCGAGAGCTATCACAGCTTCATGTTCAGCAACTTGTTCAACCACATCGACTGTCCCCGTGAGAACATCCATATCTTGAACGGCAATGCCCCCGACCTTGCTGCCGAGTGCGAGGCTTACGAGAAGGAGATAGAGAAATTCGGCGGCATCGACCTTTTCCTCGGTGGCATCGGCCCCGATGGTCATATCGCCTTCAACGAGCCTGGCTCTTCATTGACCAGCCGCACCCGTCAGAAGACGCTGACTACCGACACCATCATTGCCAACAGCCGCTTCTTCGAGGGCGACATCAACAAGGTGCCCAAGACGGCGCTGACCGTCGGCGTAGGCACCGTGATGGCCGCCCGTGAGGTGATGATCCTGGTCAATGGCCATGCCAAGTGCCGTGCCCTACAGGCTGCCATCGAGGGCTGTGTCAACCACATGTGGACCATCTCGGCCCTGCAGATGCACCAGCACGGTATCATCGTGGCCGACGAGGCTGCCTGCGACGAGCTGAAGGTAGGCACCTACCGCTATTTCAAGGATATTGAACGTAATAACCTTTTGTAAAGTTAAAAAAGGGAAAAAAGCCGCTTTGGGCGGCTTTTTCCTTTTTTTATTTGGGACAATTCAGAATTATTTCGTACCTTTGTACCCTGAATTTCGAAAAAGAGCATGCTCAAAATCCTCTTTTCCGTGAATATTGTTATTGACAGATAACTAACGTGCTGAAAACCAATGGTTTTTGCTTTGTCGTTAGGAAGAGAGATTGTGTACTAAACATAAAACTATCGATAGATGAAACGTCTAAGAAACTTATTGCTGTTACTGTTGTTCCTGCCTTTGGCCGTTTTCGCGCAGTCGATGAGCGACAATCAGGTGCTGGAGTTGATTAAGCGTGAGACCGCTGCCGGTTCCTCACGGTCGCAGATTGTCACCAAGCTTGTGCAGCGTGGTGTCAATATCGACCAGATCCGCCGTGTCCGTGCCCAATATGAGAAGCAGATCCGCACTCGTGGACTTAGCGGAGCTGCCGACGAGGCTACCAGTGAGCTGAACTCTCGAATGCGCTCTAACAATTCAGAAATAACTGAGGAGATTACCTCTGGCAAGAATGGCTCGAAGAGTCAGTTCAACGATGATGCTGATTTGGAGTACGAAGAGTCGGTGGAAGAGGGCGATGTCGATGCATCGGTCAGTGGTATGGAAAACAAGAAAGTGTTTGGCCACGACATCTTCAACAACAAGCTGCTGTCGTTCGAGCCCAACATGAACATTGCCACCCCGCAGGACTATGTCCTCGGCCCTGGCGACCAGCTGGTCATCGATATCTATGGCGCTTCGCAGAAGTCGTATCAGCTGACGGTGTCGCCTGAAGGCACGGTGACCGTCCCTGACTTCGGCCCCATCACGGTGTCGGGTATGACGGTGGCTGCTGCCAACAGCCGTATCCGTGCCAGCCTTGGCTCCCGTTACAGCAGCTCCAGCCTCAAGGTGAGTGTCGGTCAGACCCGCACTATTTTGATTAATGTCATGGGCGAGGTCAACAAGCCGGGCACCTATCATCTGAGTGCTTTTGCCAGTGTCTTCCATGCCCTTTATGCGGCTGGCGGTATCGGCGACCTCGGTACCCTGCGTAATGTCAAGGTGCTTCGTGGCGGCAACTTGGTGACCATCGTCGATATCTATGAGTATATCCTCAACGGGCGTCTTGCCGGCAATATCCGGCTGAAGGATGGCGACGTCATCTCCGTGGGAGCCTACGATTGTCTGGTCAACGTTACGGGCAATGTCAAGCGCCCGATGTACTACGAGATGCGGGCTAACGAGAGCGTTTCCACACTGTTGAAGTATGCTGGAGGCTTTTCTGGCGATGCTTATCGCAAGAGCGTCCGTCTGATCCGTAAGACCGGCGAGCGATTCGGCGTTTTCAATATCGGTGAGTTCGAGCAGGCCTCTTTCAAGGTGGCCGATGGCGATGCTGTTCAGGTCGATGCCATGCTCGAACGCTTTGAGAACATGGTCGAGGTTAGCGGTGCCGTCTTCCGCCCCGGCCAGTATCGGCTTGGTGAGCAGGTGACCACCGTCCGCAGCCTCATTGAGCAGGCTGACGGTCTGACGGAGGATGCTTTCACCGCCCACGCCGTGCTCCATCGCATGAGGGCCGACCGCTCGCTTGAGGTCATCCCTGTCGACGTGGCAGGCATCATGGGCGGCACGGTGGCCGACATTCCATTGGCCAACGAGGACGTGCTCTTCATTCCCACGCAGGCAGAGCTGATCAGCAACCGGTATGTTCAGATTAATGGCGAGGTGTTGTCGCCCGGCCAGTACCAGTGGGCTGCCAACATGACGATTGAAGACCTGGTGATGAAGGCAGGCGGACTGACCGATGCCGCTTCGGTGGCCAAGGTTACGGTCTCGCGCCGTCTGGTCGACCCCAAGGCAACGATGGCCTCCTCTGAGTTGTCCAAGACGTTCTCGTTCGAGTTGAAGGATGGTTTCGTCATCGACGGTACGCCTGGCTTTATGCTCGAACCTTACGACATTGTTCAGGTGTTCCGCAGCCCCGGTTTCCATACCCCCCGTCAGATTACAATTGAGGGTGAGGTGAACTTTGCCGGTCGTTATACGCTTGAAAAGAAGAACCAGCGCCTGAGCGACTTGGTGAAGATGGCTGGCGGCGTTACCGATGACGCCTTTGTCGAAGGTGCCCGTTTGGAGCGTCGTATGAACGATACCGAACGTGCCCGTTTGCAAATGGCCTTGCGGACAGCCCGTAACAGCCGGGACAGTGAAGACTCTGTTGCTGTTGAGAAGATTCAGCAAAGTACTATATATAATGTAGGTATTCATCTTGAAGAGGCTTTGAGAAATCCTGGCGGCGATGCCGACATCGTGCTCCGCGAGGGCGACCGTCTGGTTATTCCTGAATATGAGGGAACGGTCAAAATCAGTGGCGACGTGATGTATCCCAACACGGTGGCTTTCGAAAATGGAAAGAACTATAAGTGGTATGTACGTCAGGCCGGCGGTTTCGGCGAGCGCGCCAAGAAGCGCAAGTCCTACGTCATCTATCCTAACGGCACGATGGCACAGGTCAACCACGGAGCAAAGATTACGCCGGGCTGTGAGATTATTGTTCCGTCGAAACCCAAGCGTGAGGCCATGACCACCGCCCAGTGGATTGGTATCGGTTCTTCGGCTGCTTCAATTGGTACGATGATTGCCACCATTATTTACATGATAACCAAGTAATCCCTATGACGATGGATCAGAATAACGTAGAAGAGGTGAAGCCTGTTGAGAACGCAACGATAGACTTTGGCGCTCTATGGCAGTCGGTAGCGAAACGCAAGAAGACCTATTATAAGGTATTGGGCATCACCTTTGTCCTTGCCTGTATTTACGCATTCTCCCTGCCGAGAGTCTACAGGTGCGAGGTGATGCTGGCTCCTGAGCTGTCAACAAGCCGCAGCACCAATTCCTTGGCTTCGCTGGCGCGGTCGTTTGGCATGAGATTGGGCAACAATGCCATGGGAGGTAGCAGCGAGGCGCTCCTGCCTACGCTCTATCCTGACCTGATGAACTCGGTCGACTTCAAGACCAGCCTGTTCGATGTGAAAGTCTGCGCTAAGGACAGCGTCAAGCCCAAAAGCTACTATGACTACCTGCTGAACGACCAGAAACGGACATGGTGGAGCAAGGCCATTGGTGGTACCATCAGTGCGCTGTTCAGTCTCATCGCTACCAAGGATACGACGGACAACTCAAAGGTGAACCCCTTTAGGCTGACAAAACAGCAGACACGGATTGCGCAGTTCATTGACCGCAAGGTCGTCTGCGATGTCGACCAGAAGACACTTGTCATCACGATTGATGTCCGGGACCAGGATCCCGTCATTTGTGCTACGGTTGCCGACTCCGTCAAGGAGCGCCTGCAGCAGTTTATCACTGACTATCGTACCAACAAGGCCCGTGTGGACTATGAGTACAACAAGAAACTGTGTGCCGAGGCAAAGGCGCGCTACGAAAAGGCCCGCCAGCTATATGCTGATTTTGCCGATGCCAACCAGGACTTGGTGTTGCAGAGTGTCCGTACTAAGCTAAACTACCTTGAGAATGATCTCCAGCTTCAGTTCACGGCTTATCAGACGTATGTGGCCCAGCTTCAGAGTGCTGAGGCCCAGGTGCAGCAGGACACCCCGGCATTTATGACACTTCAGAGTGCGACGGTGCCAGTCAAACCTGCTGGTCCCAGCAGAAAGAAGATACTGTTTGTGTTCCTCTTCCTTGCCTTTGCAGGTACTACTGTTTGGGCATTCTATAAGGATGGCCTGCTGAAACCTCTGTTAGGTCTTTCGTAGAATCAAAAAGTTTTTAAGTGCCTACACTGCTTACACTAAGGCGTAAGCAATTGATGGTTAATGATTTATCTTGTGTAGGCAAATTGATTTGGTGTAGGCAACTATTAAATAATCGCTTAAAATTATGGCTTTCGACTTCAAAATAGTTCCAGATTGGTGGCCGGTCTGCCAGAATACTGACTGTCCGCAGTCTGCTACCTGCCTCCGCTATGTGGCCTGTCAGAACATGCCACCTTCGGTGACGGTCTGGCCTTGCGTGATGTCTGGAGCCATGAAAAGTGACAGCTGTTCTTACTTTGTCAAGAATGAAAAGGTTCGCCTTGCGCGCGGGTTTAAAATAATGTTCGCGCGCGTGAAGAGCCGTGACGACATTTTCACCATGCGGCGTGAACTGACCGACTACTTGGGCAGCAAGGGAACATACTACCGCTACAAATACGGCGAAAAGCCGCTCAGCCCAGAACAGCAGCAGTGGATTTTGCGACTGTTCGCTCAGCATGGCTATACAGAAGGTCTGGAGTTTGACGAATACATTGACAGCTACGACTTTAAACGCATCACTTGACTGCGTTCCCACGGCCTGGGACGTTTGTCCCAAGCCGTGGGACAAATGTCCCAGGCCGTGG
>JAEEGJ010021567.1_pt1 | contig 13832 bp, 5 predicted proteins | sample 8958761 | NCBI WGS metagenome assembly JAEEGJ01 (sample SAMN16246546, study PRJNA631951) | gut metagenome | biome: gut microbiome; feature: rumen; material: RS-attached | host: Bos | place: Iran: Karaj | collected 2018-10 | reverse complement strand
GAAAGATAAAACATGGCGATCATGTGGTAGAAGATGGTGATGACAAGAGCACCATCATGCTTGTTGACTCCACTTTCTTCAACTTCTTCGACTATGAGTTGACGCAGGGCAACAGGCGTTTTGCACTTGATAAGCCCAAAGCCATCAACAATAACAGTAGTTTCTTCATCTTAGGAATCCCCCATGAAGGGCTTGTAATCGGGTACAAAGATAGGCATAAAGTTGCTCCTTTTCAAGCCATTGGGGTTTCTTCATACTGATGAATGTTTGTTATTTGGTTGCAAATATACAACATATTTTGGAATGTTATTACCGGCAGGATTTCATATATTCCGCAGGTCGAATGCCGAATTGCTCCTGGAAGCATTTAGAGAAGTAAGAGGGGTTAGAGAATCCCACCATGTAACCCACCTCACTAACCATATGGCCACCTTCGTTGAGTAATTTGGCAGCACGCTTCAGTCGTACAATCTGTATCATCTCGTTGGGAGTAACGTCAGCCAAAGTCTTAATCTTGGCAAAGAGTCCGCTACGACTGATGTTCAAATGATCGGCAAGGAAGTCTACATTGAGATCTGAATTGGAAAAATTCTCCTCAATAATCTGATTCATCTTTTTCAAAAACTCGCTATCAGTGGAGTTCTGGGCAATTTCGGTTACAGGCTCTAATGGCTGGGTTGAAAATTTCTCCATCAAGCGGCGACGTATCTGGAGTATATTTCTGATACAGGCTTCGAGATATTGTACAGAGAATGGCTTTTCGATGTATGTATCGGCACCGACATCCATTCCCTCCACCTTCGAATCGTCGTCGGTCTTGGCTGTAAGCATAATGAAAGGAATATGACTAGTCAGCTGGTTCTGACGTACTCGACGGCACAATTCTGCACCATCCATTCGTGGCATCATCCAGTCGCTTATGATAATATTGACTTCATGGTTTTGAAGCAGATGGAGTGCTTCAATACCGTCTTCTGCTGTCAGGGTCTCATATTTATCGCTAAAGTTGCCTTTCAAGAAGTCACGCATGTCCTCAGAGTCATCCACAATGAGCATGACTGGATTGGATGCCTTGATCAGGGGGACAGGTCCATGATCGTTCGCGCAGAGCGAATCACGCGCCCTGTCCCCCTGATCGATTTCCTTTGGCGGACGTTCTTGCGACCCGCCGACGGCAACAGAATCCTTCACACTACTGACATCTGTTTCAGTCATTATATTCTGACTTACAGGCAGGGTAATTGTAAAGACGCTGCCCTTGCCCAATTCTGATTCTATACAGATTTCGCCATGATGCTGATCGACGATATTCTTCACAATGTTCAGGCCGATACCCGTACCGGGCTTGTTGCCCTCAGCCTGAAAGAACGGCTGGAAGATTCGCTGGCGGTCTTCCTCACGGATTCCTACTCCATTATCGCTGACCATAATACGGAAATGCTGACCGTCAGGATCCTCGACACACGACAGCCTGACTTCATCTTTTGTGTATTTATTGGCATTGGTCAGCAGATTACTGATGGTCTTTATCACTGCTTCTTTGTCAATGATGGCTGTGAAGTGCTCGCTGGGATAATCAACCGTGAACCGCCGGCCATTCTGTTCGAAGGTGGGTGCAAAGCGCTCGCTAACCGATACCATCAGTTCATGGATATTTTGAGGTGCGAAATGCATAATCAGACTCTTTTGCTCCACCTTCCTGAAGTCAAGCAGCTGATTGACGAGTTCCAGCAAGCGATGGGCATTGCGGTCGATGACCTCCATGTCGTTGGAAAAGGGATTGTCACGTTTCATGATCTTTTCCAGCGGCCCGATGATCAGCGATACTGGCGTACGGATCTCATGGGCAATCATCGTGAAGAAGTTCAGACGTGCCTCGCGCACTTCCTTCTCCTTCTCTTCGTTCAGGCGCTGCATCTCTATCTGGTAGCGACGTTCTGCCCTTTTCAGACGCAGATGGACATAATACCAGATAGCGACACCTATCAGTAATAGGTATAAAGCCTTGGCCCACCAGCTCCACCAGAGAGGCGGACGCACCTCTATCTGTAGTGCCGCCTCGGCAGTCGACCATGCACCGTCATTGTTGGTGGCCTTCACCCGGAACACATAGGTACCTGCTGGCAGGTTCGTATAGGTAGCCCGATTCTGGCTGCCCACATAGTTCCAGTCGCGGTCGAAACCTTCGAGCATATAGGCATATTGGTTCTTCTCGGGCGAGCAGTAACTCAGCGAGGCAAACGAGAAAGTCACCATCCGGGCATCACCATAGCCAAGAATCAGTTCCTTAGTCTGTGAAAGGTCGAGTGGTAATCCCTCGGCTGTATGCTCCTCGTGATTCATGATACTCATGTTAGTGATATAGACGGGTGGCATCACCGTATTGGCCTTTATCTGATAAGGCAGGAAGCAATTCAGCCCGCCCGTTGAGCCGAAGTAGATGTGACCGTCGCTGGCCTTATAGGCACTGTTGGGCTGAAACTGTTCGCTCACAAGGCCGTCGTGGCGTGTAAACCGCTGTATGCCCTCGCCAGGCACATACTTCACCACGCCGCACTCCGTGGCGAGCCACAATGCGCCGTTGTCCTCAACGATGCTCAGAATGTTCTGACTCGGCACATCGAGCGGAATACGCTCAAACGAGCCCTGGTCTCTGTCGAAGACGCATAGCCCGGCAAATGTGCCTACCCACAGCCTGCCCCTCTCGTCGATATGACAGCAGTTCACCTGATTATCAGGCAGAGCCGTATCGCCCTGCCCGTCTTCGCTACGGAAACAGTGCAGCCTCCTGTGTCTCCGGTCATACTGCCAAAGCCCTTCGCCCTGGGTGGACAGCCACAGGTTCCCGTCACCGTCTTCGTCGATGTCGATGGTGATGGCATTGGTCTTACCTATACGGATGAAAGCGTCTTTCCCGGGATCATACAGGCACAGCCCCTCCATGGTAGCCACCCAGATGTCGCCCCTCGAGTCCTGAAAGATCGCATACGAACTGGAGTTGTCAATACTGGTTGTATCGTTGGTATGTACATATTGGCGCAATTGCCCATTCTCCAGATTCATCACCATCACCCCGTCGGTATAAGTGCCTATCCAGAGTTCGTTATCGCGGCTTACGCACAGGGCATGCACATTCAGCTTGGAGAGCTTATCCTGATGCGGAAAGTTCTCGAACCGGCCAGCATAGCACATCAGCCCGCCATCATCGCTGCCCACCCAGATACGTCCCTGCCTGTCCTCGCAGAAACGGGATATCACGTTCCCCGTAAGGCCATTATCCATCGAGAAGCCGTTGAAACGTTTTCCCACAGGTGAGATATATTTCACTCCACCGTAGAAGGTGCCCAGCCACAGTCCTCCCTCAGTATCGTTGGTAATGGCATACACAAAACGATCGTCATACCTCTCCCAGTTTCCTGTTTTAGGGTCGAGGTGTATCAAACCGTCGTCACAACCAATGCAGATGTGCCCGTCGGGCTCTTCATATAAGGCATGTATATGCCACCCCACTTTAGTCAGTTGAGGATTCAGCACCTGCTCCAGTCTGCCGTCGCTATGCATCAGCAACAGCCCATATTCCCAAGTGCCTAGCCAGTAACGGCCGTCTCTTGTCTGAAGCATCCGGAGAGATATGGGCAGCCCCTTAAAACTAAGATTCACCGGCTCAAACCGATCGTGCAGGCGGTTCAGTCTCTGCACTACAGGCTCCCCCCAGTTTGTCACTGTCCATATTTGGTTGCCAGCATCCACCATCACTTGCGCTATGGCATTATCAGGTGTCTTTATTTTGCACTGTTTAGCACGTCCCGTCTTCACGATATACTGCCAAACCCCCTGTTCCATCGTCGACACCCACAGTTCACCCTCCTTATCCAGAGCGAGCGAAGTCACCGTGGAATGGATGTCCATAGGCAGCCTGTTGATCGTCTGATGTGTGAAATCCACAAAGAAGACCCCTTTTGCAGTCCCCACATACAGACCGCCCTCCCCGGCAATCAGGGCAGATATATACTGGCTGATGCCCAATTCGGCAATACGGAAGGGCATCACCCTTCGCCCGTCGTAGCGGCAGAGTCCGTTGTCGGTGCCGAACCATATATAGCCATTCTTGTCCTGTACGATATTTCGCACGGCATTGGCAGCCAGCCCGTCATTCATCGTGATCTGACGGTAACTGTAGTCATCCTTAGCCCAGGCAGGCAGGAGCACCAGAATCCCTGTTATTAGCAATAGCAGTCGTCGCATGATGGGGCAAAAGTATAAAATAATTCCGAAACAACCAAGACATCGCCCGATTATTTATCTTTGATACACTATTATATCCTTCAGTTTAGCCCACGACAGGCTGTCTGAGTATGTCGTTTGATAGATGCCGAGATGAAGTTTAGGCGCATCTATCCTGACAGGAGAGCCAGGCATGTTGTGCCAAGTTTTTCCATCGCTGCTGGTACGGGCAAAGAGTAGATGTCCACGACGCTCAAACTGTAAAATATGGTCAAAAACGTAGCCCTTGTAGTTTGGATATTGAGTACGTTCCTCATTATTAGTTATTGTGAACATATTACCGCAATTATATAACGGGAATACGCCCAGCTGATACAGCGTCTCACCTTCCGATATCAATAGTCCACACTCATTATATCCCTTTACCTTGTGTTCATTCAGGCCTTCCATATCTGTGAAATTAGCCATCATCACGAAGTCGCCCTCTACCTCTTTATATATATGGCCACCATTTTTCAGAGGATCACCGAGGAAGTCTGCAGATGTGGCTGACAGTGTCACCTCTTCAGGCTGCTCCAGTATTGCGTTCATGTCTGGTGCAAGGGTAAACTTGCTGTCAGGATCGCTTTCGTCAAAGTCTTCGTCACCCAGCGAAGCCAGATACTCGTCCTTCCGCTGAGAGTATATCGTTCTCACCTCATCGGCAGTGATAGACAACGGTTTGATAGAAAGTTCGCTCAGATAACCCCTGAAACAGTTTGCTCCGCTACCGTCGGCACCTATCACAACCTTCCTTTCAGGCCGGAACATGATAAAATTATTCTGTTCATGCAATAGTTCTCCGTCACGATAGATACTTTCCTTCCATCCATCGAATGTCACCACCCAATGATGCCACTGGCCTTCGGAAACCTTGACAGCATCAGGCACTCCGCAACTTTCAAAAGAACCATTGTGATGAATGAGACCTGCTCGCTGGTCTGAGCCCAAGCGCAGTTCGGTTGTGGCGAGATCTGCATGAGAACTACTGAGAGATACGAGCGTTGGTACAGGACCAACCTCCGTCTGTAATGCCCATGCACTGATGGTATAAGGTGCATTATAACGATACACCTCCGATAAAGGCTCCTGACTGGCCAATGACTGAGAACCATTAAAGAAAAGTGCCCATCGTCCGTCCTTTACCCTTAAGCGCAACGGTTTATTGGCTTTCAGGGTAAAGCCTTCTGCTGTCACCACTTCCGCCACATCCATCGGTTCCTTCCTGCCTTGTCCTATGCTGCTGGCATCGAGGGTGATGCTGGCATGACGGAGACGAGCCTCTGAATCGACATCTTTTTGGTGCATTCCCGGATACCCGTCGTTAGACACCACGTCTGCATCAGGTAACTGTGGAGCATCCTGCCATACCTTCACGTTCCATATCGCCGGCATATGGCCGTTCTTCTGAGTATCTGTGATGGTGATGCGCAGATAGCGCGCTTTTGTCTTTTTGCGGTCAATCATCGGAGAGCCTTGCATAGTGTTGTCCCTTCGGTCGGAATAGGTCGTCCACTTCTGGCCGTCAACAGAGGTCTCTATGAAATACTGATAGAAGAATGTGGGATACTCAAATTGTATCCACACCTCACTGAATCTGATCGTCTTTCCGAGGTCTATCTGCAACCATTCATCGTGTTTCTCTGGATCCCAGTTCGTGTGGCGGGCCTTCCACAGCGTCCCGTTATTGTCATCAACCGCATGTTCGGGCTTGAACCATTCGTCGTAATAACTGCTGGCTGTAACCTTTGCCCCATAGGCAATGTTCTTATATGATTGAGAAGGTATCAGGCCAACGTGCCTGGCATCATGGGTAGGAACTATCGGGAGAATGTTTCCATTGGTGTCGAAGAGCAATTCGTCGATACATACCTGACGGTTGAAACCATGAACGGAGTGGGGATTGTTGTGCCGGTGGTAAATAATATAATAACGCTCACCTTCCCTGAATACGCTATGATGTCCTGGGCCATGTATAGTCCCATCGGCATTGGTCTCAAGGATACAACCCTGATATACAAAAGGTCCCATCGGTCCTGTCTTTGAGGTGGCATACTGCACACGATAGGTATGGTCGTGACAGGATCCGGAGGAGTAGGTGAAATAATAGGAATCGCCACGCTTAAATACAAAGGGCGCCTCAAAGATATCCTTCAGTTCAGTATTGGGAATAAGTCTTTTTTCTGAAAAGAACTCATCAGCAGCGATGTGGAAGGGAGCGTCTTCTTTCCATCCACGAGCATCGCCAGTAACAGGTTTCTTGCCACTCAGTTTGGCTACACCGCAACCGAAACCGTCGTAGATACCCCATGTAGTGAAATATAGGTACTCTTGTCCGTCGTCATCGCGGAAGAGCTGCGGATCAAGAGTGATGACATTGTGCACATAACGGTCGGGTACCATCACAGCATCATCCTTTTCAAGTATGTTGTGCCAAGGGCCAATAGGTGAAGGACCTTCTCCCACATTGATATTACATGGCTCGCAATAATAGTAACGGAAGGTGCCATCAGGCTGTTGTACCACGTCAGGCGCCCAAACCACCTCGGTAGTAGGCCAGTTCATAACGATGTTCTTCCAATTACAGAAATCCTTTGATACCCACACCTGTGCGGGACCGTAGCCATTGCCAGTGCCGTCGGTGGTAGCATATAAATAATATGTATCGCCGAACTTACGAATGGTAGGATCGGCAAAATATCCAGGGATAAAAGGATTTCCTGCTCCTGGAGTATTCCATTGTGCTGTGCCTGATTGGTAAGCACAGACCTTAAAGGAATAAGGAAACTCCTTCAGTTCTGTTTTTGGATCAGGGTTTTCCTCCGACGGCATAGGTATCTTATAGTGTAATGCAGGAGCCCCCATGACAATAAGATACAGATGCCTAAGTTTTTTACTCTGAGGGACTGTAAAACTCGTAGCATTTATGTCTCCATAGATTTCTTCATCATCAGTCGTGATGCCTACAAAACCGTATCTCAGATTGTCACCCTTTATCTGAAGGCCGAAGCTATGTGCATTCAGATCCACCTTGTCGTCGAGCAGGATGGCATTGAATCCATATTCCTCAGGATAGTGCTTCGGGCTCAGCCATCCGCCGCTATCTGCCAATTCAGTATTGAAAGAACATGCATATTTCCTGGTTGCCAGACGGGCATGCTTAAAATCAAAGTTCACCAAATGCTGATAGCCCCTGAACATCTCATCGCAGAATTCAGTCTGACTTAAACGATACATCCTCTTATAGGTCATCACAGGATCTTCGCCTATCTTACCCTGCCGATACAGCTCTGCAATTGACTTCCTGCCATGCAGGTCGCTCCACCACTGGATAACGTAAGGCGAGTGGTAGATGTTCTCTAGATGCAGATACGCCTTGTGGGTGAGTTTTTTGAAAGCTTCAAAATGGTAGTTCTCGTCTGTCAGCCAGTCGGGGTTTACCTGCCATAGCATCCACTGTGAGGTCATCTCGAAGAAACCGCTGCCGCCCCAGGCATCGCCCACCGAGTCGGCAGGTATCTGGAGCTGGAAGGAATGACCGAGTTCGTGGGCCATGCAGTTCATCTTCTGGTCCTGTATGCGGTTGGGAGCCACCCAGAGCGCACCGATGAAGTTGTCGTAGGTGCCGCCATAGGCCGTACCGTCGAGCGAGTACATCACCATCACCATCATCTTATACTGGTCGCATTTCGACCCTGGTAGCGAGAACTGAAGCGTGTCGCGGAAGAAGGTGTAGAACGACTGCACCCTGTCGCGCAGGTTCGCGAGGTTGAAGCCCATCGGCTTGCCTTCGAGCATGGGCGGATTGCTGGTATCATGCCCGAAGCCGCGCTCCCACATCAGGATGAGGTCATCGGTCTCTATCGAACGTTTCAGGCTCCACTGCGAGGTGTCGGCCTGCAGGTCCATCTTCCGCAGGTCCTCCGGGATATAGATCTTCTTGTTCTGTGCCTGCAGGCTCAAACTCACCAAAGCGCCTGCCAGTAGTAATGCCGCTCTTTTCATATCGATATCAAATTAAAGTCCCATACTTTTCTGGAAGGCCAGTTGTGACGCATCAGGGTTTTCCACACAACGGATCATCCAGTTGACCTTATCAACGCACAGTCCTGCCGGTGCCAGCAGACGGTCGTAGTCTGGCTCTTCTGTCGTGTCCACCAGCCTGCGTATCTCCGACAGCGGGGTGCCGGCTACCTCAGTCACGGCCTGCCAGAACTCTTCCTCCGTAAAGCCTCGCTTCAGTTCGTGATAGTACCGCCGGTAAAGCAGACGCATCACGTCGTCGAGCGACTGCCGCTGTGCCGTCTTTTCACGGATAGCCACATCCAGGAGCAGACCGACAACCGGCCCTTTGAAGTAGTAATTGATGCGCACGTCACGGTAGTTGTCGTCCTGGTTCATGAAGTTCAGCCAGATGTCGTAACTACTCTGGCGCAGGCTCATGTGATGCTGGCCTTGATAGGGAGCATAGAGCCCGAAGTAGGTGGAGATCAGTTCGAGCGCCTCGTCGGTAGTTGTGATACCCGCCTCCTGAAGCAGCCGGAACTCATAGTAGCATGTCAGCCCCTCGCTCACCCAGAGCATCGGAGTGACGGCCTCGCGGTTATAGTCGATGGGCCACAGTTCGGCGGGCCTGATGCACTTTACATTATAGAGGTGAAAGTACTCGTGGGCTACGAAAGCCAGGAATTTCACGTGTTCCCGGCGCGATGCGAAGTGATAGGTGCCGTCAGTATAACAGGCCTGCGAGTTCTGATGTTCCAGCCCGCCGGCGCCCTTGCCCATGTGTATCAGACAGTAGTTGTCGTAGGGCACGTCGCCCATCATCCGCGTGGCAGCACTGACGATGCGCCTGAAGTCACGCTCCAGTCCTATCTCGGCTGCGCCGTCGGGTGTCTCCAGGGCAAACTCATAGTCGTGTCCCTCATGGCTGAAACGGCTCACCTCGTGATTGCCCAGCAGGAAGGGGGAGTCGTAGAGCGTGTCGAAGTCGGGAGCGCTGAAGGTCGCCCCGTCGTCCGCCGTCGGCCTTAGCCCCGTCGATATGTGCAGCCATTCGGAGGGCATCCGGAAGGTGACAGTGACAGGATGCCGCAGGTCGCCGTCAACGTGCATGAACACACCCGGCGGTGCCACGAAGGCCACCTGGCCGCTCACCCTGCTGGAGGCCACGTCGCGCTCGTTGGCATAGACACGGTAGGTAACTACAGCACGGCGGCTGTCCGGCAACGAGATGCGCCAGCGGTTCATGCCGTCCTTACGCCAGGTGAGGTTGCGGCCTGCACCATCGGCAGCCCTGAAGTCGCAGAGGTGCTTGGCGAAGTCAAGTATCTGGTAGTAGCCCGGCGCCCAGCGCGGCATGTTCAGCACCAGTTCTGCATTCCCCGTTTCCTTTCCCTCATAGTCGAGCCTTATGTCCAGATAGTGGTTCGCCGTGTCGGGTGTCACCGTGTAGTACATCTCGTAGGTTGGGGATTCGCTCCCTTGAGCACAAACTGTCAGCCAGCAGGCTGTACAGATTAAAATAATCAGTCGTTTCATCTTAGTTCCCATTTGGGTAGTTAGTTACAATATTGTCCATAAATACAGCCCGTGCGTTGAGCCATTTCTCCATACGATTGATCTCTGTCTTGTATTGCTTGTCGATGGGCCACCGCTTGGCATCGCGCTCCATCGCCTCGGCGGCAGCATCGGCATAGCGCTTGGCCTCTGGCCAGAACTCCGCCGTGACCCTCGGACGTATCTGCTTCCACCGTGCCTTCACCTCACTGACAAACGTCTTGTCCTTCCACATGTCCGTAAAGAAACTCGGCACATAGTCGTAATTGCTGATATGTCGGGCTGGGTCTGTGCCGAGCACCGTCTCGCGATAGTCCGCGAAATAGCCGTGGCCGTCGTACATGTGTCCCCAGTCAAAGTCGAAGCCCGCATCGAAGTCCCACAGCGGGCCGAACGTCCAGAGGGCATCGTCGCCGCTGTCCTTATGGATAAAGATGCTGCGGGGTGCGGCCACCTCCACATTATATATATACTCCTGTATCAGCAGGTAGTCGATCATCACAGGCACGTTGCAGACCTGCTTCAACGCCTCGTAGTCGTGGCTGAGGATGATATTCTCCAGATCGCCCAATGCCTTCTTGGCATCGCCGATAAGAGACTTTTCACTTTTCACTTCTATCTTTTCACTTATTTCAGGGCTCTTCACACATACCGGCATGCGATATACCTGCGACCAGAAGTTATCGTCGGCTCCTGGTGAGAGTTCCGGTCCATCATCAGAGTCGAACGACAGCAGCCAGCCCGCCTTCTTGTCGATGTTTACGCGGTTCTTGCCCTGCTCCACCTGTTCCGTCAACTGATATAGCCCCATATAGTCTCCATTGAGCGTCAGTTCTATCCAGCGTGTGTGGTTTGGGTAGGGAATGCCCAGCCTGTCGCCCATCTCGAAGACCAGCGTGTTCATCAGTTTCGTCGGATCGCGGAAGTTGGCCAGCAGCACCCAGTCCTTTTCCTCGCAGAGGCCTAATATGGAGGCCTTCTCGTCGAGTTTGATGCGGTAGGGCTTCTTGTCGTACCACTCCCAGGTGGAGTTCCCACGGCCACGAATCCAGCCACGCCCCTCATAGTTCCACACCGCCGTATCTGATTCTATCTTAATGGTACAGGCGCGATAGTCCTTCTTGTCCTTCGAGTCCACAGCCTGTCCACCATCTGTCGTGATGGTCATCTTCGCCACACGATACTTCGCCGCAAACTTCACAGTCTCGGGCTCCGTCTTCGCGGTATCCGTCTTCGCAGAGTCTGTCTTGGTGCCATCGGTAGGAGTTGGCACGGGAGCTGGCGGCACCGGCGAAGGCTCCAGTCCATCGTCACTCGACGAACAAGCCGCCATCAGCAAGGCCATAAGTCCAAAAAGGATGATCTTCTTCATTTTTGTTGTTAGTTGATTTTCTGCTGCAAAGGTACGGCTTTCCCCCCAAACCAACTGACACAATCGTCCAAAATGATGCAAATATCGTCCAAACCCCATGAAAAATGCTTCCTTATAGCTGCTATTATTGGTGCGACAACGACATCCCTAACATAAAATTCGCGGAAACCTTGTGTTTATCGGACTTCCGCGAATTTTCAACCCTAACATATCCCTAACATATCGGTCACGTATCCCTCACGTGATCCCTCACGTCAAGGTCATGCGGACTTCTTCAGAGGAACCACCTGATAGAACGGAATGTTCGAATGCGACTTCGACTCATAGCCTAGAGCCTTCATCGCCCTGCCGAGCTTTACCTTCGTGCCTGCGGTGTTTGGCAACGTAGGGAACTCACCCAGAATGACAGAAATCAGCTGGTCACCGTTCATCGACATGGCTGCCTCGCCCTTGTCAGGAAGACGGAAGCATGCGCAGACCATTTCTGAGATGTCCTTCTGTTCCATGAAGTTCTGGTTCAGCTGCTGGATGCGTGCCACCTCGTCGTTGTTGAACCAGTAGGGTGCATTTTGTTCACAAATTTCATGTTTCACCTGGGCATAGAGCTGGCCATAGTCGATCTCGCCAGTGTTGTCGATCATCTGTCCGTCAGGAATCAAGATACAGATGTAACGTCGGCTGCCTGTAATATCCTTCAGCGGATGACGGTTGTTGGTGGTTGCCACGAACGAAGCGAATCGCGGCCGATCCTCCTGGGTGCGTCCGAAGATAGGACGTCCGTTCACCTTGCTGACAGACAGCGTCTGCTTCAACGAGGCCTGCTGTGAGGTACGGATGGCATCGAGCTCGTCGAGGTTGACTAAGAGATTGTTCGTCAGCGCCATCTCTTTGTCAAATTTGTTGGCAAGGTTCAGATGGTCGAGATAGTACTCTCTCAGACTCTGCGGCAACAGACGCCGTACGAACGTGGTCTTTCCACAGCCCTGCGGCCCGATGAACGTCGGCACGCACTCATTTCCGTGCAGCATGTCCATCTGAAGCCAGTGGGCAACGGCAGAGCGAAACCAGATGGTGAGGTAGTTCAACTGCTCAGAGGTGATGCCTGGGATACGTCCGAAAACCTTGGCAATATGGTTCTGGCCGTCCCATTCGGGCAGGCTCTTGAGGAACTCCTGCACAGGATTGTGCTCTGGCACCTCCTCGGATGTCACATACTCCGTTATCTCCGTCTTCGGGCTTCCCTTCTCCAGCACCTGTTCGCGCTTGGCACGAATGATGATGCTGTTGAGGGCCGCCTGTGTCAGAGGACGGTAATCTAATTCGGCTTCATTGAAGTCGCACGAGAGACTGCCTACGTTATCGGCAGTATTGCCATCGACGGCATCAGTCGTCTTTGGCAGGATCGCAAACTCTACCTTTCCATTGAGGATGTTTCGACGGAAGCGGTAGTTGTCCATGAGGAACTGCTCGATGATGAGCGTTCCGTCCAGAGAGGCTCCTGGAGTCTCTGCTGGCAGAATGTTGTTATTCGCCATACCTTATATTATATCAAAAGTCTAACCTATTCCTTCAGGCCATCTCCTTATGTAGTAATCTTGGCGCGCTTTTCACAGCGTGCTTTTCAGGGTACAAAGGTACAACATTTTTTTGTGATATGCAAGTTTTCCCTCCGTTTTTCCTGAAAAAGTGCGGTTATTAACATTTTCCTCAACAAATAAAAACATGAGGGTTGTGTGAGGTATATGTTAGGGATTAAAAAGAACCCTAACGTCGCTAACCTGTTCAGTATAAAAGATATAGCTCTAAAATGTTAGGGATGCCGCTTTTTCTGCGATAAGGAGCCCTTATCCGTCAATAAGGGACCCTTATTCGTCAATAAGGAGGCCTTATCAGGCGAGCAGTATTCCCAATGGCAGCGAGCAGTATTCCCGCTATGAGTGAGCAGTATTCCCGCTATGAGTGAGCAGTATTCCTATCTGCCCCCAGCTTCTTAATCATATTGTAAGAATAATTCGCAATCATAAAAATCACGAAAAGCACCTAAAAAACGCCCTAAAAAGGGCTTCGGAGTTTAGTTAGGGGAAAGTCGGAGTTTCCCCTAACGAAAGTCCTACTTTCCCCTAACTAAAGTCCAGGTTTAGTCTATGGTAAATTTGGGAGCTGGTTTAGACAATTCATCGTGTCAGTATTTTTCGTAATTTTTTGTGACAGAACAACAAAAGGAATGGGGGCGATGCCGGATGTGGAAGTCCGGGCACCGCCCCCTTAACCTAAAAAACAGGGTTTTAGAATTGCAGATTCAAATTGAATACTGCCTTGTACTGCTTGCCGTCTTTGGTGTAGACGAGGACGGGCTTGATAGTATATTTCTTACCAGGCTCAGATTGTCCTGGGTAGTGGCCGTAGGTGATGATGAACTCATCCTTGCCATACTCAAACCAGAGCGGATCTTTATCACCCCAAGAACCCTGCGAACCGTCGGCCTTGACGTAGAATCCGGCATTGGCGGTATAGCTGTAGTTGATGCTGCCGTCAGGCTGGAGCAGTCCGAGGACGATCTTGCCTTCTGCAGGCTCTGCCGTCGTATTGGCGGCAATGGGCTGCGTGGCACCGCTGAGGGCAGAGGGCTGCATCACGA